>SDBT01017475.1_pt1 | contig 11328 bp, 8 predicted proteins | sample 2277101 | NCBI WGS metagenome assembly SDBT01 (sample SAMN10404973, study PRJNA504765) | marine sediment metagenome | isolation source: marine sediment core GS10_PC15, 103 cmbsf | place: Arctic Ocean: Southern Knipovich Ridge | collected 2010 | reverse complement strand
GCTAAGATCTAGTTTTAGAACGATTTTTCCTTCGAGGTGCTTAAGAAAGATGTCAAAATCTTTAAGATTCTCATTGGTTACTCTTAAATTAACAACTACTAGTTCCAAAATATTTTGTCGCAATTCACGTGGCAGTAGTTGAACCGGAGAGTCGGCGCCAAGCCTTGGATGGCTACCGCAAAGAAATGCTTCAGGCAAAGTTATTTCTTGTTGTCTTGTGCTTTCAATTTTCTTTATTAAGGAAAGTAAACATAGGCTCAAAATTATTGTTAATATCGGTTTTTTCATTATTGTTTCTCTGTTTATTTTTGTTTATAAAAATTTATTAGGATGCTTTTTTTGGTATACTCTTGTGTTTATTGCTTCATAATCTTGCAAGTTTGGACAACTGTAAAAAAAAAGCCCGGTGAGACTTTCTTCTATTTCATCTAAAATTGTTGTTAGCTGTTTATCATTAATACAATTATAAGAAAGATCCAGCATTTGAAGATTTATACATCTTGCTATTGAGGTAAAATCATATAATTGATTGCACTGACTAAGATAAAGCCTTTTTAGGTTTGCTCCTATTTGGTCTAATATAGCAGCCAATTGAATATCTGTAATGGAAGTGTTGCAAAGATTTAGGGCTTGAAGATTTATGTATTTTGATATGGGAGAAAAATCTTTTAATTGTTTGCAACCATCAAGATTAAGAACTCTGAGTCTACCCTCTATTTGGCCCGATATAGAAGCTAATTGATTATCAGTAATAGGGGTGCCAACAAGATAAATTTCTTCTAGATTTGAGCAATAAAAACCTACGGGAAAAAAATTCTCTAATCGTTTACACCAACTAAGGTTAAGTGATCGAAGATTGCTTCCTATTTGACCCAAAAGTTCAAATAAGCACTTATCCATAATGTAAAGGTAAGAAAGATCCAGTTTTTGAAGATTTATACAACTTGCTATTGAAGTAAGATATGCTAGCCCATTGATTTTTTTAAGATCAAGCACTTTGAGATTTTTTCCTATTAGATTTAGAATTTCGGTCAATTTAGTATGAGTAATATGAATCTCAGAAAGGCTTAGTTCTTGAAGATTTATACAGTTTGCCATGGAAGAAAAGTCATTTAAATTTCCGCAGCCACGAAGTCTAAGCACTTTGAGCTTTTCTCCTAAAAGGCCCAATATGGCAGCAAATTGATTATCAGTAATATTGGAGCAGGAAAGATTTAGCTCTTGAAGATTTATGCATCTTACGGTAAGAGAAAAATTATTTAAAAATGAACAACTATAAAAATTAAGGACTTTGAGACTTCCTCCTATTTGACTCAAAATTCCAGTTAATCTAGTATCAGTAATATGAGTCTCAGAAAAGCTTAGTTTTTGAAGATTTATACAGTTTGCGAAGGAAGAAAAGTCATTTAATTGCCAACACTTATGAAGATTAAGCTCCCTGAGGTTTTCTCCTATTTGGTCCAATATAGCAGCTAATTGATCATCAGTAATGTTACTTTCTATGTTTAAATTTAAAATAACACCTCTTTGAATCCTTCTAATACGTTCAAGAAAAGGTTCAAAATTTTTAAGATTTTCATCGGTTACTCTTAAATTAACAACAATTAGTTCTAAAATGTACTGTATTAATTCTGGTGGTAACAATCGAATTGGAGAATTTTTTCCTAGTCGTTCATGGTTCCCACAAGCAAAAGCCATTTTTGAATCTAAAACTATTTCTTGTTTTGGTTCTTCTTGTTTAGGTTTAGCTCCTTTAATTTGATTTGCTCCTCCATTAACTTTATTTGCCAAAGAAAACAAGCATAAACTTAAAATTATTATTGATACTAGTTTTTGCATTTTTACCGTTCTATTTTGTGTTTTTTGTCCTTTTTTTACTTAAGATCGCTGCCCTTGTTTAATCCTTTTTTTATTGGTCTTAATTTAACTTGCTACTTTGGTTGACCTTAGAAGAGGTTTCTACCGCACCCTTCAATCCTTCGATCTCTCGATACGATTCCTAACGGAATCACTCGGGACAGGTTCTATTTTCTCGAATTAACATTCTCGAAAATCACTCAGGGCGGATCCCCCTTTGCTAAAGCTACGGAGGACAGGCGGATGAGGTGGCGGTTTCGGTTGATTTTGTAATTGGCCTTTCTGATATTTTAATTGGAAATTAACTTAAATCCAACAAAACGAGCTTTTTGTAACTGATGGGTGGTTTTTTATTAATACTCTTTACTTAAAAGAGTCGTTGATATTATTCTCCGAAAGGATAAAGAGAAGAGGATGAGAGAGGTAAATAGGAAAAAATGAAGAAGAGCGGCTTTTATCTTGTAACAATATTAATTTTCACAGGTTTCGGTTTTGTGGCTAGGGATTTTCCCAATCTATTTTCTTTAAATCGAAACACAAAAATTGACTTGGGTGTAAGTAGTTCAGTTAATAATTACGAAGAAATTGTTGTCGGATCTGCGGTGCCCTTAAAAAAGGAAGGGAAGTTTATTGAGCAAGGTCTTGATGTTGCTTTTCGTAGAGTTAATGAAACCGGTTGAATAGATGGGAAATCGTTAAAATTAATACCTTTTAATGATAGAAAAAATATAGCAAGAGCTGTGTCTCAGATTGTTGCGACAACTCTTCAGTCGGCGAAATATTTAAGAACTACGCTTTTTATTAATCTTTTTACTCCCGGAGTTGTTAGCGCGTTATTACCTCTTATTAAAGATGAAAAGATATTAATTTTTGGACCAGAAGAAAATCTTGACGATTTACAAAAGGCGGAATACAAGTTTTTACTGCATACAAAACCTTCTATAAAAAAAGAGTTGGAAGCACTTGTTTTTTATGCCGTTAACACTTTGCGCAAGAGGCGGTTCGGGGTGTTTTTTGTAGATGACGATTATGGAATAAAAGGACGAAATTGCCTTAAAGAGGTTCTAGAAAAGTATAATTTAAAACTTGTTTCAGAGGGTTCTTATACTCCTAAAACCTTAAACATTGAGGATGCTGTAGAAAATATACGAAAAGGGCATCCTGATGCTATTGTTTCTATTGCTCGCCGTCATGCAACCTATAATTTTCTGCTGCAAATGGTTAATAGAGGGTTAGTTAAGTGTGCTTTTTTAGGGACATCTTATCTTTTACCTATTCAAAAATATTTACAAAAAGCGCGAGGGATTAGATTTACAGCAACGTCAACCGTTCCAAACCCCATAAAAAGTTATCTTTCTATTGTAAAAGAGTACAGAGAAGATTTAAGACGGACCAACCCTGATGAGCCTTTTTCAACAATTTCTCTTTTTGCATACTTAAATGGAAGACTTTTTGGTGAAGTATTGCGAAGAGTGGAGGGTGATATAACTAAAGAAAAAATTGTAAAAAGCGCAGAATCTATAAAGAATTTAAATTTTGGGGGCATGCGAATAAATTTTAACTCAGACAATAGAACTCTTTCTGAAAATTTATGGGTTAGCCCAGGGGTTGATGATGATTGGCTAGATATGACAGAAAAAATTATGGGCAAAATTGTAAGCAAAGAAGAGCGGATAGAAAAAGTTATAGAAAAAATAGAAGAAAAAGGTGAGCCGGCCGCGGGGGCAATATAATGGTTATTTTATGAACAAGTTAATAATCAAAATAGCGCGTTCCTATAAATATAGAATAATTTCTGCATTGATTCTTACTTTTTCGGTTTCGGCTATTTTTGTTACATCATTGTTTAGACATAAAACGGCTGACCCTATTCCTAAAATTTCATTTATTACAAGAGAAAAACAAAAGGAGTTAGGACCTTTTACGTCGGTAGTAAAGACCGGTTTTTATATAAAAAATATCTCTAAAGCCGACGTCATAAATAATAATTTTTCTATAAATGGGGTTGTTTGGTTTGAATTTGATCCGTCTGAAGTGATGTTGTCTATGGTTGAGAAGTTTTCTTTTCTTGATGGCGTGATAGTTCAGAAAGCAGAGCCCAATATTAAAATGATAGGGGAAAGAGTATTTGTAAAGTATGAGGTAGTTGTAGAGTTAAGCAGCGACCTTAGGTATCACTATTATCCTTATGATTCTCATCGCCTTCCAATAATTTTGATCAACGATTATGTTTCAACATATGAGATGTTTTTTATAACCGCTGATGCCAATTTTAATATTGATCCCTCTGTATCACTTTCAAACTGGAAGGTAGATGATATAACAACCGATTATGGATATCGAACAGCAAATTTTGAAGGGATTAGTTCCAGAAAGAAGGTAAATTACCCGCTGACGTTGTTTTTATTGGAGTTTTCAAGCCTTGGAATTAAGAATATTCTCGTTGTTTTTATTCCTGTGCTTTTTAATATTTTGTTAGCATTATTTTGCCTTCTTATTTTTTATAGGCGCGGAGAGGAGCATTTTGATATATTGACCATGGCATCGGTTGCTTTAACTTCTCAGATAGCTTTTCGTTTTGTTCTTAATACTATGATGCCTAATGTTGGATATTCTACTGTTGCGGATAATGTTTATACAACAGGTTTAGGGGTAATATTTTTTGTTTTTTTTGTTGTGGCTATAGGTGTTTTTTATATTAGAAGGAAGTTTAAAACACCCGAAGAAGCTGAGCAAACCATTTTGTTTCAAAATTTTGTTAATTTTATGTTTTTTATAGGATTAGCTATTTTTGTAGTGACTTTCTTATATAATATCCTTCTCTTTTAAAAGGATGAGAGGTGATGAAGCTTAAACATATTACAGTAGGACTGTTTTTTATTGGTCTGTGTGTCTTTTTGTTTGTTTATTTTGCATCTAAGAAATATACCGTTTCTCAAGTGCAAACTTTGACTATTACCTTGCAAAAGTTAGAAGACTATTCTAAAGGATTGGAAGAGTATCCAGAGCCGGATACTAAGAGGTACTTAAAGCCGGATTATACTTCTTTTTTTAAAAGAACTACACCAACCAATAAGCAACGGTTTAGGGAAAGAATCTTTGCTTATTTTGGAATGGATACTAAGTGGATTTGGCTTCCAGAGTTGTTTTTGGAATTATTGACTAGAGTTGAGAATGATAGGAAAAAACTGTGGCATAGTGGTGACTTTATAGTTAGGCTGATCCCAAAAGCTGGTTCAAGAATTGTTGTTTTCGGGGATATTCAAGGAGCATTTCATTCATTGATACGAGATCTCAGAAAGTTGAATGAGTTGGGAATTTTAGATGAAAATTTAAAAATCACTTCTTCAGATGATTACTTTGTTTTCAATGGTGATATTATTAGCCGGTCTCCTTACAGTTTAGAAACTTTGGTTGTTGCCTTAAAGTTGATAGAGGAAAATCCAAATCGGGTTTTTTATATCAGGGGTAACCACGAGATGTTTAATTATTGGTATGGTTTTGGAATGAAAAAAGAGCTTAAGTTTAAAGCGGCTCATATTTCCAACCAGTCAGTTCCTTTAGAAAAAGAGATCAATGCTTTTTTTGCAACACTTCCTCTTGGGGTTTATATTGGTATTCCCCCGGGTGTGATTAGAGATTTTATAAAAATTACACACTTAGATTCAAGCGATTTTCCCAAATTGCATCATGAGAATTATTCAGGATTTTTGGAAGCAAATAAAGAAGAGCACCTTAAAGTTATAGATTTGGACAACATTAAAAAGTCTAAAGACCCGATTTCTATAAAGGTTAGAATAATAGGACTTTCAAGAGAGTTTACTTATGAAGAAAATGATGGGTTAAAGCTTCTTCCAGCGAAGAGAGGGGCTACAACGTGGACCTTAATGTCTTGCCCAACATTGGCCTATCAAAAAGAGTTTGACTTTCATTATGATGCTTTTGGAATTGTTACAGTTGGTTTATCTTTTTCTAGATGGACGATAGATTTATACAATCAAGACGTTAGGAAAAAGGATGGGTTTAAGCAAAAAAGATATAATCTTATTACGGGAAGAGTAGAAGATAATTATGAAAATTAGACCTTATTTGGAATCATATTTAAGATTTATTAGTCACATAAGATTTCAAATAATTATTATTTCTGCTGCTTTAATTTACACCTTGGTTTTATTTTGGCTTCCTTTATCTAAATTTTATTCCACAAATCCTTATCCTTCTTTGCTTTATTTTTTACCTAAAAAAATGTCTGCGGAAGTTGTAAGAACGGTTGAAGTAAAAACAGGGCTTTTTATAAGAGACTTTTATACTTTTGATATTAATAAGAATGATTTTGGAATAGAGGCAATTATTTGGTTTGAATTTAGTCCTAGCAGGATATCACTTGAAACGGTAGATAAGTTTTCTTTTGAAAAGGGAACCATTCTTTACAAATCTGCTCCTGAAACACGTATTATAAAAGATAAGCTTCTTGCAAAATATAATGTAAGGGTGCAGTTTTCAACCAACTTAGACCATCACTTTTTCCCGTTCAACGACCACACCCTTTTTGTTGTTTTAACAAATGAGTTTGTATCACCAGAGGAAATGATATATTCGTCAGCGGTGTCCAGTTTTGAGATAGCTAAAAACATTTATTCTGAAGGTTGGAAATTGATAGGTAAAAAAATTGAGAGCGGGTATTCGACATCTAAATTAGATGCAATACGTAAAGAAAGAGAGGTTTCTTACCCAAGAGTTGTTTTTTCTTTGAATTTTGCAAAGCCGGGCCTTAGGAAAATACTTTTGATTTTGATTCCACTTTTCTTACTCTTCTTTTTAAGTGCTTTTTCTATATCTCTAGACCCTCTAAAATTACCCAAGGCTGTTCTTACACTTGTTTCGGGCTCTCTTGCAGGAATCCTTTCTTATCGTTTTGTTATAGAACAATTATCACCAGAGGTTAGCTATACTACGGCTACCGATTATATTTATACATTGATTTTAACATGTACATTTATTGTTTTTTTATATGATGTTTACTTAATAAGTCAGGGTACCAAAAAAACAAAATTTACTTTCTTAGAACAATTCTTGAGAAGAAATTTTTTTATCTTTCTTCAAATTTTTGTCTTAATTATTCTGCACGTAATTATGAATAGTTATGCTGCCGTTATACAGTAAAAATAGGTGAAGCGTAATGATGGTAAAATTTTGTTTTAGGCAAATTCTTTGCATCATATTTCTTAGTAATTTGTTTATTAGCTCTTCTTTTTTATACGGTTTTGCGACTCTTCAGGAAGCAAAAAAGTATGCTCAAATGAAGCAGGAGCTTCCTCCGATTGAAAATAAAAACCTTCTAAATCCTGAGTATACTTCTTTTCACAAAAGAGAGATTGAAGGTCCGTATTTAAAAAAATGGAATTCATTTTTACGTTTTATAGGAATGAAAAAAGAGCCTCTTTGGAAGGTAGAAGAGTTTCAAAGGCTTCTCAACACGGTAATAGTGGGACGGGATGAAGGTAGAGTTATTTTTAGATTTACTCCTAAAGTAGGAAGTAAATTTGTCGTCTTTGGGGATGTGCAAGGTGCATTTCATTCTTTTGTAAGATGTTTAGATGAACTTAAAAACAATTTGGGAATCATTGACGATAACCTAAGGATTGTGAAAACGGATCATTATTTGGTTTTTAATGGGGATTTAATAGATCGTTCGCCGTATATCCTCGAGACATTAACTCTAGCGATGCGGTTGATGGAGCAGAATCCGGATAAGGTGTTCTACATAAGAGGTAATCACGAAGATCGCGAATTGTGGCAAAACTTTGGATTAAGAAGAGAACTTGAAATTCGTGCTGCAAGTATATCAAAAGAAGATCCTCCTTTAGGAAGCGAAGTCAAGCGCTTTTTTAATACTTTACCGATAGCTCTTTTCTTAAGAATTGCAGGCTTGCCAGAATTTGTTTGTTACTCTCACTATGGGTTAGAAGAGGGACGGCTCAAGAAACGTTATTATTCCGATTTCTTATTAAAAGGGGACTATGAGAAAATTAAAACTTTTGATTTGGATACTGCTCGAAAAACGAAGAAGTTTGTCTCGGTTGAAGTTATTCTTAAAGGTGTAAGTCGGTCTACATCATACATAGAAACGGATGGCCTTACTTTACTTACACCGGATCATGGGGCGACAGCTTGGGGGATGTTGTCTGCACCGACGCAAGTTTATAGAAAAATTTATGATTTTTATTATGATGCTTTTTCTATGGTAGATGTTGCAGGTCTTTCTGTAGATGACTGGACGATTACTCTTCATCATAGAGATGTTTTAAAAAATGAAGGTTTTAAGCAAAAGGGATATTATCTTGTTTCTGGTCATTCGAAAGAAAAGTTACCCTTAAAAGGATCAATTGATATTGGTTGTACTATGGATTTATCAAGAAGCACAATGACTTACGGGTTGTCATTTCTTCAGGGTATTTCACTTAGGCTTAATAAAGAAAATAAAGAAGGAGGAGTAGGGGGGAAGCGCCTTAGGTTAATAGTGTTGGACCATGAATATGTTTCTAATTTAGCTGTTAGGCGAGCAAAAGAACTATTAAATAAATATAACGTTAATATTATTCTCAATAATATGGGGTCACCGACGACAGAGGCTCTTTTGCCTTTTGTACGAGAAGGTAAACTTTTATTAGCATATCCTTGGTCTGGATCAAGTGCTTGGAGAAAACCAGAATATTCGCACTTTCTTCATTTCAGAACTACGTACTCAGATGAATCACAAAAACTAATTGATTATGCAATAAATGAACTTTTAATAAGAAGCTTTGCTTTATTTTATCAAGACGATGCCTATGGTTATGACTGTTTAAAAGGGGCTCGCGAAGCGCTCAAGAGGCATGGCGTTAAAGAGTGGCTTGAAACTTCTTACGCCAGAAATACGGTTGAAGTAGATGATAGTGTTAAAAAGATAAGAGAGTTTAACCCTGAAGCTATAATTTTTCTATCGGTTAATGCACCTTCTATAGTTTTGGTAAGAAAGTTGGGTTATCCATACGTGGCAAATAAAATACTTATAGGAAACTCGATAATGGCTTCGTTTCAAGATTTTATGAGTAAAAAGGGAATAAACTTTATTGCGTCTAGAGTTATAACTAATCCAAGGTCGGATGAACTAGAAATTGTAAGAGAGTACAAAGAAGAGTTAAAAAAGCAGGGCCTTGCAGGGGCTATATCATCGGAATCTTTTGAAGGATATTTGAATGCAAGTCTTCTTGTTGAGGCCATGAAAAAAATAAAGGGTCCAATTACTAAGGAAAAAATAATTGAAGAAACAGAAAAGATGCAGAATTATAATTTCAAAGGGTTTACGTTAAATTTTGATTTGGAAACGAGAAGTTTCTCAAAAGACATCTGGATTGATGAAGGGACTGGTGAACCGTGGATTTATTTTCCTGTAGACCGTTGATCAAGTATTTTAAAGATTTTAAGTATCTTTCACTAAGTTTTTTCGTGAGCCTTCCTAATCTTATTTACTTGCAAGATGCAAATGCATGTTATGCAAGAAAGTAGCGATATTTCCTATTTTCTTATGCCTTGGTAGCACAAACTACATGATACATAATATTGTACTTTATATCTGAATTTTCCAATATATATTCCCAGGCATGTCGAAACCTTTCTTGCTTCGCAAATGCCTTTGCATTTGCTATACTCAATTAACGGCTTTTGTATATATTCAAATTTGTTCAAAAATGTTCTTTTTTATAGATCAGGCGAAATCTAGTAGAGAGTTTTCATGGAAAAAATTGCGGACATAAAAACTAATTTTTCTCAGTGGTACCAGGATGTTGTTTATGGGGCGGATCTTGCAGAGCAAAGTCCTACGCCCGGTTGCATAGTTATAAAACCTTATGGGTATGCTTTGTGGGAAAATATAAAACAAATTCTTGATGAAGAAATTAAAAAGACAGGAACACAAAACGCCTACTTTCCACTTTTGATTCCGGAGTCTTTTTTGAAAAAAGAAAAAGAACATGTTGAAGGATTTTCACCGGAGCTTGCGGTAGTAACGCATGCAGGGGGTAAGAAGCTAGAGGAACCTTTAGTTGTAAGGCCAACATCTGAAACAGTTATTTATTACATGTTTTCCAAATGGATAAAGTCTTGGCGGGATTTGCCAATTAAAATAAATCAATGGGCCAATGTGATGCGTTGGGAAATGCGTCCGCGAGCTTTTATTAGAAGTAGAGAGTTTTTGTGGCAGGAAGGGCACACTGCACATTCTTCAAAAGAAGAAGCAATTGAAATGGCAAAAGAGATTCTTGTTCTTTATAAAAAATTTGTAGAAGAATATTTGGCTATTTCTGTTATTGAAGGAATAAAATCCGATAGTGAAAAATTTGCTGGGGCAGATAGAACGTACACAGTTGAAGCCCTTATGCAAGATGGCAGGGCATTACAAATGGGAACAACCCATGTTCTTTCTCATAGTTTTTCTAAATCTTTTGATATTCTTTATCAAAATGAGGATGGAAAAATGGTTTCTCCTCATTGTTCAAGTTGGGGCATCACAACAAGGCTTATAGGTGCAATTGTCATGGTTCATGGAGATCAAAATGGTCTTATTATGCCTCCTCGAATTGCTCCTTTTCAAGTTGTTATAGTTCCTATTTATAGAAAAGAAGAGGAAAAGACTATTGTTCTTGAGAAGGCTTCAAAATTAGAAGAAGAGTTAAAGAAGAACAAAGTTAGAGTGACAATAGATACCGATGAGCAAAAGAGTCCGGGGGCAAAGTTTTTTCATTGGGAAATGAAGGGCGTGCCACTTAGAGTTGAAATTGGTCCGAAGGATGTTGAAAAGAACCAAGTTGCTTTGGTAAGTAGACTTTCTAGTGGTGACAAAAAACAAAAAGAGTTTGTTGCTTTTGAAAGTGCATCAAAAAGAGTGGGGGAGTTTCTTCTAGAGATTCAAAAACGGATGTTTGATAGAGCAAAAGAGGGTCTGAAAAAAAATTGGCATCAAGCAGACAAACTTGAAGAATTCGGCCCTGCCCTTGAAAAAGAAAATGGCCTTTATCAAGTTGGTTGGTGCGGAAAGGCTTCGTGCGAAGAAAAGCTCAAAAGTTACAAGGCAACGACAAGATGTTTGCTTGATGAAAAAAAACATGCAAACTGTTTTTCTTGTGATAAACCAAGCAAGTCAGACATTTTGGTTGCAAAGGCTTACTGATAAGATGTGGTTTCGATAGTTTGTAAAGCTTAGAAAAAAGGAGTTTTCATGAAATTGAATTTAAGAAATTTATTTTTAATTCTATGCATAAATTTTACTTTGCTATCTAATTTATTAGATTCATGTCGTTGTTTGTGTATGTGCTGTAAGCCGAATCTGTTCTATTTTCGACTATAATCTTTTTAGCCCATTCAGAAGGGTAGATAGTTCTAGAAAAACCCACAAACAACATGATTGCCAAGACCAGTTTTTTATTCATTTCC
>SDBT01017474.1_pt1 | contig 11328 bp, 8 predicted proteins | sample 2277101 | NCBI WGS metagenome assembly SDBT01 (sample SAMN10404973, study PRJNA504765) | marine sediment metagenome | isolation source: marine sediment core GS10_PC15, 103 cmbsf | place: Arctic Ocean: Southern Knipovich Ridge | collected 2010 | reverse complement strand
CGGTTAGTCATCGGCTCATAAAATGACTCCACTACCGTCTGCCACTCAATATCAGGATACTTCTCACTAAATCCGTACTCCACTTGCTCACTGACAGTTTCAGAGCCCAGAAGGTTTTCCATGTTATCACGCGCAACCTCGAAAGCCTGCATACGTACGCTCAGATCCGCAACCGAAGCCATGTTACGGCTAATTATCACCATGACATTCGTACCGACAAATGCCAGTATAACAAGCGCAGCCATAACCTCCGGAAAACTAAAACCACTCACCGGTCGAGAAGCAAAATATCGTTTTGTATTAAAAAAACATTTCATCTTGTCGTTTGGGAAGGGCAATATCAATTTCACCCTCATGCAATTCTACCGTTCTGTTGATTCGATTGATTACCACCGTATAAGGATTATCATCCTCATCCAAAAGAATTATTTTACCACCATACTGCCAGCCACCACGACCGGCGCGAAACTTCGCGCGGCCTTCGTTAGTAAACTCACCATCGTCAAAGAAAACATAAGATACAAGGCATTTCTCGCTGAAATTATTATCTATAATAATTTCCTCATCCAGAATCTGGGTAAGGTCCGATGACGTAATATGTCGAAGAAGATAAGTCTGCTCGTCGATATCGATTATCACTTCGTATCTTCTGTTGCTTTCTGCCGCTGCCGTCACCGCCTTCTGCATCGTTGACACAAAATCGCGAATTCCAGCTCTGAAGGTATTCTTACGAAGCAAGCCGAAAAGATTCGGAACTGCCAGACCGACAAAAAGTGTCAAAAGAACCAGCGCGAATAGCATCTCTATCAGAGTCAAACCCGTATATCGAACTGATCTGCGGGTATTATCGTGCATCCGTACTGTACAAATCGGCATCATAACCCTCACCGCCTTCTTCTCCATCGGCACCATAGCTGATGACAACATAAGGCTTACCACTTTCAGGTGGATCGAGCATATAATCAAATTCGTAACCCCAACCGTCCGGGGGAATTGACGTCGATTCAAGATAACCACCCGGTTCCCAGTTGGCAACGTCACCAGGCTGTTCTACCAATTCGATAAGGCCATCCTCTTCCGTCGGATACCTGCCTGTATCGAATTTGAATTGACCGACCTGAGAGTGAAGCATCTTCAAATTCGCCTTCGTCTGGATCATTTTCGCCTTTTCGATCTTGCCCATCACATTACTGCCAACAACAGCCGCAAGCAAACCGATGATTACAATCACCGCCATTAACTCAAGCATCGTAAAACCGCTTCTAAAATATCTACCTTTTCTATTCATTACTAAATTCTCCATAATTACAGATTAAAACTCAAATTGCTTTGGTGGGCCTTGCCCCAACAAACCATCATATACGACATACGATATACGACATACGATATACGAATCACAATGAAGTCACCTCAAGTATAGGCAATATTGTCGCATATGCAATTATACCTACCAAAACCGTCATAATCACTATAATAACCGGCTCTACTGCCGCACTAAGACGTTCGATTACTATATCGGTCGAACTCTCAAGATTATTACTTATATCCTTGAGCATTGTTTCAAGTTCACCACTTTTTTCACCAACCGTTACCATATGAGCTATCGTAGGATCGATAACTCCGCTGTCACGAAGAGGAGTCGCAATATCAGCACCAGCCAAAATACGCTCTCGGGCCTGCTGAACAGCCTTTTTCATAAGGCTGTTACCGGTCACCTCAGAAACCACACGAAGAGACTCCGCCATCGGAAGACCAGAACTAAGAAGGGTCGATAGCGTCGAGGCAAAACGGGCAACTACTCGCTGACGGATCAACGGACCGAAAACAGGTAAAGACAGAAGCATCTTATCACGCAAATAAGCCCCACGATCGGTAGCTACAAAACGCTTATAACCGACGACAATACCCACTATCACCCCAATCACGACAAGAAGCCACCAACTCTTCATTACATAACCGACATTCATCAACTGCTGGGTGATCCAAGGAAGCTCACGACCCTGGTCCTCTATCTGTTTACCTATCGTCGGTATAACAGTCGTTGTAAGAATCAAAATCGCTACCATACAGAAGAAAAGAAGAACAAACGGATAAATCATCGCCGTAACAACCTTGGATTCGACTCGCTGACGCTTCTCCATGAAAGTCGCTATCGTTCTAAGGCTACCCCCCAATGACCCCGTAACCTCGCCAACCTTTACCATACTCACATATATCACATCGAAATAATCACTATAACTCTTAAGTCCATCGGTGAATGATTCACCCGTAACAACCCGGTCACGAATATCAGAAAGAGCGTTTTTCAATCGTACATCCGTGATCTGCATGCTAAGAACAGAAAGGGCCTCTGTCAGTTTGATACCGGAATTAAGCAACGTAGCCATTTGCTTGGTAAATTCTACCACCTGGGTCTTGTTGGATCTGCCGAATATTGAAAACAGAGACGAACGGCTAACCTCCTTCGAACTGGTCTCGCTAAGAGACGTCGGATGAATACTGCGGACTCGAAGCTGTTTGCGAGCTGCAAAAGGATTCTCTGCGGCAATACTCCCCTTGACCTTTTTGCCCTCCGCAGAAATCGCAATGTAATGATATCTTGGCATAAAATCCCGTCTGCTTTCTAAAGTACGTCGGCCTGAGTAACCCGCATCACCTCGGATATAGTCGTCATTCCGGCCAATATCTTACGGGCGCCATCCATACGAAGAGTCTTAAGACCAGCTTCCAACGCCACTTTCTTTATTGTACCGGCACTTTCCCGTTTGTATATAAGATCTCGGATTTCTTCGTTCATAAGCATCAACTCATAGATACCTGTACGACCCCGATAACCCGTCTGAAAACAACGATCACAACCAGTTCCGGCATAGAATTGCTTCTTATCGCCACCGGAAACTATAGACATCATACCCAACTCGCGAAGTTCATGAGCTGTCGGCTCATATACTTCACGGCAGTCAGGGCATATACGTCGAACTAAACGCTGAGCCAATATCGCTATCAATGAAGAGCTTACAAGATAAGGCTCAACACCAAGATCCAATAATCGGCTAACCGCTCCGGCCGCGTCATTCGTATGAACTGTACTAAAAACAAGATGACCGGTCAAAGATGACTGGATCGCCATACGAGCCGTCTCGATATCTCGAACCTCGCCGACCATGATAACGTCAGGATCCTGACGAAGAACATGACGAAGAGATGTCGCAAATGTCATTCCCTTTTTATTCGATACCTGCATCTGGCTGATTCCCTCGAGCTGGTACTCGATAGGATCCTCAATCGTCATAACGTTCTTTTCCGCAGAATTGATACGATTCAATGAAGCATAAAGCGTCGTACTTTTACCACTGCCCGTAGGTCCGGTCACAAAGATAACGCCGTGAGAATTAGTCAAAAGAGTATCGAATACCTTCAAGTCTTCTTCCATCAGACCAAGCTCATTGAGTTCCAATACACCGCTGCTCTTGTCAAGCAATCGAAGAACACTGCGCTCGCCGTAACTCGTCGGAACCGTACTGACACGCAAATCGACCTCACGCTGACCCAAACGAACGCTGCATCGACCGTCTTGAGGCATGCGACGCTCCGCAATATCCATACCCGCCATGACCTTGATACGAGAGATAACCAATGGAAGAACGTTACGATTCAGACTAAGAACATCGTACAAGATACCGTCGATGCGATAACGGATCTGAATCTTCGCCTCGTAAGGATGAACGTGAATGTCACTCGCTCGAAGCTGAAGTGCTCGGAAAAGTATATCGTTCACAAGACGAATAACAGGAGGACGGTTCACAACATCAAGAAGATCGTCCGATGACGCCACCTCGTCAACAAGCTGATCCAGGTTCTGCTGAGAATCCAACTCCTCCGCAACTTCATCGATCACCGTGCTACGCTGCTCGTAAGCTACATCAATCGCTGCCGTTATCGCAGTGCGGGTCGATATCGCCGCACGTACTGGCATGCCCGTCATCTTAGATACGTTGTCCAAAACATCCGTATCAAGTGGACGGGACAATACTACCGTCAACTCATCGTCATCCTCATCTTCCTCGTTCCTCGTCGCTATCAGGTAATGATGCTGGGCATAAGCCGCCGGAACTGATTCGATGAATTCCACAGGAACCTTCTTGGCCGATATCTCTGACAGATACTCCTGACCAAGAGCCTCGGAAAACAGTTTCAATACCGTCTCTTCGGTAAAAAAAGGACAACGAAGAAGAGCCTCATCGATCCGGTCGCTACCGGTATTTTTCTCAAGGTATTGCTCGAGCTGATCTGCATCAACAAGTTTGGTGCGCCTCGCCGTTTGTATCAACAACTCTTTCATAGTCTCAGACTCATCTAATAAGTACTAATAAACTTCGTTCAGGAATCTCTGCTTGTAATCATTGGAAAATCACTGTCTGCCTCAAGAACGTGTGGAGGATCCATTGGTTCAGGCTTTAGACCAGGCCAGTCCTCGTAAGCGTCCATTTCCCTCTCAAGTTTCTCAAACGCCTCGCGATTCTTGAGAGAAATAGCCTTCAAGTCGGAAAGAGCATTTTCTCCACCAGGACGAAGGATATGCGCCTTGACAAAGATATAAAGCTTGTTATGCTTTTCGGACTTTACAACACTTCTAAACAAACCGCCTATAAAGGGCAGATCGCCAAGAATCGGTATCTTCTTACCACCTTTGTCGTTTGTGACTCCCTCCAGACCGCCAAGAATAATCGTACTCCTGTCCGGAACCGTAACCACTGTCGAAACATCTTCATCGGTCTTGTCCGGAGGCCTATCTCTATCAGCACCAAGACCAAGAAAAGCTGAACGATTCAGTGTAATTTCCAGACGAAGCATATCGCCTTCGCTTATATGAGGTGTTATCTCCATGGTTATACCCGCTGAATAGTCATCAAAATGGACCGATTGACTTATTACAGGCTCGCCTGCTCCGCCAGAAATCGTGTTGGAGGATGTTCGGGTAATGTACGTAGTCGTCGTTGTTTGTATCGTTCCCAACTCGTTATCATTAACCAGGAGCTTCGGACGAGCCATAACTCTACCATACTGCTTCGTCTGCATCGCTGTTATCAGTGCGTTTATGTGAGTATCGGCATAAAAACCGGTCCCGATTCCGCCGGAATTCCTGAATTCCATAAAGTGATTTCGACCGCTACCCCTCGGAGTAAATATTGCTCCGATATCTGTAAGGCCACCACCCAAAAAACTCGTAACTACACTCATATCCGGAACACTGCTAATCATATCCAAATCAAAAGCGAATTCATCCGCTTTGGTAATCTGAACAAGAGTAACATCTATCAAAACCTGAGGACGACGCTTGTCCAATTTTGCTATCAACTCCGATATCCAACGCTGGTTCTTCTTACTCGCATAAACTATCAGAGAAAACGTGTTCTCGTCCGCGATTATGATAATCTCGTCATCGGTCCTCAGTGTCGTCGTCTTTAGAATCTTGCCAGCCTTATCCTGCTGCTCTGTCGTCTCCTGGATTAGCTCATTAAGTGTAGCCGCAATATCTTCGGGTGCCTGGTTCTCCAACGGATATATAATATAAGGAATAACACTCTCCTGCGGTTCGCTATCGACATAACCGATTATTGTAGCTATACGAACATGCTGCTCAGGACTGGCGTTAACCAGTAATGCATTGATTGTTTCGATTATTACAACCTGCGGCTCTTCCGAAAGAGGCTTCTCCGTCGATGCTCCTCCTGTGGTCGGTGAAGTAATCCTGTCACTCGCACCGCCTTTAGCAGCGGCTTTGCTTCTCGATGCTGTCCGGCTACGGCTATCGCGACTGCGACTGCGACCACGCTGAGTGGTCCTCGTTGTTGCCGAGATTAATCTGAACTCTTCCAATTTCAGACGGACCTCCTCGGCATCGACATTTATAATCTTATACAGATGCAAAAGACGAAGGTCCTGCTGCTCGACATCAAGACTATCGATCAGCTTCTCGACAATACGCAATTGCTTGTCGTGACCGATCATCAAAATTCGATTCGTTCGAGGGTCCGCCTCGAGATAAACCGAATCCGGAGCAACCTTCGGAGCCGCCGTCTTTGCCCTCGGAGGCGATGGTGGTTTTGAACCACCTCTACCCCTGGCTCTGGTTCTGGATGGAGATGAAGGCTTGGCCGCCGCTGCGGAAACTGAAACTGATACCGTTCCAATCTGCTCGGCCAAAGTCTTGATCTTTGGAGCAAGAAGTTCGGCCATCGTATATTTAAGCTGACGCTCTCGGTACTGCTTAGGAATACCAGGCTTATCAACCATCTCAAGCAACTGCTCCATCTGGTCCATGCGATGGGCGTAACCAGTTACTATCAGTGTTTTAGTTTCCTCGACTGGGATTATCTGAACGCCAAGATTCATATTCTTTAGCATATTCTGAGCACTGCCGGTATCGATGTGTTCCAGCTTGAATGTTGTAGTTATAACAATATTGCCATGACCGAGCCTATCGGCATCCGGTGGCACGATCTTAGGATCGGACAGGTTGATCTCAGTGTTCGGACGAACGATCATCAATCCGTCTTTTTCCGTCATAACAAAATTGTTAAAGAACAGAACCGACTCAAGCACACTGTACAATTCCCTGATTGTGATTTCTCCAGAGAGTTGACCGTCACGCCTGAGGTTTACCTTGATCGTCTTCATCTTATCAGGATCGTAAAGGTAATCAAGGTGAAGGTGTTTTCCAACAAAATCAAGAAAGTCAATCAGTGGAAGAGGTTCCTTCGGAAGACTAATCTTAAGAATATCATCGGCATTGGGAATCTCGTCAATACGAAACTTCTTTGACGGTCTGGCTTTAGTTTCTTTGATACTTTGCTTAGCCGCTGCCACCTCAGCATTAGCATCCGAAACAGAATTAGCATCTGCAACAGAATTGGCTTCGGCAACTGTATTGACATCCGCAACAACATTAGCGTCCGCAACTGTATTAACATCCTCAACAACATTAGCATCCGCAACAACATTAGCGTCCTCAACAGCCGCTTCGACAGGTTCCTCGATCCGTTTTTCAATCTTCGGTGCGGCCTTATTGACATCGGCTACCGCTTCGACCTTGGCTTCTGTTTTCGGTTCAGCCTTTGTCTCAACTTTTGCCTCCGGCTCAGACACTTCCTCCTCATTCGAATCGGTGACAGACCAGTCTTTTAACTGGGCCTCAAGGCTCGTAATTCTATCCATAAGAGCTTCAAGCTCGGTATCCTTTTCTTTCTCTTTTGCTTTCTTTTCTTCGGGAATTTCCTTAACAGGCTCATTCGACTCGACAACCACCTCCGGCGCCGGTACTTCATTCGCGTCCGCAACCTCAGTCGTTTCAACAACAGCTTCGGGTTTCTCAACTACAGGCTCCACGGCATTGGCCTCTGCTACCTCCGCCACAGGCTCGGTCTTTTCAACTACTTTGGTTGCTACTTTCTTCTCTGCCGGCTTTGCCCGCTCAGCAGCCTTGGCCTCGGCCTCGGAAAGGTTTTTAAGCAATTTACCAAAAAGACCGTTGGTTCCACCATTATCAGGCAAATCTCCCTGGCTCTTTAACAAAACTGGACTCGCCGGTCCAACAGCTTCAACTTTGCTTGGCTTAACCTCAAAACCACCAACAGCTTTAGGGATAACAAACGCCGAAGAAGAAACCTCTTCGACTAAACTTGGTACTACCGCCGCTTCAACTGAATCTGTTATGACCGCCGCGGAAACAACTCCCAATGCACCGACCTTCTCAGAACCTGTAAAAGCACCTATGATCTTCTCAATTTTAGACAAAGGTGCAACCACAACAAAAGAATTATCATGTAAATCGACTATCGCCTTGGCACCACTACCAAACGGAGGATCGGAAAAGGTTCCTATCTCAATTTCTCTGAGTATGGCACGTGTCCTTTCACCGGATGGAGCCTTGATCCCACTACCGCTGCTTAGCTCTCTAATCACATAACGCTCCGGACTATCGACAAGTTTAAGTATTGCCCGGGCTTTTCGCATCTCCAATGATCCACCGGTAACAAGAAGCATAGGCTGACCGGGAAGAGTTGAAACTATACCGATTCCCAGTTGACCAAGATAATCTTGACCCTGGACAGAGGATATATGGCGTAAACGGAAAACCTCAAAAGGCTCCGCTTGGGCTTCGGCACCTACTACCGGACTACCAAACAAAACCGCTAAAAGCGCAAAGAGGCTCAACACCAAAAATACTCGTAAAATAAACCTCGGACAATTCTTTTCACGACCAACAAAGCCAGAGCACGCAAAATTGCGGGTTAACTCCAAACGCGGAAATATCGATGAAAAAACGCTTCTAACTGTCATAAAACACCCCCTGAGAAAACCGCAATACAAAAAGCGATGAAACCGTCAAAATGTCTTCACGGTACATCAAAGCACCTCCAAAAATTATACTTGGAACTAATTGTCTTGGTTCGATTAGCAAAAAACTCGTTATCTCTTTGAAAAAAATCACTAATTCCTGTTCCGGCCCCAAAGGAGCCATCCCAACGTCCGATAGTATCACTCATGGGAACATTATAGACACCCCATCCCACGATCCTTCGCTTATGAGTACCACTACTTAATCAGACACGAAATAAACGCAAAAGTTCCCCTTTTTCAGACCAAAAAAACGATATTTCTTAAATATATACAACTTGTAAAAATGGACAATGTCCTATAATCAATACAATGGGAACACAGCTAAGATGAAACAAATAATCCGATTATGACACTTCAAATACAATTCAAGCCTCACGCAATACGATTTTTTATTGCCAATGATCGCTTTTCCTGATAAATTATACTCGAGAATTTTATCGGAGGTTCGATTATGCTCAGACCAATGAAATGGACCAGAATCAGACTGCCTAAAAGCGGTTTCACGCTGATGGAAATGCTTGTTGTGGTAGCAATCATCGCACTTTTGATGTCGATACTACTTCCAGCACTAACTAAAACTGAGGAACAGGCATTAAGCCGACATTGTGCCGCAAACCTAAAGAACCTAACTGTAGCATGGACAATCTACGCTGACGACAACAAAGGAAAATTATGCTCAGGAGATACACAGTTAAGCAATCAGGAAAATTGTTGGGTCAATGAAGGACCAATGATACCGGAAAATGAGACCGGTGGAACAACACAGGCAATTAAAGAGGGGGCGCTTTGGGAATATATAGGACTATTGGAAAGCTACCGCTGCAAGACCGATACAAGCGGACTTATCCGAAGTTACTGCATTTCACGTGCCATGAACGGGGCGACATGTACATGCCAGGAAGACCACGTAAATCCATACCGGATGCTAAGCAAAATCACGCGAATTTCAGATAAGATGGTATTTGTCGATGCCGCAAGCCGAGAAAGATGGATCGAGGGCTCATTCGCTCCTTTTCAAGAAAACGAACCAAATGAACCCACCTGGTATGTCAGACCAAGCAGAACTATTACCGCAAGGCACTTAAAGGGATTTAACGCCTCGTTTGCCGATACCCATTGCGAATGGTTCAGATACAAAGACAAACGCTCTGTCGATCTGGCATACTGGAGAATCTCAACCGAACTCGCTTCAGGTAACAATGAAGATTTAATCCGGATTGTTGAAGCCGTAAAATCTCGACGTTGGGGACAGTAACAATTATAAACAGACCGATATGATGTAAGGGGCTTAAAATGGCTCAAATGATTCGTTATTTATTCGGAGACAAATGGGAAACTTTCCAACAATGGTACGCAGAACAAGGACCACGAAAATCGATTAATAATAATCCAAAGCTCGTTGTAACGCTGGTGGCTCTATCAACGATAATACTCGTAGCTGCCATAATCTCTCTTTTTCGTGGAAAAAAAATTGAACCAATAAAACCGTCAGAAAACCAATGGTATTACGACCTTAATACACAGGAGCTTTTTGTCGCACCGAAGGGCCTGCCTCTACCGACCGACGCACCTTCAGGGCCCCTCCCAAACGGCCAACCAGCCGGGGTCAGGGCATGCCTACTGAGCTATGAACTGGAACCGAATGAGTCAGATACTTTTATAGGTTATCTCGAAACCTCCGACCCAAACGCAAAAAACCTCACAGAACAAAGCTGGTCCCAAGGGAAACTGATCCGACGTATTCAGGACGAACAGTGGTTTGCCACCAAAAGCGCAAAGGGAAAAGAAATCATACAAAAGGCCTTCATTGCTGATATGCACGGAGAAAGACCAATCTACGTCAGACCAAAGTAACCAAACCGCCAAACTATTAGTCTCTAACAGCCTGCCAACAAAAAGGCTTCAGAACGAAAAGATGTGCACTCACAAACCTCACACGCGGGAAAATTGAATCAGAATCTATCCGCCTATCACTTACAACTTAACTCTTACTACTTAAAACTTACAACTTACTACTTTCAAGGCTCGTTACGCTCTTGAGCCCTTCGTCGAATCCTTTCTATTGCATCGCGGGAAAGACGCTTGCGACGTTCGCTATAGTTCTTACGAAGAGCACGCCTTCTCGGATCAGAATCCGTAGCATCCTTCTTCAATTCCTTGCCAATATCATTGATCAGTTTAGACTCCTTGGCATCCACTCTATCGATTCCAACCTCCTCTGAATCGGAAACATCCTTAGACTTCGAATCAATCTTATTACCGGCAACCGGAGGCTGACCATTCGGATTGTTCATGTGTAAGCGAAGAGCATCCATCAATCCAGCACCTCCGCCACCTTCTTTAGAAGAATTGCCACCCATCCCACCTTGAAGAGCATTAAAAAGCTGCTGCATCGACGCTGCACGCTGCGAGGGATCCATCTGAGCTGGACTTACCTTAACACTCCCTGCTACTGCCGATGCTGATTTGCCAATACCCTTATCCACACCCTTAACCGGATTCTGAGAAACTTTCGATGACGTCGAAATTACCTTAATACCAGCATCAGACACAGCATTATCTTTCATAAGAAGGCTCTTCTCAACAGGACGCTTAACTTCCAAATCCGCTGATCGATCGCCGGAAGTAACCGTTACTATATCCTCGGTTATTTCAGATATCGTCCAGTGGCTTATAACCTCACCCTGACGAGCCCAACGCCTCTGTTTGGTCTTGGAAACTATCCATGCCAAAGACTCCTCTGGACGAGATGGATAATAACTAACCCCAAAAACCTCAAAAGTTACAGATGAAGGAGGAGGCGGAGGTGGAGCCTCTGGCTCGTCTATCACACCACCCTTAGCAACTACTCTTTTTCTGGGTGGCGGCTTCGGCTTCGGTGTTGGATTCAAATACTCAGCTAAAAGCTTAGCCTGCTCGACCAGC
>SDBT01017473.1_pt1 | contig 11328 bp, 8 predicted proteins | sample 2277101 | NCBI WGS metagenome assembly SDBT01 (sample SAMN10404973, study PRJNA504765) | marine sediment metagenome | isolation source: marine sediment core GS10_PC15, 103 cmbsf | place: Arctic Ocean: Southern Knipovich Ridge | collected 2010 | reverse complement strand
GCATCTTTGATGAGCATACCTCTGTCGATACCCTCTGATGCTTGAATCACACTGAGAAAAACACCTCGGTCACGACAGAACGAATCCGCCTCATCGATTGCTTTTCTCAATTCATCTACGAGAGCATCCTTCACTTTGACTGGCATCTCTCCCTCGTCGAGACCGCCATCGGTAAACGAACCGTAAATCGAGAGAGCCTTTCTGAGATTGCTGAATATCCCGATGTAATCGACAATAACACCGCTCTGCTTTTCCCGAAAGACACGATTTGCCCTAGCGATTGTCTGCATCAGAGTGTGGTTTCTCATTGGTTTGTCAATATAGATTGTTGAGCACGGTTTTGCATCAAACCCAGTTATCCACATAGCACAGACAAAGGCAATCCGAAGAGGGTCCTCAGCATCCTTGAACTTCACATCTAGAGATTCGTATACTATCCTCTTCCGATGTGGTTTGATATCCAGTCCATGTTCATCAAAGTAGTCTATCTCATTTTGTGATTGTGAGATGATGACCGCCATGTCGGTACCTTTCATGAACGTAATGAGCGCTCTCAATTCTTCTATCTGTACTTGCTCAAGGAGATTTGGGTTTGATTTAAGGAGGGATTGAACCTCACCCTCAAGTCTGTCAATCTTATTCTTCCAGTACTTCTTGACCTTATCGTGCATCTTGACTGCGGTAAGTCGATCAATCGAAATCACCATGGCCTTGCCCATGTGCCCTCTCGATGTGAAATGCTCAACAATATCTTCTGCGACCTTGTCGAGTCTATCATCTCGAGCGATAAGATGATACTTCTTCCCTAGCAGTCGTTGGAGTTTATCCTCTTGCGTTACATCCAACTCTGCCTCTTCAAGAATGTCCAGCATGTCTTTGTCAAAGCTCTCGTTGATCAATTGGAGCTCAGGCACTCGATTCTCATAATAGAGCGGAACGGTCGCATTATCATCTACAGACTGTGCAAAGTTGTAGATACTAACATAGTCCCCGAAGACCTTTCTCGTCTTTTCCTCCTGGGCTATCAGAGGGGTTCCTGTGAATCCGATGAATGCTGCTTTGGGAAGGGCACTACGCATATTCTCCGCGAAAATATCGTACTGCGTTCGATGTGCTTCATCTGTCATCACTATGATATCTGAACGTTCTGAAATCACTGGATGTTCTTCTGCGTGTTGTGTCCTGAATTTCTGAATCAGTGTGAAGACGTATCTGTGATCTTCTCCGAGTAGCTGTTTGAGATGGTCACTGTCTTCTGCGTGTACATTCTCTTCTGGTTCATAGACTACACCAGAATTGGCAAAATTCCTGTATATCTGGCTGTCCAGTTCTTTTCTGTCTGTGACGACAACAAAGGTATATCCGCCTCTGACCTTTCGAAGTACCTTCTGGCTGAAGAAGACCATCGAGAAACTCTTCCCGCTTCCTTGGGTGTGCCAAAATACTCCCAAGCGCCCCTTGTTCTCATTAATGTCCTTCACAGCTTCTACTGCGTTGTTGACTCCGTGGTACTGATGATATCGCGCTACGAACTTGTCGAGTCCATGCTTTCCCTCATGGTACAGGATGAAGTTCTCTACGATATCAAGCAGTCGTGAGGGCTCACAGGTTCCACGTATCATGGTCTCCAAGGATGGGTCTGGTGATTCATTCTCCCCCTTGACCTTCTTCCATTCGGTGAAATGTTCCCAAGAGGAGGTTACAGTACCAATTCCGCTTTCCACGAGATTAGATGCGATTATGAAGGCATTGTACCAGAAGACCTGTGGGATTGTCTTCTTGTAGTCTCGGAGGTTCTTATCATAGGCGTTCCTTAGGTTCTGGTGTACTGCTTTTAGTTCGACGAAAACAAGTGGGATACCGTTCACAAATCCAACAAGGTCAGGTCTGCGGCGGTAGAGGTCTCCTGAGATCCAGAGTTGGCTGACTAGGAAAAAGTCGTTATTATTGGGATTATCCCAATCAATGATTCTCACCCGTTCCTCTACTGTTTCGCCATCTGGTCCCTGGAATGAAACCATAATTCCATTTTTGATAAGAGCATAGATTTCCTGATTTGCTCGAACAGGTAGTTTCGCACTTCTGTCTATAGTGAGCTGGTCGACTGCGCTTTGTAGGGCTTGCTCAGGGAGGTCTGGATTAAGATTTTGGAGAGATCCCATGAGTCTTGCAGTAAGGACGACCTCTGTGTCCAACTTGCGCTCAGTGATTGGATGATGTGTGACTGACTCTGAGAAGGCATTTGCGAACTTCCAACCAAGATCTTCGAATATCTTTATGGCTGGTTGTTCGACCAGTGTATCTTCTGTGTAGTCATCAACTCGGGTCGTGGTCATCATCCCCGTCTAGCCACTAGTCTAATTGTGATTGGTCCAGCTATTTGGATGTTTGGTGATTGTCTGTTGGAACCTCTATCCTCGGGTCTGAAACATCAATCTTTCCAGAAACGAGTTTGGGAAGTAATAAGTTCCTTATTTTATTTAGAATGCTATTCTGATATAATAGAAAATTTAGTTGCTGCCGCATACATCCTACGGTTATTTCAAACTTTTCCATAACTTCTCTTGTTGGTACTACTACACCATAATTTGTTATGAGTGGAGCACTTGCACTTTTTCTTGTAGTGCCGGTACTTGCTCCTGAAATGAAATTCTGATAACGCTCTGCAAAGAGTGTGTAGAAGAGGAAATATGGTGTTAATGAACTATTCTTAATATTTAATCTGATTAGATATGATGCAAATACAGAATCAATCTCCTTTTCGATAATTCCAACCTTACCAGGATCCGCCATTCTGATGATTAAGATATCATTCGTTCTTAATCGATATTTCTCATAATCTTTTTCTTCGATAGGACAATAAGGGACATCATCCCATGAGATATAGGATGTTTTGTTTATGTCCATACCTCTCAGATATTTCGGACCAATCTCTTCTTCATTGGCTGATTCTGTGTATCCATATTGAGTAGAAACCATTTCCGATAATTTTCTTATTTTCCATCCCTCCGGAATCTCCCCCAGTTCAGAGTTCACCATCTCGACATCCTCATACCCCGGAAACCTGAAGTGCACGAACCACTCCCTGTAGAGTACTCTAGCCATCTCCTCAAGGAGCTGGATGCGACGACGGTTGTTCTCGATGAGGTCGTCGTAGGTTGAGAGAATTGCTACAATTATTTTCTGCACGATCTCAGGAGGTAAAGCAAATTTGTATGACCCAATCTGTGTCGCACTAATATGTGGCACATTTACTCCTGTCACGATAGCTTTGAGGTATTGTGCAAAAGAATCCTGACCAACTATGTATCTTATGAACTCAGTCATCAGTTCCTTTTTCCCTCTTAGACGAGCTACTCGTTGTACAAGAAGACATGGACAATCTTCGTCCCTAATTACTGCGTACTTCAAACCTGCTTCTATCCATGGCCGGTCCATAGCAAGTACAACATCTCCAGATGACAGTTGATATCTTTCAAAATCCGGATATTCTTCAACGGACCAGCGTTTCATATCATCATATCGTAGTTTTCCTTGGACAATGTTATAACCTCTTATCAATGGAATATCATCAGGATTGCTTGAATAGTTCTTACTCTTGAAAGGAAATCCTGTAACTATATCCACATATTCACCAAGCGTTACCATTGGCCAAGTAGTGTTACAATTCACTTAAGATTCCCCCACAAATTGACTTCTAACTGATCATGCTAGTTTCTCTTCCAACAATTCATCCAAGACCCTCTTGATATTCTTCTCTAGCTTGTGTGCTTCTTTAGTAAGAGTATCAAACTCATCTCTCATTCTAGTAAGGTTCTCAGTGAAGTCCCCATCATCCTCTTCAACCTCTGCAACTCCTACATATCGTCCGGGATTCAGACTCCACCCTTGGTCCTCTACCTCCTTCAAGGAGGTTACCTTACACAGACCTGGAAAATCCTGATACTTGTTATCACCAAACAGAGTCTTCCAATCATCCAGCGAATCATGAGGAAGACTACTCTCTCCTTTCTTGAGATACATGAACTCGGGTTCCTCTCCTCGATATATCCTCACAATGTTTGCGAGAAACTCGATTTGTGAGGGAGTATAATCCCTGTGAGCTCTGTCTATCTGTCTGAATACACTCCGAGCGTCAATGAACAATATCTTCTTCTGCCGTTCAGAACCCTTTCTTCCTCGGTCAAAGAACCAGAGTGTACATGGAAGGGTCACCGTATAGAAGAAGTTGGAACCGATTGAGATGATAACATCAACACCATCCTGCTCCAATAATTTCTTCCTTACCTCCAACTCGGAGCTCCGCGCATCAGACGCAGAATTCGCCATCACAAATCCCGCCCGTCCTTTCTCGTTCAATGTATTGTAAAACATCTGAATCCAAATGTAATTTGCATTATCCACCCGCGGGATACCCTGACTGAAACGAGGGTCATCCTTGATACGCTCCTTGTCTACCTTATCTACGTTGAATGGTGGATTAGCCATCACAAAATCGAACTTTCCCACACTATCATGGATATCCTCATAGTAGCTGTTCCCCTCTCTGATGTCCCCTGCGAGACCATGGACTGCCATGTTCATCTTACAAAGTCGTACTGTCTGATCGACTCGTTCCTGTCCATAGACACTAATCTCTTCACTCGGGTTCTTCTTGTGCGCTTTCACGAATCGGGCACTCTGGACGAACATACCCCCCGAGCCGCATGCTGGATCATAGATTCGCCCGTGGAAGGGTTCGATGATTTCCACAATCAGTCTGACAAGGGCTGTTGGTGTGAAGAATTCCCCTCCCTTCTGCCCCTCGGTCATGGCGAACTTGCCTAGGAAGTATTCATACACTTTCCCGAAGACATCACCCTCAACATCCATAGGAATCGAGTTAAAAGTTCTGAGGAGTGAGAGTAGCACCTTGTCATCAAACCGGTGGTAGGTCCTTGGGAGCACACCACGCAGGTCTTCGTTCTCGCCTTCGATTGCCTGCATTGCATCATTGATTGCCTTGCCAACATCTGTCCCCTCGGAGATTTTCATGAGATGGGAGAACTGTGCCTCTTCAGGGATATATAGGACTCCTGCTGCTTGATAGTCGAGCTTGCCTATTTCTCGTCGTCGACGACTGCCGCTCTTCTTCGTCTTCTTCTCTAGTTCCTTCTTCATGTGGATGAATCTGAAATCTGCCCATTTCAAGAAGACAAGTCCAAGGACTGGAACTGAGTATTCGTGGGATCTGAGCTTTGAATTTGCTCGTAGTTCATCTGCTGCGTCCCACAGATGCTTCTCTAGTGTGTCGTTGTTGGTTGACATGTATAACTTTCCCACGTACAGCGATGAAGGGTGGGATTTGAGGTTTTCTGAATCTATCTATCTCTAATACAAGTTCCCCTCTGTTAAGATTAACCTACAGAGAACTGGAATTTACACATCAAAATCCGAGTACACTCTCTGAAATCAAGAATCTTCCAAGGTATTGGTCTTTCAACCGAGATTTAACGAGTCACTATTCGATAAATGCGTGTGTGGGCATTTAGGTGAGCAGATTGATAGAGGAGGCACAACAATCTGGAAGTCGTTCCGCTGCAATAAGGGCCTGTCTGATCTCTTCCCACTCTGTGAGGGTCTTTCCCTTCAACTCACTCAACGTAGATTCTGCTGTTGTATCTGGCACGGCGTTCTACTCACGATTCTTCTGAGAGTATATTCGCTTGGAGTGGCTTAACCTTCTATCTCGGTAGGTTCGAGCTAGTTAGATGAATATTGCTCAATTTTTATTGACCAGAATATACATCATCAAAAACAATGAGTTTTCCAGCTATTCCATCAAGGAGGTACTTTCTCAAATCTGATGAACTCGAAATAGGGCTAATAGATATGGCCCCCAAATGTCCTTCCTCTGAGAGTCTTTCATGATGGGGCGTTACTATTAAGACAATCCGCTTCTCAGTGGATCCAGCCAAACTCATTTTTTCCTTACTTTCCCAATAGTCCTTTTTAGTTATGAATATGAATTCATAGTCTCTCATTCTAACTACAATATTGAAATCACGTTCTCTCTCTCTTTCCCACCAGGAAAAACCATAAACATAACTAATTTCATAGCTTTCCTCTTTGAGTTTACGAATAACTCCCATTAGCCTCTCCCTGAAGTTTTTCTTCCAGTCACTAGCAAATTCTTGCTCCTTTTTTCGAAGATCAGTTTCTTTCTGAAATACATACCCATTGAATATCAGAAAATAGCTTAGGAATATGATAACGGTGACAAGAATCGAGGTTGAAGTTTCTATACTCAATGAGATGAGTAATAATACGGATGCGATTGCAAAACCTGCAATCAACACTTCAGTTGTCAATAGCAGAACACCGAAGAGAAATACAAGAGGGAACTTTCCAAGTCCGAAAAGATACAGGGATGGTGTAACCTTGTATTCTTCTTGTATTTCGGTAAGTTTCTCCTCTACTTCTTGTATGTATCCTATTCTATATGCTATATTGTACCTTAATGATTGGATTGCAAACACGCCCCCAACCGCAAAGAAGGAAGTAAAGAGAAGCATTAGAAATAGTAATTCTTCGACGAGTGTGGAAGTATACACCACATTTAGGGTTAAAGCAATGACTGTAAGACAAAGCGCAGCTATCTGCCAAATTGTACTTGTGTAACCTCTGATATCGCTCCAAGCCTGATTCATTTGAGCAATTGTGATTCTAGGGTCAGTATCTTCCTGTTCTTGTGCTGACAATACAAAATCCCCTCATCTAGTGCAATATCAGGATGAGTGCTTTTAACCCTTAGTCTGCAATTCCGTGTATTCCACCAAGACTGATATAGCGGAATTATCAGGACATTCTTGAGGGATTTACTCAATGACTGATACTTTGAAGTACAACATTGCATTGTCAGATCCGAAACATGCTCTTCTTGTGAAGACAACGATTGAGAACGTCTTGACCTCTCTAGTTAGAAAGAAACAGATTAACAACTGGAGTGTACGTGAGGAGTAGGTGATTGTCTACGATTTCTCTAGGATTAGGGTAAGTTGAAGAGAGAACGCAAGATTCAATTCTTGCGCTCATTCCTTTCCAAATAAGATTTCAAATTATCCCAACCTTTCTGATTTCGATATTCCTCAAACTTTTCTTTGATATGAGGCTGACCGTTCTTCTTTCCGACAAAGCGAATATCATAGGTTCCTTCTGACCGCTTGCGTGAAATCTCAACAAGTTTCAAAGATGGAATAATCCAGAATGATTGCATATGTTCGCAATAGAACACGAACACATAGTTCTCTCTTGGATTGTCTACTTTCAATTGCGTGAATGCTCCGGCAATTGATATCTTTGATTCAATGGAACGGCCTTTAATCTGTACACCAAAGTACCTCTCGTTTCTCAGAATGTAACAATCCTCACCAACATCAGAATCGGGATATCCTAATTTGTATCCTTCTAGGAGCAACTTGCTAAATACTAAATGCTCCGTTGCTCGGCCAAATCGTGCGGTTCTTGTTATTTTCATATATGAAAATCTCTGGAAGAGGTACAAAAGTGAATCGAGTATATCAAATATTGAAGTAATTTCTATCTAGTAAGAGCCGAGTCATGCTCTATGATTCTAAATCGAAAGTTACTGTTTCCTTTGTTTCATCAATGATCATAAGAAGAAAATTCTTCACAGAGAAGATGAATGTCTTTAAGAGAATTGGCAGTCCAATTCATGTATAGGGGTGGAGAAAATATCACTGATAGATAAGCTACCATCTGAGCAAGAACTAGCCAACGAGATTAATCGATATATTGGAGATATCGAGAAGGCCATCAGCAAGTATAATCCCCTTCAGATAATTGCATTCTATGCTCCTTGGGCAATGTCGACCACACCTGAATCTGAGTTTCTTAGACCCTTGGTGGAATACCTCATTAACCTGACGCTCCTCGGTGGGACGGGTAGTGATACACCAACTCTGGATATAATTCAAAAGCTCCAACAGACTTGGGTAATTCTTTACTCTACACTTACTTTCCACAGCATTCGATCGGCTAGCAATAAAACCCAGACTAAAGCTGAGGCTGATATCCGATTTCAACTCATTACGAGTGATGTAGGAAGGAAAGGAGATGCATATCAATGTCATATTAATCAGACCTGCTCAGGTCTCTTCGCTGCACATGACCATGAAATTCATAACAATACCGGATTTACGCACAAGCAATTTCAGGAATTCGCCAATACAGTGAGTAAGGATATTATTGGAAGAGTTCAGAAGAGCATTGATGCGAGTTTCGGGAAAAAGGACATTGGTCAGTTGTTGAAATGCATCGACCTATTCGAGATTAAACCTGACAACGAGTTGGAAACCAAGATTCTGGAGCAACTCAGCTGTCAGGTTGGAGACAATAATTTATTCCTTAAACCAAAGAAGAAAGCAAAGTGGCCGATGAATGATTCCGTCTATGACAGCCGACCGATTCTCAAATTCAATGACAGTTACTACTTATTTGAGCCTTCGATGCTTTTTTGGAATCAAAGAAACATCCTTGAGACCATACTCAAGGAGAACAACCTAAACTACTACAATGACAGGTTCCTCAATAGAAGAGACACCTATGTTGAGCAGGAGTCAGTGTCCATTTTGGAAGGAATGCTTCAAGGTTCAAAGAGTTACCCAAATCTCTACTACAAGCTAGCAAAAGATGGAGCCGAACGATTCGAGATTGATGGTATTGTGTTACTCGATGATTGTATTCTAGTTGTTGAAGCAAAGGCAGGGGCTCTACCTCCATCTGCCAAGAGGGGATCTGTTTTATCTTTCAGGGGAAAGATGAAGGAAGTCTTGAGGAAGGCACACAAACAAACTCTACAAACTATCAAGTATATCCAGTCATCCCAAAAAGCAGTGTTTGAGAATAAAAGAGGGGATGTTATACTGACCATCAATGTGAGCGAGCATAACAAAATCTTCCCTGTCATTGTCAGCTTGGATGCTTTGTATTGGGTTGGATGTAACCTCCAACTAGCTTATGACTTGGAGTTACTAGTTAACAAGGAATGGCCATGGGTAGTTGCCCTCGATGATCTACGGGTATTTTCGGAAATAATGGATGATTCGTCAATTTTCATTCCCTATCTTGAGAAAAGGATTGCCATAAATGACCAACCCATTTGGGCAGCTGACGAATTGGATATCATGATGCATTACTTGGAAAATAGGCTTTCCTTTTCAGATGAGAAATTCGAAGATAATACACTCCTTATTTTATGGTCTCTTACTGAACAACTTGATGCATACTATCTCGCGAAATCTAACGGGAAATCCCTCGTACCCAAACCTGAAATGGTTATTCCCCCAAGAGAAGTGAATCTACAGCAGTTCTGGCCATTTATCACGTGTACAAAATGTGGGAGGGAATACAAGGTGAAGAGGAAAACCTGTATTCGATGCGGCAACTTACTTTGAGAAATTGGTTGGGGATGGTCTATTGTCCCTCATCAACCCTTTTCCTCAATGACCTTAGCTGTGTGTGAATAGCCCTCCTTCTTTAGACTAGCCACCGTCGACTCAAGACTGTCATCAGATCCTGTTCTCAAGATGAACCTCTCAATAGATTTGGGAAATCTGGATATCGTGAGTGCCAAGATGAAATCAGAAGCCTTGGAGTATAGGTCTAATGAGGTTTGAAATTGTGACTCGTCAAATGTGAAGTAGTAGTATTTATCACCAGTGTGTATCTTCTGTACTAGTTCAAGGGATGGATGAACATAGTCACTCAATACCTTGTAGAGCGATTTCATCTCATCCTTGGCGTCTTCCATCACAACTTGGTCAATCAATCGCGTTCCCCTCAGTCGTAGATCCTCTAGGATTGAGGTTGCTCTTGTCTTGCTCCTAATATCTGAGTCACCGAGCTTTCGGTCTATATAGAGCGCTTGAGCTAGGTCCTCTAGGATGAACCTGAGTTCCCTAGCTATTGCTTCGTACATTCCAGAGTGTGCGGCTACTATACACCATTGAAGAGAGCGCCACCACCCCACGAATCTACGGAAAACCAGACTATCCATGTACTCTTCGTCGCTATAGATATCTGCAATACTTGAAGTAAGATCAGTGTGTAAATCGGCTGGATAATTCCATTGTGGAAGTTTGTCCTGTTTGTCCTCGAAAGATTTGTTCCAGATTGGCTTGAACGAAAAGAACACACGTTCCTTTCGCATTTCCCAGTCTTCCAAGGGTTCCTCTTCTTCGAAGGTCATCAGATTCTCACAATATGGGAAACTCCATCTACACATAAAAAGAAATCAGTCTAGAGTGGACTCATTCCACTCTAGTAAAAAGAGTAGACCTTATTGAATTTAAGAAGGAGGTATCCACATCATAGACTACTATTGTAGTAGTTTATCTATTCAATCATTGCTAGTTACTTCCGAGTGAGATGTCCTTCCAGACAGCAGATAAGATGGCCAAGCGAGAAATGCTCCAGACAGGAATCAAACCACTGGACTGGTTTGATACGTTCTCTAACACGAACAAGTGTGAATTCATCGGATGCTTACTCTTGTATCAAGAGTATTATGGTTTACCTCATAAAAATCAACCACCACATTGTGTTGAGCTGTGAAATGAACTCCAATAGGACCTGTAAAACGTGAAAGTACATCTACGGTTTCTCTATAATCTGGAACTCCAGGTGAATTATCATCACTACCTGTGATAATTGCTACAGAGGGATTGACTGTTGCTGAGATTGCAGAGTAATTGCCATTCCTACTACCATGATGTGGTACTTTGTAGCAATATGCATCAATTTGTGAAAATCTTTGTTGATCTAGTAATGAAGTGTATAGCATGTTTTGACCCCATAATTCGAGGTCACCAGAAAAAACGATAGCACGATGGAAGGTATTCATTTGTCCCCTAACGAAAAGTGTCATGTAAACAGATGAGTTATTCACAATAGTGGTTTCGTTCCCTGGGGAACTTAGATTTATGTAAAATGGGTAGTGGAATTGCACTGCTATTCGAGAAGAGGGCAGTTCCCAAACGTCTGTATTACTATCTATATCAATACAGGAAAAGTGCGATGGGGAATGTTGCTGAGCATATGTTGTGATCTCTATGTTTGGATCGGTTTCTATTGGAGGAATAGGGCGGAATAGTATTCCTACATTAACGCGATTTCTTCTAAAATCACGTAGAAGGTCTATTATTCCATTACAATGATCAATGTGCGCATGAGAAACAACTAGCGCAGGTACATTCTCTGGATAGATATTTTGAGTTTGCAAATACTGCTTTGTCTTCGGATAATTTGCACAATCAACTATTAGTAACT
>SDBT01017472.1_pt1 | contig 11329 bp, 19 predicted proteins | sample 2277101 | NCBI WGS metagenome assembly SDBT01 (sample SAMN10404973, study PRJNA504765) | marine sediment metagenome | isolation source: marine sediment core GS10_PC15, 103 cmbsf | place: Arctic Ocean: Southern Knipovich Ridge | collected 2010 | reverse complement strand
CCGTTCTTGACCATCAATACCGCTATCGACGGCGGCGGTTCACTGGTGGCCGGCGAGACGGTCTGGATTCGCGGCGGCACTGACTACGTTACCACTGCGTTTATTGACACAGCAGGCACGGGAGCGAATCCTATCGCGCTGGAGGGTTATACTACCACGCTCGGTGACGACGGCAAGGCCACTATCGACGGCACCGACAACACGCTGGCCAACGGCATTAACTCCACCATTGGCGGCGATGTTTTTTATTGCATCAAGAACATCCTAGTTCGTGACATGACCAGCGAAGGGTTTTCCATGGGTGCCGCTGACTTCGTCATTTACAAGCGGTGCGAAGCAACACTGTGTGCCGGTTGGGGCTTCCGGGGCGACAACGGCATGATGTACGAGGAGTGTACTGCCCACGGCAACACTTCCGACGGTGGCTTTAGCTCTGACTTGGATGCCTGTATCGTCGGGTGCCAATCATTTGATAATACGGGCATCGGTTTTGAGTTTGACACGGGCGCAGCCGCGTTCTACGTTGCCTACGGAAATACCACACTAGGTTTTGTTACGGCCCAGAGTGGCTGGGGTTTTTACTTCAACTGCACGGTGGACGGGGAGAACGCAGGGGGCACAACCGGATTGAGCTTTACCAGCGGCACCATCAATCAACAGGTAGTCGTGAATTGCATTGGCTATGATTGTAATACGGGATTCAGTGCCGGCAGGAACACAAAAGAGTTCAAGATTACCTTGCACAATCTAATCAGCAGCAATAATACCGACTACAACAACTTCGAGACGTTCACGGGCGAGGTTGCTGCGGCTCCGGGATTCACAGATGAGGCGTCAGCGGATTACACCCTGACCAGCGGTTCGGCGGCCAAGGCCGCTGGGGTCGATGCAGGTACGGTGGTCAACGACGTTTCGTATGTGGACATCGGAGCCCACCAGCGACAGGAACCGGCGGGCGGCGGCGGTGGGCTGATGACTCATCCAGGAATGAGTGGAGGCGCTAGAGGATGAAACGTCAACTCGTCAAGGGGTCCACGGACGTCACGGTCTACATCTTTATTCAGGACTCATCCTCCACGACGGGCGCTGGGTTGACCGGGCTTGTATGGAACAGCGCCAGCCTGGTGGCTTCCCAAGTCCGGCCGCTGGCGGCGCGTGTCGCAATCACGCTGGCGACTCAGACGGTGACGGGCGCCCATGCGGAGGGTGGCTTCGTCGAAGTCGATGCAACCAACATGCCGGGGATGTACAGGCTCGATCTTACGGATGCCGTCTGCGTTACGGGCGTGGACAGCGCGATCGTGATGCTCAAGGGCGCGACCAACATGGCTCCGCTGGTGCTGGAGATTCAGCTCACGACGTTCGATATGAACACCGACACTATCGGGACGTGCACAACCAACACCGACATGGTAGGCACGGACTCGGCGGCGCTTGCCAGCGTGTGCACCGAAGGCCGTCTCGCCGAACTCGACGGGGCCAATTTGCCGACGGTAACGGACGGGATTCAGACTGACCTGGCCAATGCGACCGACGGACTCGGAGCGCTTAAAGCTGTCATGGATACCAGCGGCGTGGTACTTGGAGACGTCGCGACGCATGGCGGCACTTCGGCGGTGCTCACGCTGGAGCGGATTATTGCAGCTTCGACGACGGCGACGGAACCGGCTGTAAAGCTGACTGGCAACACGTCGGGCGCTGGGATGCTGTTGGCCGGGGGGACTACCGGAGCGGGCTTGTCCTGCGTCGGCGGTGGGACTTCGGGAGACGGTATCGAATGCTCCGTAACCTCCGGCGCGGAAATCGACGCCGACATAACCGGCGACATCACCGGGAATCTGTCCGGATCGGCGGGCTCGGTTACGGGTGCGGTTGGATCGGTGACGGGTGCAGTGGGCTCCGTGACCGGTGCGGTCGGCAGCGTGGCGGGCAACGTGGACGGCAACGTGACGGGTAGCGTCGGATCGCTCGGGGCGACGGCCAAGACGGACGTCAATGCCGAGGTCGTGGACGTGATGGATACCGACACGATCACGCTGCCCGGGCAGCTGGCTCCTCCGCTGGCACCGACGCACAGGGAAGCCATCAGCCATCTGTACAAGGCGTACCGAAACCGTAAGTTCCAGAACGCTACCGAGTGGCGGCTGTACGCGGACAACGAAACGACGATCGACCAAAAAGCGGCCGTCTCCGATGACGGGACAGACGCTATCAAACAGGAAATCGTCAGCGGCCTGTAACGATGGCAGTAGACAGCGAACCGAAACGATGGTCCATGATGAACCTCGCATCCGAGTGGGGTTCTGGTTCATGCGTGTTGGTGAACCCGGCGGGGTCGGACATGAACCTGGCGGCCGAACGACAGGCTATGATGGATTGTTACGGCGGTATTACGTTTGCCGATCCCAGCGGTGCGATTTCTTACGGACGGCACATGCTGATGTTCCCGGGCGTCGGGGTTGACATATACAGTGGGAGGCGTGCGTAGTGGCAGAGAACACGATACCCAAGAACGCCATTGAGTGGATCACCTATATCTCGCTTGTCTCGACGGCGAGCCGCCCGGACCTACAAGCCAATCCGACGATCGCGGCTGGGGACTTTCAGGTATCGACGGACGGCTCGGCGTTTACCAACCTCGACAGTATTCCTGTCGTCACGCCAGCGTCAGGCGTTATGGTTAAGCTGACCTTATCCATAGCTGAGATGACCGGCGACAATGTAACAGTCAAGTGCATCGACGCTGCGGGCGGCGAGTGGGATGACCTGATGCTGTCGGTGCATCCGGCGACGCGGAAGATGGAGGACCTGGCGTTCCCGACAACGACGGGGCGATCGTTGGACGTGTCTGCCGGCGGCGAGGCAGGCGTTGACTGGGCGAATGTGGGCAGCCCCACGACAGCCGTTGACCTGTCGGGGACGGACATCCAGCTTTGCGATACAGTCACAACCAATACCGACGTGCGGGGTACGGACTCCGCGGCGCTAGCCTCGGTGTGTACTGAAGGACGCTTGGCAGAGTTAGACGCGGCCAATTTGCCGTCCACCACGGACGACACGCTAACGGACACGGCCGAACTAGGCGCGGCGGTAGGCGTTTCGCTGTCGGCTGATATCGCAGCCGTGAAGAACGACACAGCGTTGACCCTCGTGGATACGGCCGACATGCAGCCGAAGCTCGGGACGCCCGCGACGGATGTGTCTGCGGACATTGCGGCGGTGAAGGGCGATACCGCGGCAACGCTGACGGACACCGGGACGACGATCCCCGGAACCATCACCACGCTGCAATCCGACACTGACGACATACAGACGCGGCTGCCTGCGGCGCTAACGGGCGCGGGCTTGATGTCCAGCGACATGACGGCGATCAGTACGAGCACGGACGCTGCGGACAAGCTCGAGGCATCGGCGGAGGTGCTGATTACTGGTGTGGCTGAAGGCGTGCCCACGACAACGACGATGCCAACCGACCTGACGGACGCAGACGACAACTTCAACGGCCGGCTCCTTACCTGGACATCGGGTGCGCTCAGTGGGCAGCAGACGGACATAACGAACTACGCCAACACGAACGGGGTGCTGACCTTTACGGCCGTAACAGTGGGAGCGACGGCGGGCGATAGCTTTGTGATCCAATAGCATGGCGAGACAATCGCACCTATCTCCGATGGCCTTGTCCGCTCAGTTGCGGACGTTCTCGCCGAAGACGGCGGCGCCGACCGGCGTTGGCCCACCGTTTGACGTGCAGGCGGGCGAGATATTCGTGGCTGGCATGGTCAAGGCGGAAACATTCGTAGCCGGGCGAGTAGCCGGGGACATGGATACCTAGCATGGCGTCACCGATCATCACCAAAGGCAGCGTGTTCGAGGACGGCGGCGCCTCGCTCATGGCCCGGGTCGTGGGCAACGCTGGGGTGGCCATCCTTCAAGCCGACATCACGTCTATCAGCCGGGCGGTCTTTGTGGGTTCCACGCTTCAGGCGACAACCGTCCCGGTCGTGGCTACCGTGGTATTCGACACGCTACAGACGGACGCACGCTGGTCTGTGGACTCGACGGGCTACAACTTCCGGCAGGACGTGGCGGCGTCTGTGTTCGCGGATGGTGATGTCATCTATCGGGTGGAGTACAAGTTCACGCCTGCCAGCGGCGAGGTGTTCTGGGTCGTGTTCGATTGCCTGACGGTCAACGTGCGGACGAGCTAGGTGCGTTCTTCCGGAGACGTAGCCTTGGCGATGGCGGCCTCGATGAGCGGCAGGACGTCTGCCGCTTCGTACGGATCGGCCTCGTCGGCCCATAGCTTCACCTGTTCGCAGGCTTCCAAAAGGTCCGGAGCCGCGGCGATGAGGCGGGCGTCGTTGTTTTTCGGATCGCCGGTTATACCATCGGCAACCTGCCATCCGTTTGCAACGATTCTCCAGTCCTCAGTTTCGTCATCGAATACAGACTTCCACGGTCCTGGCGTGTGGCTCATGGCTGCATCTCTTCGACGTCACGGGCCGTGAACGTGAAGTCCGCCTCGGACTCCGATTCCGCATCGAAGGCTTCCCACACGGTCAGCCAAACCAACTTTTCGGCGATCGAGGGAAGCGCTACGAGGCGAATACGCATCGGTTCCGTCGGTGCTGGCGTGAGTTCAGGCATGGTCGTTTCCCTTCGTCGCTTGCTCCAGCGTCCAGCGTACCCAGTTCGACAGCGAGCGTCCATCGCTGCACGCCTTGGCGACGAAAAATGCAAGCTATTTGCGAGGTCGAACCGTAAACACTTGTCAACACAGGACTTAGCTCAGGTTCTCATCCTGAAGACAGGGGTTCGAGTCCCCTTGGGGGTATGTTCATTTCTGGCCCGTCAGCGGCGATTAACGGCGTTTTTGATAGCGCCAGTGGGGGTCATTGAATCACGCGCCTCGCAAGCAATGCGCACATAAGTGCAGTGTTTTGTCATGATGGGCGCAAATCGTGCGAGATATATGCGAGGTCGGACATCATCGGTTCATCGCAGCCCGGATGTCGTCCTCGGTCGCGTGCGTGTACCGCTGGGTCGTCGTAATGTTCCGGTGACGCGCCAGGGCCTTGACGACGTGCAGCGGCGACGTCTGGGCGAGGTTCGTCAGCGCCGTGTGCCGTAGAGAGTAGAAGTCCCGGAAACGTCCGTGCGCGTCTCGGTGCGGAATCTTGGCGCCGGCCAGGTCGGCGTAGAGCATCTTCGAGGTTCGGGCCTGCAACGGAAACGGGTGGTCGCCGGGCTTCATGCCTTTGACGTACCGACGGAGCCCGCGGGCCGTCACTCTCGAGAGTGGTAGCACATGGGTCGTGCGCCGCTTCGGCGCGGCGGCAGCCGACAGGCGGACGGACGGCTTCTTGCCGAACGTGAAGTCCGTCACCGTCAGCTTGCGCATCTCGCCGGCCAGCAACCCCAGCTCCGACGCCATGCGGTACGCCCAATACCGCTGTTCGCCGGTCATGCCGTGGTGGTCGGCCGCGGCGCGGACGTACTTCAGCAGCTTGGCGAGCTGAGCCTTGGTGAATATCGTGCGCTCGTGGACGCGGCCAAGCTCCTCGTTGAGCATGGCCATACCGGACAGGGGGTTGACGTCGACGCCGTTTCGACGCTGTCGCCACGCACAAAACGCCTTCAGGGCTCCCAGGTGTCGGTTGGATGTGGCCACGGTTCGCTTGTCGTCGACCCGCAACCTCTTCAGATAACCCGCGACGGCGTCTGGGTCGAGTGCGGGAACTTTGGCGAGGCACCTGCGGATGGCGTAGACGGACGCGCTGACGTGGCGCGGGTGCAAGTCTTGGCTGTCCATCCAAGCCTCGTAGTCGTCGAGGTCCGCTGACGGTGGGAGCCCAGCCATGCCAGGTCCGACAAGGTCGATGCCCGTGAGCTTGTCGCGCTGCTGCCTTGGCAGACCGGTCAGCCACTCGAGCTGCTCGCGGTCGAGCGGTTCACTGGCGATGCGGCGGGCCACGATCGCGTCGATACGAGCCGCGTACCGTTCGCTGGCCCGCTTGTCGGAGAACAGCACCCAGTACCGGCGTACTCCGGTGTGGTCCCGGAAGTCCGCGTACCACTTGCCGTCCCGGCGGAGGAGGTGCATGGCTACTCGAACGGCCCGGTGAAGCAATTCTGAAAGTCTGCAAAGTCCGTCAGGTCGATATCGTCATCGCCGTCCGAGTCTACCAAGACGCATTCCGGCAGCGGCGGATTGTCTGATGGGACGAAAGTAAGAGCCTGGATATTGGATATCGGCGATGGTCCTGGACCGAAGTCCCACGTCAACATCAATTCCTGGTTCCCCGTTACCTGATTGACAAGGTAGAAGCTGGGTTCGACAAAGCTGTACAGTTCGTCTGTAAGAGGATTCCATATCAGCGCTTCGCTGCCTCTAACATTGCCGGCAAGCCAGATCGAGTTCCAAGTTGGTTCAACCAACAACGTGAGCCCGCTGCTGCTCACGAAGAAGAGACCGTCGAAGCCGCCAGTTGTCACTAGGACGTGCGTGATGCCAGCAATTCCTGAAATGTTCTTAAGCAATGTCGCCTCGCCGGTGCTTGGTTCAACGAAAACGATTTCATTCTGAGTGATTGCGTAGATCAATCCGTCGTTCGCGTTGAAGGTCATGTCTCGAAAGACGAGGGAAAATGCTCCGAGTTCTTCGGCGCGACCGGTGGATGTATTGATTATCAACCAGACGTCGAGAGTGGAGTCGTAACCGTATAGCTTGTGTTCGTTCCGGTCCCAGGCCAGCCCGACGACGCCCGGGAATCCGAGCGCCCCTTCCTCGCCAATCGGGGTGACCGTACCGTCCCAGTCGATCCGGTAAAGACGGTCAGCCCGATCCGGCCTGTCCAACGCATAGAAAAAGCCGTTGGGCTCAACGGCTACCATCGCCACAGCTAACAAAACAAGCGCGTTCATCATTCATCCCTCCGAGTGAGCGCCGAACAAGTTCTTGACACAGCCGAACGAATTCCGTACACTGAAGCCGATGGGTCGAGACCCATGCCAGCCTTATCGGACGCCGGGTCGGCCACGGAATGGGGCCGCAAGGACGGGGCACCCGGCTTCATTTTCGCTTTGATCCCTGTGCCGTCTCTGATACACTTCAGCGGGGCCACTTCGGGGAAAGAGGATGCTGACATGGCCGAGATGCAATTCCCGCTGGCGTTGGAGTCAGAGAAAGAGGTTGTGATTGCACACATCACGGCTAACCTTGACGCCTTCTCTTTTTCGTTTTTGGATCGTCTCGATCAACGCCTGGCGGGCGTTCTACGAGACCATCAACAACCCCGTCCGCATCTGCAGCTGATCCCACACACTCAAGATCGTAAACACGAGCACGTTTAAGTAGTGCGAGTATCTCGTCGTCGCTAGAATCCATTAGGACAAGCAAGGCAGCACTGGCGATGTCGCCTTTCGTTGCCACCGGGTGTTTCGCCCGCAGGTCAGTTGCGAATTCAAGCCAAGTCACTTTCAGCCTGGGCGCGATCCGCGCACTGAAATTCGGTTTCGTCGAATTCTTTTTTTTGCCCATAAGTACTTGTCTACAATACGGTTACGCTATGTCAACGTATACGTAACGCTTACTTATTGCCTACAACTTGTTGACAAACCGCAGGCCTGTTGTATACTTCTGGTGTGATGGAAACAGACGTGGCTACGAGACAGGTCAGAATCGACAGTTCAGCGCACGAGGCCCTTCAAAAGCTTGCCGCTGAAGATCGCCGGAGTCTCGTTGCAGAGGTCAGTTGGATCATTGTCGAGGAGTTCGATCGACGAGTCGCCACTCGTCGAGCCGATCCGATTCCGTCCGTCAACTGAACGCTTTCGCGCACGCGATGCGCGACTACGGGAGCGGTGTGTCCGTGATTCAGTATCTCAATGTCAAGCAGGTCGCGGAAAAGCTGAGCGTTACCGTTCGCACGGTCTGGGCGTGGTCCGCTGACGGCGTGCGGCTCCCCAAGCCGGTCTACCTCGGCCCGCGAACGCCACGCTGGGATTCCGGAACTCTTGAACTTCATCTTCAACGTCTCAATCGCACGCGCCGCGTGAGTAACAAACGGCGACTCTGAACCCTAAGCCACGGAGGGCACCCGTGAGAACTGATAATCCAAAATGGCACGGACGCGAGTTACCACCCCCAGAATCCGAATTATCACCCCCGAAAAAACTTTCACGCGACCCTGATAATGCAGCACGGAAACGGAAAACGACGGCCTGGTTGGGACTGCGAACGGGGTGCAGCGGCGAAGGGCATGTCGTCGGAAACACATTTCTCCCGGCACGTGAACCCGCTCATGGAGAACGTGGCGCTTCTCATGCTCCTGGACTGCGAGGCGACGCAGCGGGATCTCGCGGCTGCCTACGACCGGCTGAACTGGGACACGGTCGCGGAAGCCAGGCTGCGCTTGATGAAATTCGACCGACGGAAGAACGAGGGATCAGCGCTGCCGGAATCGTCGGCGGCACAGACACCGTTGCCGCAGCCCTCGCGGTTGCGGCGGCCATCGTCGGTGTCATCGTAGTTCTGGTTTTTTAGTGGAGCGAAATCATGGCAGCCCAGTGCAAGACGTTCGAGATCCGGGACGAAGGCACACACATGCCTGCGTTGGCAATCAAACCGGACGCGGAGCATGACCGCGACCGCTACTGCTTCGCACGCGGGGGTTACGGAACGAGCTACGCGGGACAACGGGAATACGTGATCCTCCACAGGCTGAGCGACCGGGAAACCCAATACGATCCTCACGGCTGGCAGTCGTCCCGCACGATGCTGACAGTCCATCAACACATTATCGACGAGTGGCACAACCTAGAAAGTGGACAGGTGCTCGACGTGCGGTTCATCCTCGGGGAGACAGACAAGCCTTGTGAGTCAGAGAACGCCGGGCGGGAGCAACAGCCATCGTCGGTGCCGCGGTAGTTCTAACCTTGGAGGTGGTGACGTGAAGCCGAATTGCTTCGAATGCAAACACCGTCGCGAGATACCCGGAGACGCTCATTCGATGTGTGCACACCCGGCAGTGGGTGGCGACGGCGATTACCTGGACAGCACCATGGCGATGGTTGGTGGCGGAACAAGCGAGGCGGCCAGGTCGCTCGGCATCAAGGGTAATCCTACCGGGATTCGCAACGGCTGGTTCAGTTGGCCAGCGAACTTCGACCCGACGTGGCTTGATGAATGTACCGGATACGAACAGAGACGACCGAAGCCATCGTCGGCGTCGCGGTAGTTCTGTGGAGGTGGTGAATGCTTGAGCCCTGGGTACAGGCGATCATCGACGACAACAATGCGGCTCGTGGCTTCGTGCCCCTGACTATCGGCCAGAAGTGCTGGCATGAGGGCCGTCCGGTGAAGATCACTGACGGACAATACATGGGGCGGCACGGCATTTCTAACTTCTGGTACTTCGACTACCTGGACGCCGAAGGCGGAAGCGGTTTCGGATACGACAATGGACCGTTCACGAGGGAGGCGCCATTGCCACCGCAACCGTCAACCTCGCCATCACGCTAGGAGCATCATGGCTAAGCTGAAGGAAATGAACAGGCCTCCGTGGCTGACGGCGGCGGATATGTGTCGCGGGAAAATGGACGGACCAAACGACACGCACTGCCTCTACGGTTGGGCACAGACGATCGACCCAGACTACGATTACGGGGTCATAGACGCCGTGTCGACGCAATGCTGGAAACGCGACCGGTGCTCCATTCCCCGGTCCAACGACGCCCACACGAACCAAGAGAACGTCGAACTCTGGCATCGAGCGCTAAATAGCCTCGGCTGGGAAGAGGGCGACGGGTACGTGGTGATATGACGGGAACGAACCTATGAGCTTTCGGGACGACACGGTGTTTGGAATCGAGCCATACATCCTAGAAGACACGGTCGATGTCGAGGTTAGATCCGTCTACAAGATCCACGTCGGACGGGAGCACGGCTGCACGAGCACCGAAGCACTTTGCAATCACGCGGAAGCGATCGTCAACGCGGGCAATTTCGAGGGTCCGCCGGAGCGGCAGACTGTTGAGGCGGTGTCGTTCTGATGGACAACCTTCAGGCCGTCAGCATGCAAACGTGGTCAATGCTTCGCGGCAAAGAGAAGTTCGTCGTTCGATACGAGGACAACCCGTTCGGCATCAGGTCCCTGGTCAACGCGTGGCGCGAACACGAGAAGCGTTTCGACTGGTGGAGCGAGGCATTCACGGACGTATTGCTAGAGCATGAACTGATACAACGACAAATCAGGAGGTTGACAAAGCTATGACCGAAACGGCGCTCGCGAAACGCTCCGATCCTGCCGCCGAGTCTACCGAGCTGGTCAGACTGGCGATGGCCGAGGGCGTGGACGTGGGCAAACTAGAACGCCTGATCGCCATGCGGGACGCCGACCTGGACCGCCTTTCTATTGCGTCGTTCAACGAAGCGTTCGCCGCCTTCAAGGCGGATTGCCCCAAGATCGTGCGGCGCACCGAAGACGAATACATCACGGTCACACGAAACGGCCAGCGTCGCAAGCGCATGTATGCAACATTGGAAGACATCGCCCATGTCGTTGACCCGGCGTTGTCGGCCTGTGGTTTGACCTACGACTGGGAAGACGCCGTTGTTTCCGCAACGGGAAGCCTAACGCGGCGGTGCGTCATTCGTCACAGAGACGGGCATAGTCGTGGCACTACCTCGGCTCCTATACCCATCGAAGGCAGCGAGGCATACAAGGCCATGACAACCCGGAAGGAAACATCGGCAAGCCCACAACAACGGATTGGCGTGGCCGACACGTACGCCCGCCGCTATTCGCTGGTGGCGGCGCTGGGGCTGACGACGGTGGACGAGGACACGGACGGACGGTCGGACGCGCCGGACGAAACCATCACCGAACAACAAGCCGCCAAGTTGCTGGACTGGCTGCGAGATACCAATTCCGACACGGCGAAGTTTCTGGACTGGGCTGGCGTCAAGGAACTCGCCGATATGCCCGCGTCACGCTTCGATGCGGCTATGCAGATGTTGAAGCGGAAGGCGAAGCCATGATTCGCGTGGACGTAGAGCAAGGATCTGCGGAGTGGCTTCAGGCCCGCCTCGGCATACCTACGGCCTCACAGTTCCACCGCATCCTCACGCCCAAGACGATGAAGCTGTCCGGGCAGGCCGCGGGCTACCGAAACGAACTGCTCGCCGAATGGTTTCTGGGCGAGCCCAACGACGCAGGACGCTCGGAATTTATGGCACGCGGTAACGACATGGAAGACGAAGCGGTCAAGTGGTACGAGTTCGAGCGTAACGTGACGGTGGATCGCGTCGGGTTCTGCCTAACCGACG
>SDBT01017471.1_pt1 | contig 11329 bp, 11 predicted proteins | sample 2277101 | NCBI WGS metagenome assembly SDBT01 (sample SAMN10404973, study PRJNA504765) | marine sediment metagenome | isolation source: marine sediment core GS10_PC15, 103 cmbsf | place: Arctic Ocean: Southern Knipovich Ridge | collected 2010 | reverse complement strand
GGGGGGGGCTCCCTTGTTTATAGGTCTTTTCAATGGTATTATTACCATTGGGAGTAATTATCTTCCACTTCTTCTTTCTACCGTACTAAGACAAACGGGAACACCATTTACCGGGATGAAGGATGGATAGCCAAGCACCTGCCCGAGAACAACTATATTATGCATCCGGCCGACGCACATTCTCTGGGTATCGAGGCGAAGGAACGGGTTCGGATGGCCACGCGAACCGGCCAGACCGAGGTCACCGTATCTCCCTCAGAAGACGTCCTTCCCGGCACCGTCTATCTATCCCATGGTTGGGGCATCTATTCACGGGACCCCAAGGATACCTCGAACCAATTACGCGGGACGGCCGCCTCAATATTTGTGCCCGATGATGAAGGAGACGAGTTCACGGGAATGCCTTTCTTTAGTGGTTTGCCCTGTAAGGTGAAAAAATAACCGGTAATTAGTTAGACAGCAAAAAAGGAGATGAAATGACTGAGGATCTCAAGATGGGCATAAAGGAATGGTTGGGAGAGCAGGTGGACGCAGTCGGGTTTGCGCCGGTCGATCGTTTCGGGGATGCGCCCGAGAAGCATCACCCCGCCCGCATTTGCAAGGACGCGCGTACCGTTATCGTGTTCGGCAAGACCGTGCCCCAGGGGGTGCTGCATTCTCCTGACTACGATCTCTACTTCTTGCACCGGAGCTATCATTCGGCTTACCGCTACCTCGACGAGCTTGGCCTAATGCTTTCCAACTGGATCGAGTCACCGGGTCGCCATCTCGCGGTGCCGATCCCGTCATTCGCACCCCTTGTCTTTAATGGCCCGGAGCCCTGGGGCATCCTTTCCCTCAAGCACGCCGCCGTTCACGCGGGTCTGGGTGCCTTCGGCAAAAGCGGACTCATGTACCACCCCATCTACGGTTTGCTGCTCCGGCTTGGTGCGGTGGTGACAAGCGCCGAGTTACCTGGTGACCCTATAATCAAAGAGAACCCCTGCCCGCCCGAATGCGATGCCTGCTGGAAGTCTTGCCGAGCCCAGGCATTTAACGACGAGGGTGAGTTTAATAAACTCACCTGCCAGGGCTACACAGTTAAGCATGCGATTTATCCCATTGCGCTGAGTACCAAGGAGGGCCTTAACAATATCGAGCTGGTCATAAACACGGCAGGCTATGATTACTGGCTTGCATGTAACGAGTGTCTTAAGGTCTGCCCTATCAACCGCGGGAAGTAGCCTGAGAGTTAATTATCTAGAACGATAAATTGTGCACAGGGTAGTGTTATAAATACAGACCGACGAACAAATTCTAAGCACTAAGCACCAAATCCTAAACAATATCAAATGATTAAAATTCAAAATACAAAACACTACGACCTTGAAGAGAGAAAATTAAGATTTGCCGGAGGAACTACTGAACTTACTAAGATATTTGGTGCAATCTTAGAGAAGTCAAAATAGTTTTGAATTTGGCTAATTGAAATTTAGAATTTATTTAGAGCTTAGGATTTGGGATTTAGAATTTATCAGCATAGGGAGGGTATAATGCAGACTCAAAAGATCAAATTCAGCTATCCCTACGGTGAGGCGAGCGAGCGGTGCAAGAAGCAGGCGCTCTCTCGTGACGATTACGATCACACATCGCTCTTTCGGTGGGGCAACATGCTGGCCATGTCGGTGATCGGGATGCTAAAGGCCGCGGAGAGCGAGTTTGGCAAAGAGGGCCAGCGGGCGATGATAAGCGCCCTGGTCGAGGTCGGCCGCGATGTGGGAAGGCAGATACTCGACGGCGTCGAGATCCCGGATGATGCCGAACCGATCGAGGTCATCTCCGCCTATGCGAGCTGGATCAACCGCGAGATCTACGCCTCCCCCGAGGAGCCGCGCATCGACGACGAGGATCACTGCGGCTTCGATATCCTCTGGTGCCCGCACCAGGACAGCTACCAGCCCTTTGACTGCCGGGTCCAGCGCTATCTCGTCCAGGGTATGATCGAGGCCTTCCGCGAGAGGCTCAGCCATTATAACCTCGATTTCCAGGTCGAATTCATCAAGACCATACCGGCCGGGGGCGATGTCTGCTCCTTCGAGCTGCGGAAGAAGAAACCCGGCGAAAAGAACGCCTGGGACGACTACTCGGGCTCGCTGGCCAAGAAGGCGCTGGAGAAGACGGGGAAGTAATTTGTGAAGCTAAAAGAAGAGGAGGTCCCGTAGAGGGATTAAGGGTCACATCTTAAATATTAACTATTGACAATTTAAATAAGGACAAGGGGTCACCCACATAACTATATATCAGATGAAATTAGAAAGAACAAAAGGCTTCGAACTAAAATCGATAAAATTAGCAAACGAATAATTAATAATTGAGATGTGACCCCACTTCTCTTCAAGTTTCAAGTCAAGCTCTGACCCTATTCTACCGTTGAACAAATCCCCCTCCCCTAACCCCTCCCACCAGGGGAGGGGAATGAGGGGTGGTAATTCCAAATTACAAATGCCAATTCAATCATTTGCAATTTGCATTTTTCATTTTTCATTTTGCAATTCGCCGCAGGCGGACTAATCTAAAAGACTCCTCCCTTGAGCACATCCAGGAGAAGGGCGCCGAATAGCAGCAGGAAAACCGAGACAAAGATAAATAGCAGCGGAAAGGACATCTTTACCGGTGCCTCCATTGCCAGCTTCTCGGCCCGCTGAAAGCGTTTGCTCCGAAACTGTGCCGATTGGATACGCAACATCGGCCCGAGCCCGGTCCCCAGTTCCTCGGCCTGGATCAGATTAGAGACCAGGGTGGTAAGCTCCGGAAGCTGAACCCTCTCAGCCAGATCCTTCAGGGCCTGGGCCCGGGTCTTGCCCATTTTCATCTCCTGGATAACCTGAAACATCTCCTCCCGCAGCGGCCCTTCCGCTGACTTTTCCACCAGCTTATTCATTGCACTGGCGAAGTCCAACCCGGCCTCCACTGAAAGGGTTAATAGATCCAGGCTGAGGGGAAGTCCCCGGAAAATGGCTTTCTGGCGCTTTTTGATCCGGTCCCGGAGCCAGATGTTAGGGTAGAAAAACCCGAGGATCAGGGCTAACAGGGGTATAGCCGGGTTACTCACCCCGGCAAGAATAAGGGCAATCACCAAGAAACCCACGGCCGCGAGTTCCCGGAGCACCAGAAACTCCTCGGGAGACAGCGCCCCGGGGGAACCGGCACTTAGCAGCTTCCTGCGCAGGCGGCCATAATAACCGCTAAGCCTTTCATTGGGATTGAGGGAACTCAGATACTGGGAGATGCTGATAAAGGCGTGATAGGGAGGAGATTTCTCCATCAATTCCTCCCGCTTACCCAAAAGGCTGCCCGGAGTCCTCCTTGCCTCCTCCTTCCTTCCGGTAAGGCCGGTAACCAGGAAAATCGCTGCTCCCAGGATCATTGCAAAGGCCAGTAATAGTAAGAGAAAAGACATCATTTAAATTAAATCCAAATGCCAACTGATAAATTCTAAATCCGAAATCCTAAACCCTAAACAAATCCTAAATCCCAAATGCTAAATCCTAAATAAATTCTAAATTAAAATTAACCAAATTCAAAATTAAAATATCAAATGTTCACCCCGCCACAGGCGGGGCTCAGGACAGGGTTTTGTATTTTGGGCTTTGATCATTTGAGATTGTTTAGAATTTAGTACTTAGTGCTTAGGATTTATTCATATATTTTGTCATTTGAACTTTGGACTTTGTTTGAACTTTGGGTTTTGACATTTGTCATTAGATCTTCTTCCAGAGTTTTACCAACCACTAAAGAGTCACCACCCATCTTTTACAGTTCCCTATTTTTTCCTAACAATGATGAATTATTCAATCCTGGTACAGTTCGGGATTTCAATCACCTGACCCCGCTCAATCATAACCCAATCGGAGAAGCCTTGATAATCCTTTTCTTGTACCCATTGGTATTTTCGTTTATTCTTTTCAAAAATTAGTACCCAGAGAGAAGCGCTTTTGCCAAGGTCAATCCCAATCAACTCCTCCCGGCCAAGATTCCACAGATTATCACCCTTTTTCAAGGTATACTTATGGTAGCTATCAATTCTTACCCTATAGGTAAGACCCAAAGCTCTGATGGCGATCTCCTGAAGCTCTTCCGAGTCCACAGAAGTCATTGTAAGGGATAGATCTAAGCTTAATTTATCAATAAACACCCCAATTCTATTAATCAGCTTCATCTTCTCGGGATTGCCTTTAGCTTTCCGGAGTTCATTAACAATGTCTTTTAAATTATCGATCAGAGCTTGCTTGGAGCGAATAGCCTCCAGCATTTCTCTCTTTTCAGCTCTAAAGGCCTGCTCCCTCTTTTCCTGCTCCTCCCTGAATGCCTTTTCTCCCAGTTTAAGTTCCTCTTCCTTTTGCCGAATCTTGGCTTCTGTCTGTTTGACGGTGGCATCTAATCCTTCTAATCCTGAAGGCTCAAGATCGGAAACCGCCGCAATCTTCGCGGGTAAAAGAAAAAGAAGCAAAAAGGGTAGCAAAAGAGATAGGAGAACATAGGCCTTCATGGAAGCTCCTTTGGATGGACGCAAATTAAACACTAACGACCAAAATTTAGATCCCATTTTTAACTCTCCTAAAAAATTAAGGTTCTATATAGATAACAATATCCTCCAGCTTAGTTTCACCTGATAAGATAGCTCCGCCAATTATCCTCTGCTCCTCTTTCTGTGCACTGGATATATTTAGGAGGGATAGTTTCTCTTTAAACCGGGCAGCTTGAGCCAGCCCTTTTTCCAAATCGCCGCTTTTAAGGCAGCAGTAGCCTAAAAAACTGTAAGCCTGAAGGATCGAGGGTCGGCGCGAAAGTGTTTCCGGAGGGGGTTGATTTTTGATCGAAATTAAAAAATGGCTCTCTGCCTCCCTCAATCTTTTCAGTCTTTCATCCCGGGTTAATCCTGGCAGTAGGGAACGTCTTAAAATCAGGATCCCATAGTTAAAATTATATTTGTAATCATTAGGAAACTTACTCAAGGCCATCCGATACTCCTGGTCGCTGCGAGAAAAATCTTTCAAGATTAAATAAATGCAGCCGAGCTCATTATGTATCTTACCCGCAGTCTCTTCATCCGAGAGTCTCACCGCCTCTTCCAGAATCTCAGCTAAACATTGAAGAACCTCCTGATCAGTAGGGGAAAGTTTCTTCTTGCGGGTGATTTGAGTGTATTCCAGAGCACTCCGTCTTCTAATTACCGAAACTAAATTCTCCCGCATCCCACCTTCTTCCTCTATCTCGCTAACAGCCTTTTTGGCCTGGTGACAGAATTTGGTTCTGATATAACTATAGAGGAGGTCTTCCGGATAGGCCTCTATCGCCCCAGGCACCATCGAAAAGTATTCCACTGATTTATCATACTCTCCGATCAGCCGCCGGTACTGTCCCTCGAGGGCATAAAGAAAGGTGGGCTCCTGACCAGGATAGACTGACTTCAGATAGGCAATATATTTCCGAAACTTTTCACTGAGCCTATCCACCTCCTTCCTCAATACTTTATTCCCGGGATTCTCTCTAAACTGATTCAACCGCTCCTGTGAAGCCTTAATGAATGCGATCAGGTCTGATAAATCCTTAACCTCTTCCGGGGAGAGAGTAGTGAAGGTTAGTTTTTCGGGTTCTTCCGGAGCGGCAGTGCCAAGCTCCGCCACTGGTCCTCCGGGGAGCAAGGAAAATAGGAGGAAAATAAGAATGGTTTTGATCACTAATCTCAGAATTCTAAACACTCCGTTTCAAATCTGCTTGACTGAATTTTCCTCAAAAATCCTTCATTGTAGGGCGGGCTTCTCCCGCCTCAGGCGGGACCATTATGTCGGGCAAGATGCCCGACCTACTATAATTAGATAGCCGAGACATGTAGGGGTGGACCTCAGTATCCACCCTAATCCCCGCCTAGGGCGGGGCAGAGACGTCGGCCCCTACATTAACGTATTATTTGGGATTAAAGTCCATTCAAACATCAATACTCACGATCTTCCTGATAAAGAAGGCCCCGATTCCCTCGAAGATAACGATCAGGGCCAGGATACCCCATCCCAGGGGTTCGGTGAAGAGCCGGGTGATCATCCGGGGTTCGAGAGAATACAGGATCACCCCCAGCCCCACCGGAAGCAGTCCGATAACGATCCCCTGAAGCCTCCCCTGGGCAGTAAGGGAGCGAATCTTTCCCTGAAGGGTATTGCGCTCGCGAATAGTATCGGCGATTTGATCGAACATCTCCGATAGATTTCCCCCGGTTCCCCGCACGACATTTATCGAGGTGACTACCAGGTCAAGGTCCGTGCTCTTAACCCGGTCAGCCAGATTATTAAGGGCCCTCTCTAACTCCACTCCCAGGGTAAGTTCCCGTAACACCAGCCCGAACTCCTCCTTAATGGGTGGACTTCCTTCCCGCCCGATTATCTCAATGGCTTGCACCAGGCTCAAGCCTGCCTTGAGTGAGTTGGATATTGTTGCCAGGCCATCAACCAGTTGAGCATTGAATTTCTCCCAGCGCCGCTGCTTGGCCATCTTTAAGGCTATCCGGGGAAGGAAGAAGCCCAGAATCCCCAGGCAGATCGCCAGGATGAAGCTCCGGGTAAGGAGGAATCCGAGGATAAGAAATACCAGAATGCTCAGGAGGTTTAAGTAGAATATCTGCTCCGCCGAGAAAGGGAGAAACATCTCATCGAGCTCCTGGGAGGTTCGGGAGAGATATTTCTCTTCGTAGCGTCGGAATCCCTTTCCGAACAGCTCTGCCCCGGCATAGGAAAAGAGCCCTACCGAAGCAAAGACCAGGATACCGATTAAAACGGTCAGCCAGTTAAAGATCATCTTTAAGCGAGAGTCAAAAAGACGCGGTTATTCTATCAGGCTCTTGATGATGAATTCGCTCTCTAGATCGAGGTTTAGAAACTCTATCCCCATTCCCGGGGTGACCGAGGGATCCTCGGGGTTGGGCTCAACCGTACGGGTCACCTTCCCTTCCACCTTGATCAGAGGGGAGTCATCCCCGGCAACAGTGAATTCGAGGCTTATCGAGCTATCCACTGACAGGGGTTCTTCGGTCTCCAGGAAGATCCCTTTGACGCTGATATTCTGCGAGCACAGAGAGGCAAACTCCTCCAGGCTTTCGAACTTAACATTTACCATAGTGCTAAAAGATATCCTCGGTGCCTCCCTTTTGTCCATAACTTACTCCTTTTATCTTACCCAATAATTTGAGCCCAAATAATGCGTAAACATTCGAATTACCTGTCCTGTAGTCCGCCTCAGGCGGACGAAGTAGGCCATCAAGCTCATCGGGTCCGATAAATCGAACCCCTACAATTATGCATTAATGATGGATAAATCTTCGTAGGGGTCGGATTTATCCGACCCGCCATTGAACCCCTACATTTACGCATTATTTGGGTTGAGATCATTCTCCCAGATACTTCTCGGCCATCTCCAGCAGGCTCTTTTCACCCTTGGCCTTCTGGAGATAGTCATCAGCACCAGTCTCCGCTTTCAGTCTTTTCAGTTCATCTTCATCCTTGTTGGAAAGAAGGATTATCCGGGGCCGATAGTCTAACTCCTTTCGCAGCACCGGAACCATCTTATCCCCAGGAAGGGCAGGGAGATTGACATCCAGAAATATCAAATCAGGCTTGACTTTCCTAACCAGGTTGGTGAAGCCGAATGATCGGCTGGCAGTAAATATCTCGTAGCCGGCCTTTTCGAAAATCCTTTTAGCTATCTGCAGCATCATCTCGTCATCATCAAGCATCATAATCTTTTTCCCCATTAATCACCTCCCTGGATAACTCAGATTAAACCCCACATTTTCCACTAATATCTATATCTCAGAGAAAATCCAAATGCCAATAGATAGGATTCATCCTACTACGCCAAGTCTTCGTAGGACAAGAGGACTCGATCCCCTGCTATTCCTTGCTATTCCTTGCTACTCCCTGCTATTCCCTGAAGTAAGAGCCCACCTATAGGTCTTTAATCTTACTCTCTCGTTCGTACAAAATAAGGTAATCGGAGGTGGGAGCCTTCTCCTGATATTCGTTCAGTTCCTGGGGAAGGGAAAAGGAAAAAGTGGTTCCCTTACCTTCCCCGGGGCTTTCCAGCCAAACCTTTCCATGATGCCCTTCTTCTACTATTTGCTTGCAGATCGGCATACCCAGACCGGTTCCCCGGGGAGTGCTTATGTCCTTTTCGATCTGCTCAAACTTGTCAAAAACCTTGGGAATATCTTCCGGAGCAATGCCGATTCCCTGATCCCTGACACTGACCAGGATATCTTTATCCTCCTCCTGGGTCTGAACTTCAATGATAGCGTCTTCCGGGCTGAATTTACTGGCATTACTCAGAATATTGAGCATTACCTGCTGAATCCGGGCAGGATCAAAATATATCTTGCGTCGGCCCGAATGGATCTTTATCTTCAGATTCTGACCTTTATTTTCACTCGTGGACAGGAAATTGGCGGCACTGCGATTAATCACCTCACCAATGTCAGCCTCCACCCAGTGGAATTTCATTTTTCCCGCTTCCAGTTTACTCAGATCCAGGATATCACTAATCAAGGAGAGAAGCCGCTCACTTTCGGATTTGATGTTTTCACTGAATGCCTTTCCTTCATCCGGGGAGATATCATCCTCTAACAGGAATTCAGAAAATGACAGAATATTCCCTGCCGGAGCTCGCAGCTCGTGGCTGACAAAAGAAAGCAGTTCATCCTTGGCCGCATCCATCTTCTTGAGCTCCGCCGAGGCCTGGAGAAGCTCCTGGTTGGTCTTTTCAAGCTCCTTCAGGAGCTTGCTTTTCCGGAGATCCCGGGCGATGCTCATGATTCCGATCAGCTTTCCTTCCTGGCTGCGCATAACCGAGCCGTCAAAGCCTACCGGCACTGCCTGGCCATCCTTGGTGTAGTAATTTACCTGGTAATCGCGGATGACCCCTTTTTTAAATAATTTAACAAACTTAACTGTGCTCTCGGTAATACCATCTTTTTTATGGCTGAAAAGCAAACCCACCGGTCGGCCGACAAGTTCATCCTGGCGGTAGCCCAGCAGATCCAGAGTCGCTTTGTTAACCTTGGTAATCTTTCCTTTATCGCTGACAATCACCAGGGAGGCAATCATCGAGCGGATGATATTATCAACAAATGATTTGGACTCCTCCAGCTCCTGATCGGGGTTTAACTTATCCATAGCTTTCCTTTCCTTCGACCCCGATGGCCCTCCGGGGCGTAGTCCCCTACGGGGCGGAGCCCATCGGGGCTCAGGACAGGCGATTTGGTCAGAAACTCGCTTATTCTCACTTAATTCTTTTAACATATTAGCAAAAAATGATCAATAGCTTTTTAAGTTCCCTTGCTTCCCCGAAAATCGGTCAAGAGCGGCCCCTTTAAAGGGTGTATGAATAATGCCGGCTTAACTTTTTACCTTTCTTCACTCTAAAGGTAGCTCCACCACAAAAGTGGCTCCCCGCTCCTTTCTCGGCCCAACCCGAATATCCCCACCGTGCTCCAGGAGGATCTTTTTTGCTATCGCAAGTCCCATGCCCGAGTTTCCCTTCTTGGTGGTGAAAAAAAGATCAAAAACCCTCTCCCGCTGCTCCTTCGGAATGCCGGGACCATTATCCTTAACCTGGATAACCGCATATTGCCCATCCTCATCAATGTCGCAAATGATTTCAATGGTATCGCCTCTGCGCGATACATCAATCGCATTCTGTAGAAGATTAACTAAGACCTGAATAATTCTATCCCTGTCCCCATTAAGCGGGGGCATGTCCTCGGACAGGCTCTTCCTGATTTTAATATCCTTGGGTTGTAATAACCCCCGGTTCAAGGAAATGACCTCGTTGATAAGCGTTGTAATTTGAAGGGAAGTCCGTTTTAACTCCTGCCGGGCAGTGAAGTCAAGGAGCTGTTTGATCAACCGGTCCACCCGCATAGTCTCCTCGAAAATGATATTGAGGGTTTTCTTTTGCTCATCATCCAATCTCAATTCGGACTCCAGTATTTGGATGCCGCTCGATATGGCAAAAAGTGGGTTCCTGATCTCGTGGGCAATGCCCCCGGCAACCTCGCCCATCGTGGCCAGCTTCTCTTTCGCTCGGAGCTCGTTCCGAAGCTCCTTGATTTCCGTGAGGTCCTTGAAAACCGTGAGAACACCCGCTTCCCGGCCATTGGCATCTCGCAGGATGTTTGAGGTAAACCCCAGAGGGATCACCCTTTCATCGCTTAGGGTCACCATAGCTTCTTGCGCGAGATCAGCCGGAGCAACAATCTTTCTCAATATTGTAAGATCCGGCGACAACTTCTCGATAGGTCTGCCTACCGCTTCCCGCTCAGTGGTTCCGAGAATCTCCTGGCCGATTCGGTTGATGATCATAATCTTCCCGCTACCATCTGTCACCAGGAGCCCGGTGAGCATACTGTTCATGACATTTTCCAGGAATGTTTTAAGGCGCAAGGTCTCGGCCTGCTCCTTCTGGAGAATTTCCTCCGCCCGCATGCGCTCGGTGATGTCGCGGGTGACTCCAAGAATTCCAACAGCTTGGCCATTCTGGTCACGTAAAAAACTCGCTCTAGTTTCGGTCCAAACCGTGGAGCCATCCTTGCATCTTATCTCAGCCTCAAACATTCTCACCCTAAAGAGGTCTTTTTGCTCCTTTTTTTCTATAGCCAGTTCCTCTTCTAAGATCTTCATAATAGTCTCAGAAGAGGAAGGGGCAAGGACTTTGTCCAGTGTCTGAGACATTGCTTCCTCAACAGTATAGCCTATCAGGCGCTCTGCGGAGGGACTTACATAGGTAAAGTTAAGGTCCATATCAACATTCCATATGATGTCCGTAACATTTTCGGCAAGTAGGCGGTAGAGGCTTTCGCTCTCACGAAACGACAGATCATAGGCGGTGATAAGCTCCGTTAGGGGCGCCGTGGTGGAACGGGCGGCGTCCGATAAAGTCATTTCCGGAGCCTCATTAGCCAGGCGACCAACTGCTTCTTCGTGCATCCTTGTAATCTCCCCGAGCGGGACCTTTGTCAACATCAACTCACGCCCCAGATCCGCAGCCTCAGCTAATACCTCATCCTCAGACCCTTCAAGGGAGGTTCTGAGCAGTGAAAAATACCTGTCCTTGATTGTTTGTTCAGTCATCGAACAATCTCCTTATGAATACCAATATCCAAATATGCCCATATCCCGCAAATAGTAAAGAAATCGCTTGAATTCGACTATCCCCGCCCTGAAGGGCGGGGCATTACGCCGAATTCATGGCTTACGCCACCGCGATTTCAAAAAAATACAAAGAGGCATTCATCCCCGTCCTAAAG
>SDBT01017470.1_pt1 | contig 11329 bp, 5 predicted proteins | sample 2277101 | NCBI WGS metagenome assembly SDBT01 (sample SAMN10404973, study PRJNA504765) | marine sediment metagenome | isolation source: marine sediment core GS10_PC15, 103 cmbsf | place: Arctic Ocean: Southern Knipovich Ridge | collected 2010 | reverse complement strand
GTTATCCATCCTATGTCTGCGGTACAGTACCAGACATCTCCATCTTTATAATTAAAAACCGTCCTGTGTGTGAATGATGTATAAAGGATATATCCTGCAGTCGTATGTTTAACGCCTTTTGGTTTACCTGTTGTACCACTGGTATATAAAATGAATAGTGTATCTTCCGAGTCCATTATTTCACAATCGCATTCATCTCCAACACCCTCATTAAAATCATGATACCAAATATCTTTTTGAGTATGAGAAACTTCGTTTCCTGTATGTTTTACTACAATCACATGTTCAATTGTAGGGACAGCATCAATAATTAGCACAACATCAGACATTTTGGGATAAATTTTTCCAGCGCGCAATGTTTCATCGCATGTAAATAGGAGTTTAGAATTTGAATCTTTAATTCTATCTTTAACTGCTTCTTTCGAGAATCCGCCAAATACAATAGAATGAATTACACCAAGACGTGCACAGGCAAGCATAATAATAGCTAATTCGGGAATCATAGGGAGCCAAATAGTAACCCTATCCCCTTTTTTTAGCCCTAACTTTTTCATTCCGTTAGCACATTTGCTCACTTCTTTTAATAATTCATTGTATGTATATTTTCTAACATTTCCTGGTTCATCTGCCTCCCATATTAGAGCAGTGCTATCTCCCTTTCCTGCTTTAATGTGCCTATCAATACAATTGTAAGATACATTTAGTTTCCCACCGAGGAACCATTCACCTGGAAATAAATCGGTTTTTTGCCAGACTTTATCATAGGGTTTAAACCAATCAATAGATTTAGCTTGTTCTCCCCAAAAACCTTCCATGTCATCAATACTCTGTTTCCAAAGCTTTTTATATTCATCCATCGAAATTCCCGTTTTGACATAATCGGGATTCAAATCAGCCGGATTAAATATACGATTTTCTGTTAAAATTGATTCCATTTTTTCTTCTTTTGACATTTTTCTTTCCAATTTTGAATTTCAATAATTAAATTTTATAATAAAAGATTTTTCTTTAAATTCGTAGTAAATAATTTTTTACCGTTTTGAATAGTTATAATGAAAATGAATAAGACCAAATTTTTAAACATTTATTTTATAAATCAAAAACATATGATTTGGAAGATATAGAATTAAATACTTTACGAGCTATATTTATAACAAATAATAGATTTATAATTGGTTTCAAATGGAGAGTATGGAATTATTAGATAGTGGCTGGAGAAAAAAGTGGAAGGAAAAAGAAATTACCGCTGAAGAAGCTATTAAAATGATAATTCCGGGTAATAGAGTGTTTATTGATAGTGGATGTTCTGAGCCACAAGCCCTAACAGCAGAATTATTAAAACAATCTGAAAACATTATTGATTCAGAAATCGTCCACTTTTTAACAATTGGCGAGAAATATTTTAGAGAAAAAACAGACGATTTCCGACATAATGCTCTATTCATAGGGGATACTATCCGAAAGGAGGTTAATGAAGGGAAAGCTGATTATACACCAATTTATATGAGTGAAATCGCATCATTATTTCTCTTGGGGCGAAAACACATCGATTTTGCTTTAATTCAAGTTGCGCCTCCAGATCGATATGGGTTTTGTTCCTTAGGTATTAATGTAGATATTGCCAAACCAATTGCTAAATCAGCCTATAAAACTATTGCTGAAATCAATCCACAAATGCCAAAAACCAGTGGTGATAGCTTTATACACATGAAAGAAATCGATTTCTATGTGTTTAACGATATACCTTTATTAGAATTTCAATTTGATGAACCAGATGAAATTGCAAAGCGAATAGGGCAAAATCTAAAAAATCTGATACCCAACAAATCAACGATCCATGTTGGTTTTGGTGATTTACCTAATGCCGTCCTTAATTGTTTAATGGAAAAAAAGGATTTAGGTATGCACTCTCATTATATAACTGATAATGTCATACCACTAATAAAAGAAGGAATTTTAACAGGGAGAAGAAAGAATTTACATCCAGAGAAAATTATTACAAGTTTTGCATTAGGTACCAAAAAATTATATGATTTTATTGATAATAATCCTTTTATCGAATTTTTTCCATCCAATTATGTTTGCGATCCAAGAATTATAGGAAAAAATAAAAGAATGGTTTCTATAAATTCAGCCCGGCAAATAGACTTAACAGGACAAGTAAATGCGTCTACAGAAGGATATACATTTTACTCTGGTCTTGGAGATACTATTGATTTTATGAGAGGCGCTGCTTTTTCTAAAGGTGGTAAACCAATTATTATCATGCCGTCAACAACCAGAGATGGTAATTATAGTCGAATAGTATCACACTTAGATGAGGGCGCTGGTGTATTATTGTCGCGAGGAGATGTACATTATGTTGTTACAGAATGGGGCGTTGCGTATTTACACGGTAAAACCATAAGAGAGAGAGTAATTGAGTTAATTTGTGTAGCAAATCCTAAATTTAGACATCAATTATTATCAGATGCGAAGGAATTAAATTATATTTACAAAGATCAATTACTTCCTTGTGATAGCGAAGGTAATGTTTGTTTATACCCTAAAGAATATGAGACCTTCTTTAAAACTCAGCAAAAGGAAAAAATATATGTCCGCCCTGTAAAAACTACTGATGAGCCTTTGTTAAAAGAAATGTATTATTCCTTAAATGAGAGAGACCGATACCTAAGATTTTTTGAATTAAGAAAAGAATTTACGCATTCAAAAACACAAAATGAAGTAAATATAGATTATCAAAACATATTTTCAATTGGGGCGTTTGTTGGAGAAATAGGGAACCAAGAAATGGTTGGGAATGCATCGTATTATCTGAATCCTAGGACTAATACAGCAGAGTTTAGTTTTTTAGTTAAGAATGAATGGAGAGGTATAGGAATAGCTTCCTTTTTATATCATCATTTAATTTTAATTGCAAAAGAGAAAGGTATTGACGGGTTTTATGGGAGCATTCATATTGAAAATAAAGATACTATCCATGTTATTAAAAAAGGAGGGAGCACCAAAATAACTCCACCTGAAGCAGGTGAAAAAGAGTTATTTTTTGAAGTTTTTTTTGAAGAGGAAGATTAATCCCTAATTCTTAATACAACTATACATTTTAATTCAATAATTACTGATCATTTTAAGTATGAAATTTAAATATACTGATTTTCATGTACATTCTAATTGGTCGGACGATAATATTGAATTCGGTCCTTCCTTTGAAGAATATGTTAAAATCGCAGAGACGAATAAAATCAATATATGTTTCTTAGAACATTATGAGCTCATTAGTGTCGAGAGTGACAAAAACCATCCTTTTTATGGTAATAAGATTGAAAAATATCTGGAACAATTAGATAATATTAAGAGTAACTACGAGTTTGTGCTAAGCGGTTTGGAGGTAGATTATTACCAAGAAAGAGAAACGGATTTACGTATTTTTATTGATGATTATGGTAAGGAGTTAGATTTTATTGGAGGCACTGTACATGAGATTGATTATTTACCAGTAACAACAAGGGCAAAATTATTAACTTTATTAAAAAAAAAAAGTATTAAGGAAGTTATTGATAATTTTTTTGTATTATCAGAGAAAATGATCAACTCAAGAATTTTTAAAAACATCTGCCATCTCGACACTATATTTAGATACCTAAATATTAATGATATTGCACCTCCAGAATCTTGTGATTGTTCTAGTGAGAGAGTTATAAATTTAGGACGGTTATGCATAAAAAATAATACTAAAATAGAGTATAATTTATCTGGCATTAAATTTCCGATAAATAGAAGCTTTCCTTCAAAACCAGTAATAAGTCAATTAAAGAAAGAGGGTGCTCGGATTTTCATTGGGTCTGACAGCCATCATATTGATTATTTTCAAAACAAAATATCGCAAGTTAAGGAAGCATATAAATATTTAAACTTAAGTAGTTGAAATATTTAAAGATCTAATCCTTTCTTTTTTGAAAATAAGTCTTTTAACTCATTAAGAACAAGAGACCTTGCACCTTCTCCTCTAACACTTCTCTGTTCCGGATTTTGTATTTCCATTGGTTCGCCATGTTGTGCAGCTAAAAAAGCACCATTTTCTATTGCCGCAAGCCTACTTTCTATGTCTGATAGTTGTGTTGAAATCGATTCAGATAATCTTATTAATGCATTCATAGTGTCTTCCAAAATATTACCTAATCCTTCTACCTTTTTATATGTCGGATCTGTAATGGAATAAGCGTGCATAACGTTTTTAATATATCTTGAGAACTTTGGCTCTTTGGAAATTAGCGAAAAAATTGATGTTAGGTAAATTTCGTAGTCAAATTCATAATCTTTTCTTTCAAATACTTCTCTTAAATTTTCCTTTAAAAACTCAACATTTAGCAAAATTTCAGGTTTGTTTTTAATGTCTGGATCATATTTATGAATGAAAATTAATAAGTAAGGATTTTCCTCTAATAAAATTATTAAATCCAAGATTTTATCAAAGTAATCAAAAAAATCATCAAATCTTTCCGAGTCCTGTATGTCAATTACAAACATTAGTAAATCCAATTGAAGAAAATATTTTTCAGGATCTTGTAGATATCTTTCTCTGAAGACAGATTGCCCACCAAAATCCCATATGTGAAGATCTAAAATATCAGTTTTAATATGTGTGCGCTCTATACCTTTAGTTGGCTTTATTAAAGCAATTTCATTTATACCTAGCCTTCCACCAAATTTAGATAAAATTGCTGTTTTACCAGCATTGTCTAATCCAACAACCACAACTTTTTGTTCTTTTTTTTCAAATGTGGTTGTTTTATCTTTAATATCTGATATGAGAGAACTAATTGTGATAGCTTTTTTAAAAGAATTTTCAAGATTTGGAAATTTTTCTTTAAATTCTTCAATTTTTAACTTCAGATTTTCCCTCATTTCTTCAGATTTTACAGGATCCTCAGCCTTATTGAGATCAAGTAAAGATTCGAATGGTTTTTCCTTATTTAATTTAGATGCCTCATTAATATTAGATACCTCGAAGAGATCTTGTAAGATCTTTATCTCATCCTTATTTAAAAATTTATATGCATTTAAAGGTAATTTTAAAATGTCTTCAATTTTCTTCAATTTCTTAAAATTACTTACTTTAGGATCTAAAAATTTTGAAAACACTTTAATTACGCTAGAGAATTCTGATTGCATTGTAATTCCATTTATTTTATTAAATATATTAGGTAAAATTAATTTTTATTATTATTTATTGAATTTTTGAGATTGTGCTCACAGCTAAATTTTGAAACATGAAATCTTAAAAATTTTAATAAAAAAACTATAAATATTACTTTCACATTTTAAATTTAATTAACATTTAAATAAGCGTTTTTTCATTTTCTTATAAAGAGGATATTTTTAGAAACCAGAAATTTCTATGTCACCCGGTAAACATCATCAAGATTTTAAGGATAATGGATTTTTTGATGAGACTGAGGAGCAATGTTGTGATAGTCCAAAAGTTACTGAGCAAGACGGTTATTTTGTTTGTTTAAATTGTGGTTATGTGGCTGCTAGGATTCTTGATACATCTCCGAGAAGAGCATTTACAGCTGAGGAGATAACAAAAAGAAAAAGCAATGAACGCGTTTATAGTCCTATTGGACCTAGGACAATTATTCGAGGTAGCCGTGATGCTAGAGGAACTTTATTAAGTCCAAAATATAAATCAAAATTTAACCGATTAGCTAAAATACATAGAAGTTTAACAACTAGTTATGAGAGAAACTTGTGGATTGCGTTACCAAATTTGCAGCGTCTTCAAAAAAGATTAAGTATTTCTGATACGGTCGCTGAAGATGCTCTTAGAATTTACACTCAAACTGTTAAAAAAAAATTGACTATGGGGAGAAGCATTGATACTCTGCTAGCAGCTTCTATATTTTGTGCTTTAAGGATCCATGGAATTCCTCGCACGGTTGAAGAAATAACTAAGGTTGCTCAAATTCAAAAAAAAAAGGTAATTAAAAGTTATAGACTTATATTAATGGAAATCCTACCTATTTTAAACTTAAAAGTGCAACATTTTTCAGCTGATCGTTATGTAGATAAATTTAATGATGAATTGGGATTATCCATGCAAGTTAGGAATATCGCGGTAAAATTAATTCAAAGTGCTAAAGCAAATGGTTTTAATACTGCAGGGAAAGATCCTAAAGGAATAGCCGCTGCAGCAATTTATTTAGGCTCAAAAATAAGTAATGAAAATCGAACACAGAAAGAAATTTCGAAGTTAGCTATGGTAACCGAAGTTACCCTTCGTATGAGAGTGAAGGATCTCCAGAAGTATAGTGATATTATCCCCTGATTCTTAAAAGATTAATAGGCTCTCGATTTCAAAGTAAAGATGTTTATAGAATTAATAAATGAAAAAATCGTTTTCATATCTCAAATTCGATTAATTCTTTTTCTTCTTCGAATAATGGCAAGATTTTTAACAGATTTCTGATATTTGTGCCATATTGGTTCATTTGATTCATTTTTACATCAAGAATGAACAGTAAAGATTTTACAAAATATGTATCTTCAATTAACGTTTTATTCATTCCTAAAGATTCTAAAAATTCAGTTATTTTATTTTTTACTTGATTTAATGAATTTTGGCCTTTTAATGCTGCCAAACCACTTAAAAGAATAAGCAAGGAGCCATTTTTGAAATCTTTTCTCTTAATATAATTCATTGCTACATCAAAATATAATTTTGATGCTTCCTCAAATTTTTTACCTTCTAACAATGATAGAATTTTGTCATAATAACGTTTTTTCATTGCTTTTCTTTTTATAAAAAAATCTTTAGAATCGCTTCTAATATCTCCTATGTTCTGTTGAAGATTACTGAATATTAAATCTAAGTCAACTTTCAGCTTAGATATTTCTCCACGTTCTTTTCTTGTAAGAGTTTCCTCAATCTCTTTTTTATGTTTTTCTACTCCTGATAGAGAGTTTAGAAATTTTAATTCTGGTTCAAACAAAATTAATTTTTCAGCAAGAATTTTCAAGGTTAATTGAATTATATTTTGAATCTCACTTTCAAACGATAAAAATAAATATTTCATAATTTGAATTTCTGGGAGAATTTCTGATTCACTTTTTATATCCCATAATTTATTAAAGGTTTCTTCAAAAGTATTTCTTGCAATTTCAACATTCTTATATTTAATCAAAATTATACTTCCTAATATCAAATTTAAGGCAGCATATTTAGTCAATTTCTTTTTATAAAGGGTTTCTACCGCATTTAGGTAATTTAAAGATGCATCATGAAAATTATTTTTAGACAATTCTTCTAAAGCTGTATTCCAGTAATCTTTTCTCATCAGTTTTCTCTTAGCAATATCTTGCCTTTCTTTTTTTATATTTTTTGCTATCTTATTTATCTCAGCCTGTAAATTTGCAATCTCACCTTTCTCTAAATCTTCTTTCACAATTGGTTTATCCCCTGAAAGTAACTTTAAAAATTCAACCTCCGGTTCAAAAAGCATTAATTTTAATTTTTCAGAAAGTATATTCAATGTTAATTTAATTAAATCCGGAATGTAATCTTCAAATGCTAAAAAAATATAATCCATAAATTGAATTACTGGAAAATCTACTAATTCACTCTTAAAAAGTTTTAATTTATCTTCATATACAGATTTTGCAGTTAGGAAATCCCTTGCTTTTATCAAAATTAGCGAACCAAAAATTAATCCTATCGCAGCATGGTCATAAAACTTCTTTTCTCCCAGAATTTTATAAGATTCAAAGTATATTGAGGAAGCATCTAAATAATTATTATTGGAAAGTTCCTTAATTGCTTTTATCCAATAATCTCTCTTCATCATTTTTCTTTTAGCAACTTCTTGTTTATCAGTTTTAATTTTTTTTGCTAATTTATTGATCTCTGCTCTTTTAGTAGCTATTTCCCCTTGACTAACAAATAGAACTCCTTCTACTTCTTTTTCTTTATATTCTTTACCTAAATATTTGTAAATTATCTTTATTTCTTCTTCAAAAAGGGGTAAGTTTTCTAAATATGATAATGACTGTTTTAGTTTAGATTCATCTTTTAGTTTTGTCAATTCTATAATATAATCTAAAAGTATGACTGGGAAAGTCTCTGAAAATAATTTCTCAGATTGTGATAATTGGGTTTTAATACTATTTAAGAGATTTATTGTTTCAGATAATTTCTCCTCTTTAATTAGTAAAAATCCTGCCATTGCCAATGAAACACCAGCTAAATTATATTTCTTAATTCTATTTAACTGAATTATGCTTTCTTTGTAGGAATTTATGGCTTCATCGAAATCTTGTTTTACAAGAAAATCTAAGATATCTTTAAAATATGCCCTTCTTAGTCCTTTTCTTTGCCTAAGTTCAGTTTCCCTATCATGCATAGCATCTCTTCCTTTAATCATAATAATTGATAAAAATTCCTTAAGTTTTTCACTTTTGAATGTTTCCTTAGCTTTTTTCGTTTTAACTTTACTTTTAATTGATTCAAACTTTTGAATTTTTTTACTAAGTTCGGTTTTATATTCTATTTTTTCTATTTTATCAGTATATGTTAAGGCAGAAGAATAATCTTCTAAAGATAAGTAGACTTCAGCAATTTTTTTATTTATTTTGTCAAAACTAACTTTATCTTCTTCTTTTTCAAAATAAGCTGAAATGATGATATTAATTTTTTTAATTAAGTCTATTGCTTTATTAATTCCATTTAAATCTTCTTCGTTTTCTATAATTTTTAACGCTTCTGATTTAATCACTTTTATAAATAATTTACCAATTTCTTTAGATTCATCATAGAGCATCTCGTTTCTAAATTTTTTAATAGAAATTTCAAAAATTCGTTCTTTCTTTTCAAAATCTTTTTCCTGTTTTAGTTCCTTTAATTTTTCAAGATAGACCGGAAAAATTCGAGTTAAATATTTTTTTTTCATGTTTTCTGTCATGTCAGTATAAATTTTGAAAAAATCGTCGAAAAACTTTGCTTCAATTAATATATCTAAAGCTTTTGTTAAAAGTTGGTCAGCGATCTCTTCTTTTCCAATATTTTTAAGAAAAATCGATTGATTTTTTATAATTTTAGCCCCATTTAAATAATTTTTTTGAATAACTTGTTTGTTAGCCTCTTCTATTTGTTTTGTATTCATTTCAGCAATAATTATTTGTTCATTTTTAGCAAAATCTTTGACTATATCAACGCCTTTTTGAACAATTTCATATTTTTCTTCTTTTTTGGTAGCTATTTCTTTCTCTTCTATCTTTGAACTCAATTCTGTTAACTTGTGTTTTAATTCTAAGGAATCGAGTTTATTTATCAAAGTTGTAGCCATACCAAAGTTTAATTCTTCTAAAAAAAGTTTAATCAATTTTTCTAAGATCTCATCTATATTGATTTTTTCTATATCATATGAATCCCAAATGTTTTCCAATTCATAAAGTGCTGTTTGAGCTGTAAGTAAATCTTTTTCTTTAATTTTTTGGTCCAAAATTGTTAACAAATTACTTATTAGTTTATCTATAAACTTACGTAATTCTTCGAAAAGGCCCTCTCTCTGGTAAATGTAAATACTAATATATAATTGTTCATTAGCTAATTCAAAATTTCTTATAGAAACTAAATATTCGGCAGAATCAATAATTTTTTTAGTGATCTCGATTAAAATATTAATTAACTCTTCATGAGGTAGCCTATCAAGAATTCTAAATGCTTTTTCGCATTTGCACGCTGAAATCCAAGAATTAATACTTAATTTAAAAGAATCCTGAGTTATTTTTTTATCATCTAAATTAATCGCTGTCCATTGAGCTGCTTTTTCATACTGTAATGCAGCTAATTCATATGTCTTGTTGCTAAATAATTTATTTCCCTCCTCTATCATTTTTTCAGCATAAATATTCTTGAAATCTTTAGATTTTTTTCGATCTACGTTTTCTAAAATTTTTGATGCTTCTAAATATAGTTCAACTTTAGAAAAAAGGAAAGCTGTCTGTTCACTATGAATAAAAAATTCATTGTTATTGTAAATTTCCGTAATTGTAGCAGCTTTCTTTACTGTCTGAGCAGCATTAAAATAATTCTCTTCCTCAAAATAGCTATTTGCTAATTCAATTAAAATAGGGAATCTCATCCATGCATTTTCAATGTTTAAAGGAGTATCTCCAGCAATCATCGCTAAGCATAAACATTCTAGGACTTGATGAAATTCAATAGGCGGAGGATTGGCAAAGACTTCAAGATTAGGGTAATTGTACCAAACATACTCAAATAGTACATTTAAAGGTATAGGAATAATTCCACTTGAATCGTAATACATAATAATTGTAGGAATATCTCGCGAAATTCCTTGAATAATCGAGAAATACATATCAAATAACTCAAATTGTTCTACATTTAGAGGATTAAGGAAATAAATAATACCATCTACCATAGGTATTATCTCATCAAATTCAGCATCAATCAAGTTAGTAATTACATCAATTTCGAGGTCGCATATATCACCTAAAGCATTAATTTCTTTATACCATTCATTATAAGTTTCTTTATACTCCCCCATATCTTGAAAAGCTCTTGTAACATATTCCAAAGCTTCTTCGGGCTCTCCTAGTATTAAGATTTTAAACACAAATCTAATTTTCCTCTCACCTTTTTTCTATGTATTTCATAAATTAAAACTATATCATAAGGTTAATATTATGAAATAATTTAAATTCAATTCTCCTCATTAAATAAAAAAATTGAATTATTTTATTAAATTAATTAAATTAATAATAAAATTTATTGAATTTGAGTATTTTTTATATTTAAAATATTTTAATGTTAAAACGGAGTTAAGAAGTTGGAAAAAAATTACATCGAAAGAAATTCGAGAATCATAGAAAATAAGTTGATCGAACAAACAGATGAAGCACTCGCGTATGGTAAAAAACTTGTTGATTCTGAATTGAATGCAGGGCTTTTTGATTTCATAGTGAAACCAATTATAAAAACTTTCTATAGTTACTGGAGCGAACATGATGCTCGTGAGGGAACTTTACAACAAATAAAAATTACTATAGACTGCGGTAAAATTTTATTGAAAGATGGGGAAACAAAAGAGAATTTTGAAAATGTAGTTGATGAACATTTTAAAACTTATTTAAACGGGGACCAAACGTATAGACAGTGCCGTGCTAAACATAGGAGCTATGAGAAGCTAAAAGATATTACCAAACAAGCATTCATATCTCAAATTCAAGAGCTCACAATGTTACTAAAAATTAAAGATGATGTGAAAAACTATGACGAATTATGTAGAGCAGCATTCAAAACCAAAGAAAA
>SDBT01017469.1_pt1 | contig 11330 bp, 22 predicted proteins | sample 2277101 | NCBI WGS metagenome assembly SDBT01 (sample SAMN10404973, study PRJNA504765) | marine sediment metagenome | isolation source: marine sediment core GS10_PC15, 103 cmbsf | place: Arctic Ocean: Southern Knipovich Ridge | collected 2010 | reverse complement strand
TTTAGCCCTCATGACAGTAACACAATCTGTGATATTACTGGTTTCAAGGTTAAGAAATCCCAAGTCTTGAGAAGGTGGGAAGGGTTTTATGTGATTGCCGATGCTTGGCATCCTAGACAACCACAAGAAAGAGATACAACTATGTCAAAGTATACAATGCCAACAGGCATGAAAAGCATTATCGCTCTTAAGGCCGACGGGTTCTATGAACCCCAGTCAGACGGGATGCCCTTACAAGGGCTTCTTATGGGCCTCGACCACATGAAGGGCGAGGCAGGCAAAACCCGGGTTTGCTATCAGGTCAAACTTACCGAGCCTCACGATTCTTGTATGATGGCAAAGAAGGACGGCAAGGGTTGGGCCAAGGGCAAGGCCGCCGTGGGACAGATCATCAACGTCGATGCCCGCGCCGGGCTCAAGGGTCTCATGGACTATGCCGAGGGGATGCCGGAAACCTACGCCGTCTGGATTCGGTCAACTCAGAAAATCAGCATCAAGGGCGGCAAGACTTTCTGGCAGTTTGAAGCCGGGGCCGAAGAAATGGACGCCGGAGATGTTCCCGATGAAGACGAGATGCCGTTCTAAATGACCCCTTGCACGATAACCGATTGCCTTGAGCGGGGGGTGCACGACTTTCTCGCCTGCGACGGGTCAAGTCGGCTACCCATAGAGGTCGGGACGCTGTGTCCCGGCCACTACGATGTGCGTGTGATTGAATGGGAATTGCACGGTGTTACTCACTGGAAGAAATTCCACCACACAGAAATCATTCTACCCTTCGTATGTGATTACCCCAGAGGATGCGAAAAGCGCGCTGATTGGATAATGAAGTACATGCGAGGGGATGTGTTCCCCGTTATCCGTTGTCACACCCACCGATACGAGTTTGAATCGATGGGGGAAAGCGGAGGCCTGTGGACATTTCAAACCAAGTTAGACTACAGCCTTAGGCCTAAGGCTTCTGAGGCTGTAGAGGAAGAAGAGGAAGAAAATGGGACGCCCCCCGAAAGTACGTGATTCGTACATGGCGGACGTTGCAGCCCTGGCCAGCATTATACGTGCGGTCGAGGCTGACACCGGACGCCCCAAAGAATGGCGGGACACCACCGCCCAAATCCTAAAAGAGGGTTCCAAGGCCCTCATGGAGGCGCCAAGTAATGGCGGTCTCTTGGAAGGATAAAATCACTCGCTCCCTGAAAGCGCTAGCCAAGAAGCTTGAAGCTCGCGGCTACGCTACCAGGGTGCTGGTGGTCCGAAACTCTGACAAGAGTGTGGACGGTGAGTTGCGGGTTATCGTTCCGCGCGGGACAAGCGAACGCGACATCATGAGAGATACTCTTATGGATATGCGCTTGCCTAAAGGAACATGGTTTGCAGCGGGGGCGCGCTATGCCCCTGACACTGTGTCACCCGAAGCACGGGTCGAGTATGCGACTTGGTACGGCAAGCTGGATGTCACGCAATGGTATGCCCGTACCAACCGACAGAACCGCGCGGAACGATTGAACGACGCTTACGGCATGATTGAAACCATGCACAAGCGCTGGAGGCGCAAAGCCCTAGAGATTGTCCTACGTATTAACTACAACCCAAAAGATAGGCGGCCAGACCGCAAAGGAAAGAAGAAAAAGAAATGACAGAACCGGAAATCATAAAATCAAACTGTGAGATTGAAAAGATGGAGGACGGCCAATATGAGGTTGTTTCCATCTTGATAGTCTCCACAATCGTGGAAGACTACGGCGCGGCACTAGAAGTCGCGGACCAAATAAACGAAGGCCTACGCAATCGCTGGGGAGGGATTGGAGTATGAAGGAATTAGTAGTACTGGAAACCGAGTCCCCCAACGGGGAGGCTGTCGACGTACTGATTAACCCCATGTACTTTGGTTGGGCGGAAGACATCCCCGGCACTAGTTATGTAAGGGTGTTTTTCATAACCGGAGGGGACGCCAGGCCTAGTATAAAAGTGCGAGGCACTCTTGGAGAAGTGCGCAGAGCCATTACCGGCGATACTCTTCCCCACTAAGCCTTAGGCCTAAGGCATGAAACCCCGCGAGACAATGCGACCATGGCGCAACTACAGCGTCTATGACCTTGAATGGGTACCCGGTACCCTTCAAATCAGAACGGTCGGTTGTTTCGACGGGGAGAGGTTTTACTCCTATGAGACTATACACGATTTCCTGGCTAGTATGCTTTCTAGTGATAACTCAGGGCGTTGGTTTTATGCGCACGCTGGCGGCCTTGCTGATGTTCAATTTGTGTTGGAGTCGCTTATTGGTGATCCTCGCTACAACATATCCGCAGCTTTCTCCGGTAGTTCGGCGATCATTGTTGATATTAGGCGGGGGCGCAATCGCTGGCGTTTTGTTGATAGTTATTGGTTACTTCGGGATACTCTAGCGCGCATCGGGGAACACATGGGAATGCCCAAGGGCGGCCCTACCGATGGCATGTCAGAGGAACAAGTCAAAGCCTGGTATGCCAATGTCCCTCTCCCTGAGTTAATCGACTACAACGAACAAGATTGCCGCATTCTTTACCGGGCTATTTACAATTTCGAAATGGAGCTGATGGAAATGGGCGGGAGCCTGCAAGCCACCGTAGCCAGTTGCGCCATGGACCTATTTCGCCGCGTCTACTTGCGTTCAGAATTGCCGTGTTCTGTGAGGCTTAATGAGAAGTCTAGGCTGGCTTACGTCGCGAGTCGCGTCGAAGTCTTTGAGAAAGAAGTAGGGGAGTGCGACTATTACGACATCAATAGCAGCTTCCCCTACAGCATGACTAAGCCCCTCCCGGGCCGTATCGACGTATTCGGGCTGGACCGTATCCCCGACAACGGCACCCAATACCTGGCGCATGTCACGCTCAAAGCCCCCGAGTCCTATATGCCCCCGCTGCCCTACCGCTATCAGAACCGGATATTCTTTCCGCAGGGCTCGTGGGATGCGTGGTTATTTTGGCCCGATGTCGAGTGCCTATTGGAAGCGGGGGGCGACATATTGAAAGTGCATGAGGTTTTGACGTTTCATCCTATGGGGGACGATCTCGCAAGCTACGCGAATGACATATACACGCGGCGCAAACGGTCATCCGGCTTTAAGAAAATCGTCTACAAGTACCTACTCAACAGCCTTTACGGGAAATTTGCCGAGTCCCCCACCAAAGAAAAGATGCATATCAACCCCAACCCGCAAACCCTCGCACGACTAGACCGTTCCCAGATGCTAATGCCTGGGGTATTTGTAGAGTCTTTCGAGGCTAAAATAGTACACGAGCATGTAGCCCTATCGGCATGTATAACCGCCCACTCCCGACGCGCCCTCTATGATTTCATGAAAGAAGCCCGGGAAGTTTACTACTGCGATACCGACGGTTTTGCGGTATCACCTGACACGTCCTACACTTGTGACAACGAGTTAGGCGGCCTCAAGCTAGAGAAGCAAGTAAGGCGCGCTAAGTTCGTGCGCCCCAAGGTGTATGAGTTGGAGCTGACAGACGGCACGAAGATACACAAGGCTAAGGGATTCTCTCTAGGCCGAGACGCAGAACGAAAGTTTATAGACATCATAGAGGGGAGGGATATCGAATTGACGCGCATGGCGCGTATAAAAGAGAATCTAAAGAGGGGCGTAGTTGTCCCGTGGGAAACTGTAATCACCAAGGGCCTTAGGGAAAACTTCCCCAAACGCTCGTTTGATGGGGCCGGCAAGTCTCGGCCCTGGGATGTGAAAGAGATATGGGAAAACTTAGCGTAGCCGAAGAACTAGCGATATTAGCCACTGCTCAGCGGGCCGACCGCGAGGCAACGGCCGATTTAGCGAAAGCGAATTACAACGAAATGACAGCCACGGAAGTAGCCGACCGGGTATTGAATATCCTTACGGGCCTAAAGAACCTGGAGCACGACTTTGCGGAGCTTATGCCGGAACGCGCGCCGGAAGCGAGCAAGATTTTCCGTTCCATGTACGGCAAAGGGGCTCAGCTCCTAATGATGTCCTGCCAGGATGAAGGGCGCCAGCTTGAGCTGCCCATAAAAACAGAGCGACTTGGAGGGCCGTATTGCACGATTCCTTCTTGCTCCTATATGTTCAAGGTTGAGCATAACCACCAGGGCGGGGGTGGGGCGGCACTTTGCTCTCACGGGATAGCCATCCAGTCTTATTGCCGGGAGTGTATGGCATCATAAGCCTTAGGCCTAAGGCACATTGACACATTGCAGTATAGGGGCTATACTGTGGTCTCAGAGGCTCACAGCCTCCGGTGGGTCTTTTGCGGGGCCCCGGGGGCGGTTGGGTCCTGTGTTCTTGACCGTCCCCACACCCGGGAGAAAATCAGTGGGAAGATTCAAAGAATTAGCTATGGGCATCAGCGAAATCCTAGACGGTGCGGAGCGCACTGTTAACATTGTCGGGCGTTCCGACGATTTGCTTGAAGCCCTGGTCCCTGAAGAAGACGAAGAGGACGAAGAGGAAGAAACCGAGGATGATGACATTTTCGGAGACCTGGAAGATTTTGAGGATATTTTTTAATGTCTGAATGGACAGAGTATCAAGATGCTTGGGAAGGCGGCGGGTATGCCGCATGTCCTTCCTGCGACAAAAACCATCACCCCGATTCCCCCGAGGCCGCAGATTGCAAAGCCGAATGGGATGACGACAACACAGAAGACGACGGAGAAGAGTAAGCCATGCCCCGTACAAGAACCCCACCCCCCTACAAGTATTTTCTTGTCCGTATGAACCAACCCAAGGCACTAGCCAAGGCGATGGCCATTGCGGCTAAGAGTTTCCCGCACTACCTGATTACGGCAACAGGTTTTTACCCTATCAAGGGTATCCCCCACGCGGTCTACATCTTGTCCTATACTGGTGACAGTGTAGAGCAGGTAGCCGCGCCGGAAGCTCACAAGGGCAACGGGGCCGCTCCCGACGTTCTTGAGCCCGACGAAGTAATTGAGGCTGTAATGACCCAACACCCCCCACCCACTAGCCCCTAGGCCTTAGGCCTAAGGCATTTTCAAAAGGTTAAGAGTTTATGGCAAGACAACTATCACTAACGAAAGCGCGGGACGCTGTTCAGCGCATGAAGGCCAGTTCGGCCAGGGCCCGCAAAAAAGCGGGCGAGACAATGGAAACCGTGGTCCGTACCGCAGAGGTTTCCGGTACTGCTTTTGGTCTCGGTATCCTCCAGGCCCGTTCCGGTGACCCGGAGGGCATCAAGGTTGCGGGCGTAAACCTCAACTTGGGTATCGGTCTAGGGGCTCACTTGTTTGGCCTTCTGGGCGTCGGTCGCGGCATGGAGTCGCACCTTAAGGCCGTTGGCGATGGTGCGCTTGGTGTCTACGCCTTTACGGCTGGTCTGGGCGTCGGAGGCGACATGATTAGCGGCGAAGGTGGCCGTACTGAAATCATGGGCGCGCTTGGTCCTGGTGGTCAAGGCTGGGATGGTATCGATGATCTTGAAGACGACTACGTTTCAGGCGAAGGCCTTGACGAAGCCGAGCTTGAAGAACTGACCTACTAAGTTCGCAAGTTTCCCTGTCCTGCAATTCCGCAGGGGAGGCGCGGACGCTCCACAAGCGTCCTTTGAAGTTTTTAACCTTATTCAAAGGATTCTTTTCATGGAGTATGAAATCTTGGGCGAGTACGATGACGAGTACGACATCATGGGTGATGACGAGTACGACGTGGGGCTTAGCTTCGGCCAGTTGCGTCGGGCGTTAGACCCCCGTACGCATGTCAGTATGGCCCGAAGGGCCGGTCGAGCCGTTACTGGTCGTAGTCGTAGTCGTGGTCGTCCACGGCGCCGTAGCCGTCCCCGTCCCTCTCCCCGTAGTGCCGCCATTGTGCGGGCCGGGGTCCCGGACAATGCCAAAACCCTACTGTTGAACATCGATAGCGGCGCCGCGGGTGTCGCTGCGGGTGCTTCAGCAACTTTCACGGTTCAACCGTCTAACGTCTTCCGGCCTATCCGGTTTATCGTTGACCCTGTAACCGCTCCCAACTTCACTATTGATACGGTCCTCGTTGGACGTAAAAACCAGTTCGTCAACGGCAATGCTGCTGCGGCTACTGTGTTTACGGCCAACGCGGTAGGTGTCATGATTGATTGGGACACGCTGCAAATCAGTGAGCAGCTCACTGTAACCGTCACCAATCTGACCGGCCAGGCTTCGCGCTTTATGGCGTCCCTTGTCGGAACGGCTTTGACCTAAGAGTTCTCCCGGTTGGGGGCCCCTTCGGGGGTCCCTGGCCAAAGCCTTAGGCCTAAGGGTATTCCATGGCGCTGCGACCTATTACATTCGACCTACAACTCTTCAAGGGTCCTGAAGACGAAGAGCGCTCGCGCCAGGCGCTCTTATGGCTTATGCTGGCACTGATGAAAATTAACGAGGGCTACATTGAGCAATACGACCCCCCGAAACTTTATGACACCCGAGTGGTTTACAAGGCTGAGAAAAGGCGCGAGCAGTGGGCCGACATCCCAACCGTGCTACGTCAGGGCTACGGTGACTGCGAGGACCTTGCAGCGTGGCGTTCCGCGGAGCTTAGAGCCGAAGGGGTAGACGCTATGCCCTACATTAAGTGGGCTAAGAAGGGCAAGCGCACCACATTCCACTCCCTCACTCGAATCACTCTCCCGGACGGGTCAGAAGTAATAGAAGACCCGTCCCGGGCCCTAGGGATGCGCCATCCGATTGTACGGCGCCCCGTTTATATCGAAGGATAATCATGCCGTTTCTAATCGTATTCCTTGGAGGGGTTGCTTTGGGCGTGGCTGTCACTCGCTCGGAAGCTACGCGCCGTATTCCTAAGTTCTTACGCTAATGCTGCCCTTACTTGTTATCGGCTACATTATCGCCGCGCCTTTACTGTCCCGGGCCTACAAGGCCAAATACGACGTTATGGGGTATCACGATATAGGAAGTGTTCTAAGGTCTCGTTCTAGTCGGCGTGGACGCCGCACCCGCGGAGGGCGCGGAGGGCGCGGAGGGTTAAGCGGGCGCGGGAGCCGTAGGGGTCTTCGGCCCCATAAAATTCAGAACCATATTATACCTGCTGCACAACTCTTAGAGGGTATTAACGATGGGGACCTGACCGCAACTCGTGGTTATAGGGCCCTACTTGTGGCAGCCCAGCAGGGAAGCCGTGATGCCCTAGAAAAGCTTAGCGCAATCAAGCTTATCATCGGCGGAATGCCTTAGGCCTAAGGCATGGCTACCAAATTAGTCACATACAAGGGCGGCCTGTTTCTCCCTGCTAATGTGCTCTCAGAAATGCGGGCCATTGACCGTCAAATCAATGGCATGTCGGATGACCTTGGACGGTCGGACGGTGCTAGTACTGCCTTCGGGCGCCAGTTCAATGCCTTCCGCGATGACTGGCGCGCTTTCTTTACTGAGAATCAAGGTCTTATCTCTCGCTCGTTTAACACAACCTACGACCAGACTCTGGAGTTTAAGGCACAGGCCGACAAGTGGCGCACGGAGCTGATAGCCCGTGGCGTCGGTATTGTTGCGCCCGCCTTGCCTCTTGAGCGTAAGACCGGCTTCAAATGGAAGCGCATACTTTTGTTTGGTGTTTTTGTTGGCGCTATCTACTGGGTTGGTACCCGCAGGCGCGTCGTAACCTTTAGGAAGGAAGATTAAAATGGCCCCGCAGCCCCATCTTGTCATTAACGATAAGCAAGATTTGAAAATGACGCAGTTTTTGCGCAATCAAATCTTTATCGCTCGCGAGTCCGGCCCTGTTAGCCGGATTGAGCTTAGGCACTTGCCCGCGGGTAGTAAGTTGGGGCATGAAGTGCTTGTGCTTGAGGTACCCGAAGACCCCGAAGATGACTGGTTCCTTAATGTCATCGATGAAGTAGACGCGGCAACCCTTAACGATGCGGGTGCTGTAGGTGGGGTGCAAACCTATATCCTTTTGGTCTTTCGTAAGGGCACTCCCAAAGCGCAAGCCCGGTTTGCGTTTCGACGTGCGGGCCTTGAGGACTCAGACGACCAGGGCTTTGACTCTGAGCCCGCCACGAGTCCCGGTCTCTTAAAACAACTCATGCGCCACAACGAAGCCCTTACGAAAGTCAATGCCGCAAATTCTGGGGTGATGCTTCGCGTACAAGCCAAGATGATAGAGCATTTCGGGAACGAGAATTTCAAAATGCTAGAGGCTCGTATGGAGCAAGTTGAAATGATTGAAGAACTGCAAACTATGAAGCATGCTCGCGAGCTTGAGTCCGCTAAGGCCTTAAACCACGAAGAACGCATGACGGGTCTTCTTGACACTGTTAAACTTTTGGCCCCCACCGTAATCAACAAAATGACGGGCAAGGAATTGCTGCCTACTGAGGCCGCGCCCGTTGTTGCCTTTCTAGAATCCCTTGATGAAGAACAACAAGGGAAAATCGCCGAGCTGTTAAGCCCGGCACAACAAGTCGCCCTTGCAGAAATGGTTAGGGCAGGAGAGAAATAAATGAATCCTTTTTTGCAAGAAACTACCGCGGTTGCTCGCCTCACGGCTGCGACGGGTGTTGCGTTCTTTGCCCGTGGGTGTGTCACGGGTCGGACGGGGGCCGGTATTTATACCTGCACTCTTGACCGTCCCATGGACGCCAACGAGTGCATCATTACGGTAACCGTAGAAGGCGCGGGGTTTGCCGAACTGGTGCACACATCGGACACCATCAAAACAATCACTGTCCGTGACCACTTGAACGCTGTTCTGGATGCCAATATCCAGGTCGCTGTGCAGCAGGTTCGCGGCGGAACCAACCGCTAAGGTCTAATGCCTTAGGCCTAAGGCTTTTCCATATGCCTTAGGCCTAAGGCTTTCGGGGTTGTTATGAATGAGTTTCTGTTTATGCCTGTTGCCTATGCCCGCGTGGACGGTGCTACAGGGAACGCCTTATCGGCGCGCGGGTGTGTAACGGGACGTACTAACCCCGGGCTTTACACTATCTTTTTGGATAATATTATCCAGGACGCTAACTCCATGATAGCCGTGATTACGGCTGAGGGCCCTGCGTTCCCTTCTTTCACTCACACGTCTTTGGCCATAAAGACGATTCAGTTTTTTCCGCATGACGCCTTTCCTCCTATCGACGTTACATTCTCAATCGTGATTTACCAGGTAACGGGCGGAACGGCCCGCTAAAGCCTTAGGCCTAAGGCATGGGAAGAGTCAAACAAAAAGAAGCGCTATTAGCTATCTGGGCGGATAGGTATGCGCATGGGCAAGCGAACCTTAAACAACTATGTGACGCCGCTATGATATACGCGCATCAGGTCAATCGGAATCGCCAAGCCCGTAACCGCAACAAGCAGAAACGCAGGACATGAAAATGAATCCCGGTGTAATGATTGCCGCACTTTTGGGCGGCCTGTTCTTTTGGCGCAAGGCTCCTAGCAAGGGTGCCAAGTTATCTAAGAATTTCAAGGTTTCGGAATTCTTGAAGTCTAGCACGTTTCCGAATTTACGGAATTACGAGTTGACTCCGGCCGAGTATGAGAACCTGAGCGCATTGGTTGTGGGCATCTTGCAGCCTGTGAGGGATAAGTTTGGCAAGGTTGTTATCACGGGAGGGGGGCGGCCTCACTCTGTTGCCGCTGCTAAGGGTACCACCTGGCACCGTGCGCTAGGTGCTAGAGGGTTGAGGCCTGCGAAGGATTCCGACCACGCGGATTTTAGTGCCGCTGATATCGATGTCCCGGGCGCGCGGCTTGATGATGTTTACGAATTTATCAAGACGCTCCCGGCTACGCGACAAGTCATTCTTGAATATACGAGAAACAAATCAGGGGCGCCTGTTATGACGCATATTCACGTGGCCGCGCAAACGACTTCTAAAGGTCGGCATCGTTCGTTCGCTTTTAGGGATGTTCCGAGGGAGGCTAAGGCATGAAAGCCTTAGGCCTAAGGCTTTTCTTGTGGTTTGCCTCGCTTCTTTTTATCAATCTAACACAGGGTTGCAACGATATGCCAAACGATAAAGTTTACGGGGCTACGGTTCCTATAGGTCAGCCGGGTGATTTGAATGGGCGGGTGGGTCTTCTTGATTGGTTAAGCCCTGATGAGAATCCCGCGCAAATGACTCTTAGCGTGTCGGCGAGTTTCAACGATGGTGCTCTTGAAGTAATCGACGGGGGGCAGTTCGTTTTGTTCTTGAACTACGGCATAGGTAGCGGGACGGTCGCTGTTACTGTCGAGATGCAGGCTCAATCTATTGTCCTCCCTGTTAATGCTAACGCTTTGCGGGCTGAGATTTTCTGGGTTAGTTCGTTGGGGGCTATAACACAGCCCTTGTTTGCGCATGTTCGGATTGGTTGGGGGTCGCAGTCTATTCGGTTTCCTGCTATGCAGGGGGACACCCTCACGCCTTTGGGGGCGGGAGGGGTCGTTAGGTTCGTTGTGCCTCGTTTTGCTACCGCGGTGCAGGTTTTTCGTACTCCTGTTAACGTAGACTTCGATACCGCTTTTATGGTGGGGGCTACTGTTATTGGCGAATTCCGCACTGCTATTAATGCTTTATCTCCTGAAGTAAAAATACCCCCGCTTGCTAGTGTTGTAAGGGTGACTCTTGTGGGGCCTCCGCCCGCGTCTGTTGTCCCTATCTGGCAGTTGCAAATATGAAAAAGCATCCTAACTGTAATGTGATTAAGTTGGGCGGGAAATTCTGGTGCAATACGTGCGAGACATATCACGAGGAATCTGTGGAGTTTTCAAGATGGACCAAACTGGCTGGCAAAGGGTTGCAATTACGGGCCTTGTTATTGCGGGAGCGATTGGCGCTCTTGCTTTTGGCAATCCTGTTATCGCAGCTAGCCTTATTGGCACAATCGCAGGGGCTAATGCCGAGTCACTGATTAGGCGGAATGGTAATGGAAAATCATCAGGCGGTGAGTAATGGGCTGGTTGTTCTTAGCATGTTTATGCGGTCCCATTCCCCCGGGTGCCCGTGTTCTCCTTGTCTCGCGGCGCGGGTTCATATCGAGGAAGTTATGAAAAGTCGGGCCTCTGGTAAAAGCCTTAGACCTAAGGCTTTAGGAGAGTAATTATGGGTTTTGGAAAACTGTTTAAGGGTGTTGACCGATACGAAAAGAAATTCGGGAAACGGTTGAGTAGAAACAAATACGGGAAACAGCTTCACGGGATGCATAAGGGGGGCAAGGCGGGCTTTAAAAAGTTTGGCAAAGGTTATCTCAAGTCTTATGGTGTTCAGGTTGACGAGAAAACCGGGAAAATCGATACAAGTGCAGCCGAGGAAAAAAAGCGCGCGGCAATGAACAAGAAATATCCGGGCATGTTTCCGCCTAAGAAGGGTAAGAAG
>SDBT01017468.1_pt1 | contig 11330 bp, 22 predicted proteins | sample 2277101 | NCBI WGS metagenome assembly SDBT01 (sample SAMN10404973, study PRJNA504765) | marine sediment metagenome | isolation source: marine sediment core GS10_PC15, 103 cmbsf | place: Arctic Ocean: Southern Knipovich Ridge | collected 2010 | reverse complement strand
GCCCGAAAGGGACCAACCTGCGAGGTTCCCATTAGCCCAATTAGCCGATACTGCGGTCATTATCCTGTTTGCCTCTGGCGTAAGCACCTGCAGGGCACCCAGTAGTTCACCCGCGAAAAAGGCGGCAAGGTTAGCATCTGTTTCATCGGTTACAGTGAGTGAAGTAGCGCCATCGGCGGTCTTCAGGTCGTTAGCCACCGACCACTCGGCTGAAGCCACTGTAGCGCCGTTGGTTAGGTGCTCACCACTTTCGACTTCGTCAAAGCCCGACATTCCTGGAATAGCTGCCCTGACCTGTCTCGTTGGCAGGAGATCCTTTGTTATTGTTGCCATTTTTCTATCCTCCTAATTAAAAAGCCCCGCCGCAGCTCCAATATGCTGCAAGCGGGGCATGTACCTGACGACAATGCCTTATGTCAGTCAGTAATTACTTCAGGTCGACCTCCTTGGTCATCTCAATCTTGTTTATCCGGCCGCCACCAATGTAAATATGGAGAATGCCACGGATTTTACTCCTCAGCATCTCCCCTATCCATTCCATGATGCGGCCAGCGGTCATTGAATCTTTCTAACTCTTAACCGCATTCTCCACCAAAAGTATTGCCATCCGGTTATAATTACATCAGCCATCAACCCGCTCCTTTCTTCCCTGCCCACCAAGTTCTCCACCAAAAGGTAAATGGGCCGACTATAAACCAATATCCATAAAGCCTGTCCCCACGAGCAACGCCATGACACGGTCGGCGAGACGCTCTACCTGGAACAAAATACGCCCTAAGGTGCCCATTGCCTTTAATGGTCATTTCCTCAGCCGCTTCAGTACCCGCCTCAGCCAGGGAGTCTTGAAATCCTTTACCGGCACCACCGGCTTCTCCTCCTCCTGGGGCGGTTCAATGTTCTTGTGAGACAAATGACGATCCATGCAAGAATTCTGGAATGGGCGCTTTTTAACCATATCTCCCCAATTCATAGCCGCAGGCGGAGCAGTAAAAAGTTGTGGCTAAAAGGATGTGAGTAACGCGAGCCTTGAAAAACAGCCAGTAACGTCTGGTATATTCCTTCTCATAAATCCTGTGCGCTGGGAAAGGAACTCGACCTCTACTCTTACACTTGGGGCACATTACTCCGACCTTAAATAGTGATAAGGCCGCTCCTCAATCAAACCATCAACATCCTGCTCTAAGCGAGTAATAAACGCACTCGCATCACCCTTGACCGCAAACGTCTCCAGCCGCATCCTGCCATTATTCGCATCATACAAGCACCAACTATTACCCCGTCTCTCCGGGCGGTAGATGGGCGTTGATCTAGGAGCATCAGGGGTAAAATCAACCACACCCTCACTGAGCGGCTTTACCGGGGCATGGCCGGGCTTAGGAACAGAATCATCCTCACCGTCTGGAATATCCTCCACCTGCTCATTCAACCACTTCAGCAACGTCTTGCGATCCTTACCGGCACCTTCGTGCATTATAATCTCGATCAAATCATCACGAGTGAAACCCCCACCCAGAATCTCACCCTTTACCCTCACTATCGACCGGTCTAAGTTTATCATAACGCAACCTCCTGCTGTTGCTTCTCCGCCCTTGCTATGGTGTCATTCAGCCTTTTGTAATATTCGCCGGTGTAATACGGCTCATCCCTTTCAGGGAATCGCGGGTTGAAGTTGCAGTATTTGCAAGGGTTTGTGTCTGCTAAGGTGCGCTCCATAGATTTAAGACTAGAAACCGCCTCTTTAAGACTATCCAGCAAATCTCGTTCCGACACTCTCTCGCCCATCTTATACAACCTCCTTGTATTCTAGTGGAACCTCGTAACTGCCATCAGGCTTACGGTATCGCTTCAACCAGGGAAAATAAAAATCGGCAATGTCCCGAGTCTTGCGCTTAGGGGAAAGCCTGCGAATAATCTTACGTAGATTTATCATGCCGCAACTCCCGTTTGGTAATCCTGATTGCATGGGCAAGGGCAACTTCCAACGTAACGTCCCCTATCATCCTGAGACTCACAAGAAAAAATCGCCGCTGCCCATCTTTAGAAACACCCCCCGCCAAATAATGCTCCCCACCATGAACCCCACCCTGAACCTCCTCACAATAAACACCGTAATAAGGCGGAGGAAATGAATCCCGCAAAATAGCCAACGCCTGTGTTGCTGTATTAGTCATTCGTACCCCGATGCCCTCTCTGGTACCACCTTAAGCCAAACCGCCGCAACCTCTTAATAACTCGCCAAGGAAGAAAAAATACCAACGAACGACCAGGGTCTTTGTGCGTGAATTCCACAAGTTCCTTCCATTTCCGAAGATCACGGAGTGTTACTGTATCAGTCATTTAATCAAGTTCTCGTAAGAGTACCCACGGGGAATAGGAATCCAAATCCCTGGCTTAAGATTGAAAAACCTGGTCTCCCCGGCAGTGTGGAAACCCCACAATATCCGCCCACGCCAATAATGTATCTTCCCCTCGTGGGAATCGCAAGTGTGAACTACTCTCTTCCCAAAATACGGCAAAAGACGGAAAGCAACCTGCCGCTTGAGCAACCATAACCACCCGAACCGAACAAACCGTCGGAATTGGGCATCAGTCATCTTGCTAATATCAGTCATTACTTATATAACTCCTGGAGTAGAAAAATATATGGGGGGAACATCTAAGCCCCAATCCCCACGTTGCCCGCACTGCTGTCAATAACCAGTTTAAGCCAATCATCGGGATTCTCAGAATCAGCCACCAATAAAAATTGGTGAAAATACTCTTCCCTGGTCAAGGTCTCCTTAAACTCATCATTCAAATAACAATCGTAAACCTCCTCCCACGTCTCCTCCACTATCCGAAGAACATACCTGATGTCGTATGTACCAATAAGACTGGAGTTGTTGCCAACAATGTGCAGGTTGGCGGAAGGACTGCAAGTTCCAATACCCGTGGAACCAGACGGGACCGTTGTAAGCAGAGGAGTAACAGTCATTTAGAGACCCCTATAGCAGTAATATCCAGCTCATCCTCAAACATTTCAGGATGGTTCTTATAAACCTCCGTCCATTCTTGGATATGAAGATCCATCGAGTTTATTAAATCTATCAAAAATCCATAGGGAGTATCGGGCATCAGTTTTTTCAGCCTATGGCTTCGCAAATGAGTAAAATCTACCGGCTTGCCACCATGAATATGCAACTTGGCAGACGGAGTAGATGTTCCAACCCCTGTGGGGTCTATTGGGGCATCTGCATGATAATCATTCATTTAAGTCTCCTTCGATCTGGGGGTGAAAAAATATACACAGTGGGTATATACAGGGTGGAACGCCCCAAGGGTCCGGTGCCCCCCCTCATGGTGCTGGCTCTGTCCATGTCTTCTCGTCCCTGCCTGGATCGGTGTGTGGCTTGGGTATCCTTGCCCCTGACCGCCTGGCCGTGTCTAGTGCTGCCGCCACTGCCTGCTTCTGCGGATGACCTGCCCGTACCATCTCACGGATGTTGCGTGCTATCACCTTCTTGCCCTTGCCCTTACGTAGTGGCATTACTGGCCTCCACTATACAAAACATAGGTTATCCGCAATTGCTACGTACCTCTATGCTTGGGTGGGGTGAACCCGATCATGATGTTGACCTGGGTGTTGACCGCCACACCCTTGGCGTCCCGCTTGTACTTACCATAGCCCAGAGCGTTTAGCTGCATCGCCCTGTCGGTAACCTTGGAGTTGGTTAGCGCCATTTCCTCGCTGAACGCCTCAATCTTGGCAAGTACCATCTCTTCCCGCTTAGTGATAACATCATAAACAGCAGATGCAAACTCTGGATTCTCCAGCATTCTGCGGTCTACTGTCCAGCGGCTACACCCAAATTCAGGAGCGGCCCAACAAATGTACTTCTTCTCTCTGAGAACCTCAAGGAACCTGGCATCCTGTTCCTTTGTGCCTAATAAGTGGGGCTGAGTGGGCAAATAAGGGTTCTCATGCCAGACACCATCCTTTTTTGGACTCTGTGTTGCAACCATTTTAGTACAATCGCTATCATTCACTCCCTGTTCCCCTTCCAGAGACGTGCTAACATCCTCAGACACATCTATAACATCCCCAGAACCATGTATAACATCCACTGAGGGAGTTATGGCATCCTCAGAGTGCTGGATAGCATCCTTGGAGGGGGAGAGTTCTTGGAGCCGGAGGGCAACTTGCTGGTCAAAAGGGAGCGGGCTGGGAGTCTTGGATTTGGCGGATTTAGCCATTGCTGGAACTTAACCTTGGTGACCGGGGGAAAGTCAACACAAAAGATTGCAGCAACATATTATGTATAATTAAACTATTTTCTCGACGAGAGAGGTGGAGAAACAGGGCAATTTGATAATCAAATGTGAAGATTTCTCTTGTGGGGTATATGTGGCTTGGTTAAACTGCGATCGTGAATACGACGCTACATACCATAATCACTAATTACCCCTGGCGCTGGGATTACCTACCAGAAGAAAAGAGGGTCTGTCCTGACTCTGGATGGGGAGCGGGGAGCGGTTGCTTGGAACGGCAACCTACTTGCACTCGTATAGAGCCATCCTCTTCAAGGTGTCGTATTCACACCCCGGCGTCAGGGGTATTATTACCTAAGAGGGGATCATGGAAAAGCAGGAAGCAAAATTCATCCGAGGATCACGCTTTATATTCGGTCGTTGGAAGCAGTATGAATATAGGGCAATGCGTGATAGGTTCGGGAATTTGGTACATTTCGTCACCGATGCCGAACAAATGGACGAGGCGGGGCTACCATCTATTATCCGCCAAACGGAAGTATTTGATGGCCTATTCCTAAACCTTGGCCTCACAGAGAGTGAAGAGAAGCACCTTGAAAGGTGGGCCAAGGAATTACCACATATTACATCCTAAGAGGTAGAACAATGGGAATAACAGCAACAGAACGCCGCTACGTTGAAACCGCTGAGGCTGAGGCTACCGCCTATAAGCTCGCCTACCGAGCACTATACTGCGGGGTTGATAAGGGTGCCGTCGCACCACTCTATGGAGCTATCCGCCGCCTGTCCTTTTGCGAGAATCCGTCGATGGACGTGTTAATGGCTGTCCGAAAGATGTTGGGGGAATTGTCCAAACTTGCGAACCCACATCTTTAACCAAGAGGAGATTCAAAATGAAATCAGAAGACTTCTCTTGGCTTAAAAATGCGTTATCTGGGGAGTTCCCAAGGGCTAAAATAATCATTAGATTATTTGAAAGAGGAACTTCTTCGTATCTACTCGACGAACTTGGCGGGCATAGTTTGATAAGACAAATAGGGATTGCCCTAAGAATAGACGGGAAGGCCTACGGAGCCAGATTCCCGATTGAACAACTAAACAAAGACGGCTCAATCCAAGATATTGATTTTAGTGACCCCACCAAACGGGAAAGCATAATTCACGATTGTTTGGTTGTTTTTCTACCGATGGAACGGGGTAGGACACCAAGACCAATTTACCAGAACAAGGAGACCCAACCATGAAACACGTTGAAACATGCTTACCCGATAAGGCCGAAGGAAGATGTTTAGGATCACCTTACGACACCCAATTGGCCAGCATTGATGGCGTGGTAATTCACTTCTGGCTAGAGGGGCAGAGTACAGATTTGTTACCACACCTATTACATCACGCAAAGAGAGAACGGGATATTGTCGGCGCTACCTACAGCACAGGGTCACCGCTGGGATACTGGGCGCATGAGGATTTCTAGCCAGTACGGTATCCGCCCCGGTTCGACTCCGGGGCTGGCACGATGGACAACAACCTAACCAAGAAAGGGGATAAGATGACACATCCGCTAATAACGCGACAGAGAATACACTTTGAGATTCACCCCGCGACAAAACAAACAAAGGAGTGCGTTCACGAAACTTTGCGACGCGCCACTGAAACTTCCAAACGGACAGGACAGGTTAAAGTTACACTGAGAATCATTTATGGGGAGTGTTCTGGTCCTGCCACATTTATATTTGAGAACGGGGCAGTCAAAAAGATAACCCCCTATAAAGACTATTCAAGACCTAAAGACATTGTGTTTGCAGTAGTATCTTAATAACCTAACCACAGGAGGACACCATGATACTACCCAAGATAACCGAAGCAGAGGCCAAGGAGCTGTTGGGGCAGCATACGCCAGACCCACTAAAGCCAAGCCATTACCCATTCAAGTACACAGAGCAATCCAACACCTTTATGCCTAACGGTATGCTAATCACTGCCGATGGTCAAATCTTAGTGGATGGGATTAATTCGGCTGATTTTGGATGCCGCCTTGCTCTTTGCATTAACTTCTGTGAGGGAGCAGATAACTCTGACTTGGAAAATATTCTGCTATTAGAATTATTGGCAGCAATCAGGGCAACCAAATAACCAGGGAGACACCATGACAAAATACTCACCAGGTACGGGGACTACTACGAAAACAAAGGCGACTCACGAAATCCATAATACGTCTAACATTACCGAGCTGACCCAACTACGCCAGGACAAGGCTGAACTGCTGGAGGCAGCCCAAAGAATGGTAGACGCTTATGCTTGCACAGGACCATCATGCCGGAGGTGTGAGCTCATAGCCGTCCTCGCCAAGGCGGGGAAGGGGGCGTAATGGAACAGCGTATACTAGGAACGTTAATCCGCATCAGCAAAGAAACGGGCGAAACGGAAGAGGTTACTTGGGAGCAGGCAAAATCATCCCTGATGAGATTAACTATATCCCAGAAGTAGCCCCCTAGAGCGCCGCAAAGCCCCACACCCATACCTAGCCCCACCTAAGCTCTGGTCGTTCGCTGTGGGCTGCCTGGGCCTTCCTCCTGTCCGGTAGGGAGCGGCGGTCTTCACTCCAGCCTCCCTCTGTCGGGTCAACCTCATAGGGGTCGATGTAATCTCCAAAGGGTAATGTTTTCCCTCTGGGGATAGGAATTTTATTGCACTTTGCCTCTTCTCCTCTTCGTCGCTCTTCCCCGCTTCGTTCATCAGTCCACCTATGTTTGCCTATCTTCTCTCCGGCATTCCTATGGCATGATACCACAGAGTTTTCAGAACATACTACCCCACATCGGAGACAGTATTTCTTCTTTTCCTCCCCGGTGCCCTTGCAGTCGGGGCAATTGCCGGGGCTTTGTGGATATGTTGCCATGCCAGTACGTCTCTTCCCACTCCCCCCGCACGTCTGGCAGACCTTTTTGCGCACCTCCGCAATATGGTCTGGGCCTTCCAAAAGGCACTTGATCTTCCAGAACAATGTCTCCTTATCCGGGATCAGGTCCAGCAAGTTCTTTAGTGCCTCGTCCGGGAACTCCCGCACCGTAGGTTTGTCCTTCTGGCTTTCCCAGAGGCTCTTGAGTCTCTTAATAGCCTCCCCCACATGTATTCGACTTGCAAGAATATCCCCAAGTATATCTAAATACTCGTTTGTCGGGAACTCCCCCCGAATCAGCGGGGCTATATGGTCGTAGAGGTCTTCAGCCTCATGCTGCCAATTATAGTCAATGCTACGAACACGATTAGCTGCTACAGCATAATGAAGGCTACTCAATATTTCCTCTATCACTTCCTGCTTGTTTTTCATGGCTGCTCCTTATTGGCTTTCTCGGCCTCTTTGAGTATCTTGCTCACGTCCCGGTAGCGGGCGCTGCTGTCATTTTTAAGATAAGCATGAGTCCATTCATCGCGCCACCTAACACCTCCATTCCACGCCTTGTTCAGCATCTTCCGTAGTTCTGGTTTAGTAATCTCCATTAATGGAAATCCATCTCTATAATTTATCTGTCTACACATCGTCAGCCTCCTTTGCTCTTCGCTTTCTATCCTCTCGCCTTATAGCCGCCGTTGCCCGCCTATCACGAGTTGCTCGCATCATTATAATTCCATTTTCATCAGTAAATATTTCATACCTATACACTAATCCACAATCGCAACAGGCTACTTTCATCCCATTCTTTACCTGAAAAGCATCACCAAGCATTATATCTTTATATTTAGCCATCACCCGCCTCTGTTGACTTTGGTTGCAGTGCGCCCAATAACCACTTAAACCAAAAGATGTCCGTATCATTTATCTGCAAATCGAATACTGTACCAGTATCAGAGGTTCCGTTTAAGCAACAACGATAAATATTAAAATCACCATCGTGTTCTATTGGTTCTGGTAAATTCCCTACGCACATATTATCCATTGCCCTACGCTTGAATAAACAATCATTATGTGGACAAAAATCTGGACGTTCTTGTTTCCACTTCGCCATCGCCATCCTCCTTGGTAAGCCTCCTTAATATCGTCGGGAAGTTGCGCCTTCGCTACTCGCCGCGAACCACTCCTCTTAGCATCTTCCCTGTTGAAACGACTAGTGTTACTGTGTTTTCCCCTCAAAATGGAATTCCCTCGACATCTGGCTCCCAGCCGTCTCCAAAATTATAGTCCTCCTGTTCTTGAGTGCCACTTTCGCCTTTTGCTTGCTCTGTGGGCTTCCTAGGCACCTCTAGTGGCAGGTCCAGCGTACCTCCAGTCCACAAGTGCCCGCACGAATTACAGCGTCGGGCGGTTATCCAGCCTTGGGGCATTTTAGAAGGGCGCCTCGTCTTCCATTTTGTCCTGATCCCGGTAGCCCTGATTCCGCTCGTAGACCATCTTGTCAGCCGCCAGCGGGCAATTAAGGCCGGAATCCCTAGCATAGTCCTGGATTTCCTGTGTTGGCCTTGTGGGACGCCATTTGCTCATGTGCCCAATCTCATCACCCTGGTTACAGTCACACCGGCCAGCGGTGAAGGTACTCCATAGTCCATTCCTCTCCTGAATGCCCAGGATATAACCAGCAGTACAGTAAAAGCAATCTTCACCGGGGCTAACGTTCGACATTGCCTCCTGGCGCTTCTCTTGCGCCCGATCATTAATGAATCCCCCGGCTATGGATTGCAGGGTGGCTACATTAGGCCGGAAGATTCTACCGGTCTCGGTCTTGGGGTGGTTCCTCATATCAAGCGTTTTTCTGAGGATGTCAATAGAAGTGATGCCATTACAGAACTTGGTGAAATGGGTCAATTCGTCTTCCTTGGGAGGCCAGCCATAGTCAAAACAGAATTTTTCAATTAGTTGTTTTTGGTTCATTTTCAATCTTCTCCAGCATTTCCATTACTGACTTTTTTGGTTGCATCCATGACGGCGGATTGGCTGCGTTGTTCATCCAGTTAGCCAAGAATCTACCAAACCTAGAGTATTGCTTCCTATCCTGATTGGCATATAACCATGCCTTAGCCTTTAGTATCTCCGCCTGTACATCAATGGTAGTGTGTGCTTCTCTCCAAGCCTTAATTATGCCATTATCTATTTTGGTATTAAAGTAAGTCTCGATTTTTTGCTCGTAAGCAGTTAACGTTTCTTCTTTAGGTGGGATAGAGTTAGGTGGGATGGGATAAGATGGAGTAGGAGACGCAACGTTATCGCTACTCATACTCTGCTCATACTCTGTGCCCCTACTGCGCTCGACAGTAATCCAGTTGATTGGAGGTTGTGAAAGTCGGTCAAAGGCTTCTTTAACCCAATTTTCAGGCATGTGAATGATAATTGCCAAGTCCTTTGCTGTTAGGGGGGTCCCCGATTCTTTGCCATTATGAGTTATCCAGCCTTGTCTTGGGGGAGAAGTGCTGGCATACCATTCACAAAGCAATATCCATATAGCGAAATGAATTGGACCGTTTTCGTGTTCATTTAAAAGCCAAATCAGTATCATATCATTTATATCAGTAGAAAAGTCTATCTGCTGGCGGCGCTTAAAAGTAGCCGTTCTTTCTGTCTCAAAATTCTTATGCCAATCTTTTATTTGATAAACAGCGTTATCCATCATTAGGCTCGGCGTTCTTAATGAACTGCTCAAGGTCTGTTTTCCATTCAGTCCAATTACTACAAGCCCTGGCAAATCGCTTCACCGAATCCAAATCAACATTATGCTCATAAGCCTTTTTCATCAATTCGATTGAATACTGTTCATCACAGTATATCCGGTTCCTTAATATCCCCCGGATATAATACATTTCTTTAATCTCTGGTGCTAATTCATTGATTCTTAATATTCCGGGGAGTTTATTAAAGGCATAATCTATGGAATGCTGGGTAACGCAGTCATCACCATCAAAGCGGAAATATTGCTCAATCGTTGTGTCCATTGCTCTCGAAGTTTTTTCGATCCCATACTTTTTTAACAATCGCTTTATTTTTTGAACCCCTGTTTGGTTCAGACTATACGACCCGTTTGTAGCATCAAACCATTTCTTAGACAAGTAATCAGATTCAGTATCTTCAATTTTATCAAGTCCTTCCATCCATTCTATCATCATCTTTAATTGTTCGTTTTTCTCATTTAAAATATCTAATTGCTTTCGGCTTTGCTCTATAACGGTTTTATCATTTAATTTCCTGTTGGATTTACCTTGATTGCACTCACGGCAAGAAGTAATGAGATTAATCAAAGCGTCTGTTCCGCCCTTTGAAATTGGCTTTATATGGTCAATGTGTAGGATTACATCCGGGGCTTTGACACCACAATATTGGCAAGTGAACGAATCTCTTTTTAAAACCTCGAATCGTTTTTTCTTACTTAGTGGCTTTCTTGGCTTAGGCATTTTTCTTCTCATGAAAATACCCCCGACCCCAGTATGAACGCAGGAACAAGCACAAGGCAAGGCTGCACTGGGGCCAAGGGCAGATTTTAGTGAACGATATACTTATTCCTACGTTCATGCTGGACGTTACCCTTATATAATGCAATAGTCAATGTTGTTGATTGCCGCTTACGCTTCAGTATCAGCAGGTGGCGGCACTTCCGGAAAAGCAGTAGCACCCGGCCTTCGGGTCGGGTGAGGATTGAAACGCCTCCAGGTTATAGATTATGTGCCAAATCTCCGCTGCCTCGAAGTGGTCATCTCCAGTGCCCCAGTATCCATACCGCCACGCAACCCACAGGCTCAAGAACGGACTCCAGCGGACGAAGGGCTGGTTATCGGCCAGGGCGGTCATATCATCGGCTCCCAGCCAATGATTGTCCCGTGGTATGCTTTTGTCTTATGGCCTGCTACCCTTATCGGCTTAGAGTAGTCCACCACCCGGCAGCAGCACCCTTTCCGCTTGACCACCGCCCTCCTGTTGGGGTCTCTATTGATTGCATCACGCACCCCTTCGCAGAATTGGAGATCGCTAAGGGGGAGCCAGCCGTTGCCCTTTTTGCCCATAGTGATTATGTTAGGCTCAGTCATTTCTTCAGCCAGGCGAAGTGTTGGCGAATCCATTCAAGCATTTTAGGGCTATCCATTGGATTGCCACATTTGCG
>SDBT01017467.1_pt1 | contig 11331 bp, 4 predicted proteins | sample 2277101 | NCBI WGS metagenome assembly SDBT01 (sample SAMN10404973, study PRJNA504765) | marine sediment metagenome | isolation source: marine sediment core GS10_PC15, 103 cmbsf | place: Arctic Ocean: Southern Knipovich Ridge | collected 2010 | reverse complement strand
GTGATTAGCCAAAATATTACTACTAGAAAAGAAGCTGAACAAGAATTAATAAAATTAAATAAAATAAAATCAGAATTCCTCAGAAGAGCCTCTCATGAGTTAAAAACACCACTTATTTCAATTAAAGGATTCTCAAATCTTATTTTGTCTTTATATGGTAATCACCTAGATTCGGAAATTATTTCATATTTAAACGAAATAGATCATGGTTGCGAACGACTTCAATTCATTATTAACGATTTATTAAAAGCCTCTCAATTGGAATCATTTGATTTAATACATGATTTACAAGAAGAAGATTTACCATTTCTCATTAAGTTTTGTGTAAGTGAATTGAGAGATCTTGCAATTCGAAGAAAACACTCTATTAAATTAAATATACATAATCAATTATACGTAAATATTGAAAAAGAGGAAATTCACTCGGTTCTTTCAAATTTATTAAGTAATGCGATTAAATATACTCCACCAAATGGTAAAATAGAAGTGGAAACAAAATTGACTGAGGGTTTTGTTATTACCTCAGTAAGAGATAATGGAATTGGTTTTACTGATGGACAAAAACAGAATTTATTTCAACAATTTGGAAAAATCGAACGCTATGGTCAAGGGTTAGATTTAGGAATTGATGGTACTGGTTTAGGATTATACATTTCAAAAAGAATTGTGGAGTCGCATGGGGGGAAAATTTGGATGGAATCCGAAGGCAAGAATAAAGGAAGCACTTTTTATTTTTCACTTCCCTTTATTCCACAATAAAGACAAAGGTTAAGATTAACGATAAAAGAAAATTGTTATATAAAAGGATTAGTTGAACTAATGATATCGAAGATAAAAATTATATACATTGAAAAAACGGGATCTACCCAAGATTCAGTCTTAGAATATCTTCAAAACGATTATTTTCCCTCTTTATTATTAGTCGCTAAAATCCAAACTAGCGGTCGCGGAAGAAAGGATGGGGATTGGTTTTCTCCACTAGGTGGATTTTGGGCGACTCTGGGGATCTCAACCTCAATACTTTTAAGCGAAGCCCAATTAGCAATGATTCATTATTTTACAGCCACTTTATTAACACGAGTTATTAGTGAAGACTATGATTTATCAGTTCAGATTAAGTGGCCCAATGACTTAATCTATGAAAACAAAAAACTCGCGGGTATCTTGATAGATTATGTTACCGGCACTCAAAAAAATTATATTTTGATTGGAATGGGAGTAAATTTGAATAATTCACATCATGAAATGCCAGAAGATATAAAATCAATAGCAATATCTATTAAGGACATATTGCATAAATCAGTCTCTCTTGATGATTTCGCTCAAAAAATTTGTTTTTATGCTCATCGCTATTTTTCACCAATTACGGAAAATAATCTAAAGAATATCCAGTTGTTAATCAATGAATACAATCAACATTCTCAAATTTATGGAAAGGAAGTAATCCTTGATGATTCAGAGAGATATTATTGTGATGGAATAAATAATAAGGGACAAATGCAATTTAAGAATGTCAACAATAAAAAATTAAATTTAACAATAAACGATTTAACACGAGTTAGAAAGATAATTTCCCCATATATAGACGGCTGATATTATTCTCTTTCTTACTTTCGCTCTACATTCGCTCTACAAATATTGAAATAATTTTATTTCCAAAACCTCCAAAATTGCTGGTTATTTAGAAAAATAGTAGGAAATTAATTGAAGAATTATAAAATATTTAGTAGACAAAATATAAGAAAGATAAGTCTTAATTTAGATCTGTTAAAAAAGTAATTTCAATTTATTAATATAGGGTTGTTTGTTACAAATTATATGAAGAAAGGAAAAAGATGAGATAATTGAATAAAACAAATGCCAAATTTTTTAATTTACTCCGGATGCCATATGACTCGAGAATTGCCGAAATTTTAAACAAAATACCAGATTTTTCAACTTCCACTAATAAATATTTACTAGATATTTTGAAATTGGATTTCGATACCAATCTTCTAATGATCTCGCCAAATTCGATTAATGATTTTGGAAATTCTTTGATTCATATAATAGCTTTTGATAGGGATTTTAAACCAATCAAAGAAAAAAAAATCGAATTTCGTTTGAATAAACCAATTAATTACAGAAAAGAAATATATTTGAATGAATATGGTTCTGCGATTGTTGAAATTTCACAGAATATGCCTATTTGGAAGAATATCGATGTTGTTGTTACATTAAAAAAGAATGGACGAAGAGAGTCATTAAAAGAATATTTTTACAATTACAACAAAAGTTATGTTAAAGAACGAGATTTTTTATTTACTGTATTGACAGATTTAGAACAGTATCGGCCAGGACAACCAATATATGTCAGAGGGATATTATGGGAGCAAATAAAAGTAAAAATTCAGCCGATTTCAGAATTGTTGGTTTACATTTCTCTAATTAATCATAAAAAACAAGAAATTATAAAACAAAAGAGACAGACTGACGAATTTGGAGTGTTTGATGTAATATTTCCTTTAGAAGTAATAATTCCAGAAGGGAATTATACCTTAAAATTTGAATTTCCTGAATTTGACAGGTATATTGAAAAAACTATTCGAATTAAACGATTTATAAAACCCAAGATTAAAATTGAAATTGATCCGATTGATTCAAAAAATATTGGAGAAAATGTGAATGTACAAGGAAAAATCAACTATTTTTACGGAGATCCTTGTACAAAAGGTCGTGGAATATTACAACTAATGAATTATAATCGTGATTTAATTGATGAAAAACAAGAAGATCTTGGTAAAGCTGGAGAGTTAAATGCCACATTTTCAACAAATAATTTAAATCCCGGGAAATATATTATTTTTGTTAAAATTATTGATAATGTGGGTCGTGAAGCTGAAAAAACTATAGAGTTTACAGTTGATTCAAAAGAAGTTGAACAATATTTAAAAGAATCAAAAGTTTTTAATTGGGACTTTTCTTTAGAAAATAAAATGTCAGAGGGGGGGCCAATTATAGCTTTAAATTTTACTTTTACGGGAGAATCGAAAATTTGGTACTCACATCCTCTATATATTTACTTAAAGGATAAGAAAGACATGATTCTAAAGATTCATGAGACAATGCCGAGTCGAAATGATAAGTTTTATATTAATATACCCCCAGACTTAAGAGGTCTCTATTTTATTGAAATTAGTAGAATCGGGCTTAATGGATCATTACAAAGAAAAGAACATTCGATTTTGATAACTTCAAAAATTAGACAAATAGACATAGAGATTAAAGGTAAAGATAATGCTAGACCCGGAGAAGAATTAAGTTTTGATGTAAATGTAATTTCAGAACACGAACATAAAACTTTAGAATTGGGATGTATCTTGGTTGATGCAGCTGCAAGGACTATATCAGGGGGGTCTATTCCAAGACCATTTGAAAATATTATAGGAAGTGGAACACATCAGAAAAATTTAATATATAGAGGTACGTGGTTTCAAAAACTTTCAAGATTACGTCGGGGGCTAGATGATTTTCTTGGAGATTTATTCGAAACTAATAAGGGAGCAATTTCAACTTATGATCTATTTTATCTAGTTAAATTCATAGAAAAAAGTCAAATGACTTTTAAAGAATTTATTGATTTTCATAAGGAAACACTTTATTATTTATTTAAAGAAGCTAATCCTGATGATATCATAGATTTTATAGAGAATTTCATCATATATCATCAAAATGAACAATTAGATTTTGAAAAAATAACAAAAAATATTTTTAAAGGCGAAAAATCTGCAGAAACTTTAAACAAAATTGCTAAGTATCTTCCAACAAATTTATCGAAGGGAAAATTGGATTCATTTAATCTACTTAGAGCGAGAATTTTGGTGTTATTAATTAACCTGCTGCTAAAAGAGCTAAAACAGAGTGTTAACTTCAGCAATTTTACTCTTAATTGTTTTGGTTCTGAGAGAACTTTTGAAAATTTTTGTAAAACGATGGACCAATGGATATCCATTATAAAATCTATAGGAATTGATACGAGTTCATTGGAAAAACCGTTTAAAATAATTAAACAAAGTTTTGATTTAAAAAAGGATTCCATCCTTGCTGAATCTAAGCTTAGATCACTTATCCTTTATAAAAAAATCCCAATCGTTCTTACAGCTAATTCCAAATTTGTAAATGTGGGATTTTCTGGAGAAGAGCAGCCTCAAGGCGTTTTCCCTACTCTAATTGGTTATCCAAAATATACTTCAATTATGACCGATGTTGGTGGTAAAGATGTATATGAACCCCCAGAAGAATTTTCAGAGCAAAAATTATCTATTCGAACATTTTTCGCCGATACTGGTTATTGGAATCCACGAATAATAGTAGAAAAGGGTAATACCACGATTGACTTGAAACTTCCAGATTCAATTACTCAGCAAGATTTCGTTATTCATGCGTCGTCAAAAGATTGCGATATAGGTGTAGCAAAAAAATCTATTCATGTAAATCAAGAATTTTTCATTCAAACAGATTTACCAGCAACATTAATATATGGAGATAAGATTACAATTGGAGCTGTTATTACTAACCGCACTGAAAATGATTTTCCTTGTGAAATCTCCTTTAAAGCAAATCGCTTGAAAATAACAGATCCTCCAATGGTTAAATTCCAAATTGGCCCAAATTCTATGAAAAAAGTTCAATGGGAAGTTCAAGCAATTAAAGCTGGGGAAATTGAATTAGAATTTATAGCGTCCACTCCAAAATTTAAAGATATTGTTAAAAGAAAGGTTTTTGTTCATCCTAATGGCGATCCAGTTGAAAAAATTACTCAGGGAATTTTAAATCCAAACTCAAATTCATGGACTATTAACGTAGAATCCAATGAAATTGCCCATTATGCTTTTTTTTCAATCATACCTGATGAGCTACATGGAGCACTTGATGGTCTTGAAGCAATGTTAAAATATCCCTATGGGTGTGTTGAACAAACTATGGGCTGTGTGTTGTCAAATCTATTAGTATTTGAATTTTTAAAGATATCCAATCAGCTTACAGAAAGATTTAAAGGAATAACTGAGGAATATACACTGAAAGGGCTCCAAAGGTTATTACATTTCAGACATGGTGACTTAGGTTGGGGATGGTGGGAAAACGATCAAACTTCTATATTCATGACATCTTATGTTCTTCAAGGCTTAACAAAGATGAATCAATTAGGGTATTACTTTTCTGAAAATATTATTAATGAGACTATTTCAAGAATATTTAATGATCAACAGAAAGATGGATCATGGGTACCCGAACCTGGTTTAATTTGGGATAGAATTTCAAAAAGTGGAAAATTAAAACCATGTGTAATAACAATATACATTGTTCAAAGATTGTTACAAGCAGGCTTGGAAAGAAATGATGGGCGAATTAAAAATGCGATTGATTTTATTACTAAAAATTTAAATCAATTAGAAAAAGATCCTAACGGTCTTTCCATGGTATATCTCCTTTTACAATCTATTGATAAAAAGAATTCATTATTATCGAAGATACTTAAAAATCTTATCTCAATCCGCAAAAATATATTATGGAGTGGTGGTTCAGCCCTAGGTGGTGATATTGAAAGCTCAGCTCTAGCGATTAGAGTGTTATTTCGTACTAATCCAGAAAAATACGATTTTCAAATAAATGAAATAGTCGGGGCGATTATTAAACAGAGAAATGTAAAGGGGGGATGGAAAACCACAAGTGATACAGCAGCGGTAGTTGAAACATTCTTGGAACTACAAAAAGGAAAATCACCAACTTCCCGAATTACTCTTCAAATAAATGACTTAAAAAAAAAATTATATGTTGATAATGAGAATTTAGACATTGCGTTTATAAACATGAGAAACATTCCCTTATATCAAGCTTTAAATCAGGGAAATAATGTATTAAAAGTAGATTTGTTAGAAGGAAATAAATTATTTTATCAGTTATCGGAATTGATTTGGACCGAAAAAGTAAGTTCTGATGAAAAGTCATTTTCGATAAAGCGGAATCATTCAAAATTAGAATGCCAAATTGGAGAAGTGATAAAAGTAAATGTATCTATCGAAGCTTTAACAGAAATCGTCCAATTTGTTGTAATTGAAGAACTAATTCCCTCAGGCTTTTTAATTGATGAAGAATTACTCAGAAAAACACTAGAAAGTAATCCACATTTAGATTGCTTTGAGATAATTTCAAGTAAAATAATTATTTTTCCTAAAAATGCTTCAAAATTCGATTTTCACTATTCAATGATAGCTGTGAGACCTTTTGAAGGAACACATCCATCCACATTAGTATCAGCAATGTATGAACCAAAGATTCGTGCTACTAGTGAGGTAGTCAAGCTTCAAGTGTTTTCGGAGATAGTATCTAATTTTAAAAAATTATTTAAAGAATTACCTTCAAAAAATGAGATGCTTCTTGAAGAATTCCGAAAAGAAATTGGTGTGTCTGATAAAACTTGTTTGGAAGTACTTCAAAAAATAAAACAATATTTTCCTTATTCTATCGAAGATCAAATTATCAAAATTGAAAAGTTTGAACCACAATTGGCTCTTGAAAATATTATTGGTTTAATAGCATCTCTAGAACGTAAAGGAGGTATTTAAAATGAGAGATAAGCATAAATTTTATTATTATAGTGATTATGATTTTATAAATATTCGAGAATACTATGTTGGAGAGGAAGCACTACAACTAAGAGGCGTACTGAAATTGGTATCCCCTCTTGAACATGAAATTACTGAGGATTGGGTTGCCTTTGAACATCTACTTGACTATTCATTTTATAATATTTTAGAGATTGAACCTTCTGAAAGAATAATAATATTTTGCCCTCCATACAATCTTCTCTCTCGAGATAATATTGAAAAAGTAACGGAAGTACTATTCGAGACTTTTAATATAAAAGGATTATGCATCACTAATCCTGGATTCGCTTCTCTAACGTCCATGGAAAAAAATACTGGCACTATTGTATATCTTGGAGATGACATAATTCATGTATCAAGCTTCTTCAATGGAAAAATAATGAAAGATACAGTTAAGTCAGCTAACTATGGGTTCCGGGATTTAGTAAATTTAACACTGAAGCAACTACTTCAGAAAGGCTATTCATTCACAACATCCTCAGAAAAATTGTGGGTAGAGGATATTTGTAATAAATTATCCTATGTAGCACTGGAACCAGAAAGAGAATTGCAGTATAAAAAAAATATTGAAAAAGATTATATATGCCCAGATGGAGAGGTTATTTCAATAAAAAAAAACAGGTTTGAGCCTGCAGAGTTATTTTTTAAACCGGAAATCATTGGAAATGATGGGACTCCAATACACAAACTAATTTATGAGTCACACTCTAAAATCGATGATGACTTGAAAAGCACATTTAAAGAAGTTATTTTGACTGGCATTGGGGTTATACCGGGTATGGATTTACGTTTAAAAAAAGAATTAAATAAGATAGGGGATTCACAAGAATTTAAAGTTAAAATTAATCCATTTTCAACTCATTCAGAATTTAAAGGGGCTAGTATTTTAGGGCAAAATAAAGAATATTTAAAAAAACATGTATATCCACTTGAAGAATTTAAAGATTTTGGGCCTCAAGGGATACATGAATACTATTAATTTTGCTTATTCTACACTAGGAAAAAAAATAAGAAATTAAAGAAACATTTATTTTGGGTGTTCATTCTTTACTATCGTAGCTAATGCCATTCCAAGTCCAACACACATCGAAGATATCGCGTATTCTTTTCCAGATTCTTCTAACTGATGAACATTTGATCCAATCAATCTGCACCCTGTAGCTCCTGTTGGGTGACCAAGCGCAATCGCGCCTCCCCATGGATTAAATCTCTCGTCTTTCCAATCTAATCCTAAATCATAACAGCAAGCATGAATTACAGAACTAAAAGCTTCATTAATTTCAATAAAACTTATGTCGTCAAATGTCATATTTGCTCTTTTTAAAGCTTCAGGCATACCCTTTATCGGGCCTGTCAATTGTAATACAGGATCAGTTCCCACTACAGAAAAATTCACGATTGTAGCTCTTGTTTTAAGGCCTAAATCTTCAGCTAATTCTCTCGTCATCCATAATTGCGCAGCAGCTCCATCACTAGTTGGACAACTATTCCCTGCTGTTAGAAATGCCTTACTTTTCCTTCCAACTATCGTTCTCAGGGCTGTTAATTTTTCCATTGACGTACCCGGACGAGGTGATTCATCTTTCTCAGTTAATACCGATAAACTTGGATCTTGAGATATATTATTCTTCTCATCTAAAATTGGCTTTCCATCCTCATCTATTTTAGGACACCAAATTGGTTCAATTTCATTGCCTCTTTCATCCCAGGTTGCACACGCTTTTGTATGAGAATGTAATGATAAGCTATTAACTTCATTTCTATATTCTTCAATAGTCATCCCTGCTTTTTTCATCCACACTTGCCCCATATCGTGAGCTGATTGAACTTGTCCTGCAAAACTAGTTTTATATTCTTTTAACTTAGCTGCAACTTCAGGGTGTGATAATATTTTCTTATTTGGAGCAATCATCACTGGTTTATTTTGCTCTTTATCAAAAATAAATGCATCGGACATGATAGGGTACTTATTTTGCACTTCCACTCCCCCGCAGATGACACAATCATTGATTCCTGAAGCAATAGCTTGCCATGCTGAGATAACTGCTTGCGCTCCACTTGCACACTGACGATTTATGGAAAATCCGGGTACCGAAATAGGTAAATGAGCTGATAATGCAGCAGTTCTTCCGATATCCAAAGCACAATCCCCTATTTGGCTGTTACATGAAACAATAGAATCACCAATAATTTTTGGATCGATGCCAATTCTATCAACAATAGTTCTATAGCAATGTGCTACTAAATCATCTCCTCGATGATGAACAATTGTACCCCGCCTTCTACCGATTGGAGTTCTCACATAATCAACCAAAACAGGCTCCCGATTAGGGTCTTTGAAATATTTTTCATACATACTTATTGGTTCTGTCATTTTTATTCACAATAATGATTTTTTATGAAGATTAATGAAAATTTCTTAAAGAATTTTATTTTTAATTGAATTAAATTTTAAAACAGATAATTTGAAACAAATACATATAGAAAGAGGGATGATTGTTAGAAAATTAAAATTTCAACACCTATTTTACATAAGGGCTTGTTATTTTTTGGATAACAAATTTCATCTAGTCAATCGTTAAATATAACTTCTTATGTTAGTAATAGGTATAAGAAAATTACTTCATAATATTTAACTTATATTATTTTTTTGGAGATAGGAGATTATGATTGATGTAGGTGAAGAACAGCATAAAAGTTATGAACTTTTATTTAGGTCCATTTATATGGATTCTCCAATAGGTATTGAAATTTATGATTCTAATGGGAAATTAGTTGATTTGAATAAGTCATGTATGGAATTATTTGGAGTTTTGAAAAAGGATGATATTAGAGGATTTGATCTTTTAAAGGATATTACTATACCTATTGAGCATATAGCTAGATTGAAGTATGGAGAAACTGTAAAATTTGAAAGTTCCTTTGATTTTGATCTTGTGAGAAATCATAAATTGTACGATACTTCTAAAACGGGGAAAATTTATTTTGAATTGATAATTACTCCTTTATTCCTTGGTGATGATAAATCTATAAGTAATTATTTAGTTCAAATTCAAGATATCTCGGATCATAAGAGGAATGAACAAAAATTAATCGAATTCAATAAGGAGCTTCAGATTCAAATACAAGATCGGACCGATCAGTTGAGGAAATCAAAAGAAAAATTTCGTTTTCTCATCAATAACTTATCAGATGTAATCATAGAATCGAATTTAGATAGTACGTTCACATATGCTAGTCCTCGAATATTTAATTTACTTGGTTATCGTAAAGAAGAAATAATTGGCATGAAGGAATTTGATTTAATTCATCCAGAAGATCTGGAAAGGATACAAAAAGAAAGGAAGAGAGCCATAGAATCGAATGAGAAGGCATATGTAGAATATAAGATGAAACATAAAAAGGGATACTATGTCCCCGTCTCAACCGCATGGAATAATGTATCTATAGATGGACAAGTTAAGATAATTGGAGAAATTAGAGATATATCAGAGTTTACAAAAGTAAAGGAAGAAGTTCGTGATTCAGAAAAAAGACTAAAGAATTTAATAGAAGCGATCCCAGTAGGAATCACCCTTACTTCTTTTGATGACAAAATTTTTGATTGTAATTCACAAGCGGTTAAGATGCTTGGATATGACTCAAAGGAGGAATTTTTAGAGATGTCAGCCTTGGATTTATATAACAACCCTAACGATAGGGTTAAGTTTCTTAAATTACATAGAGGAGGTTTAGTTAAAGATTTTGACGTTCTAGCTAAGCGCAAAGATGGATCAACATTTTGGATAAGTATAACATCCAAAAAGCAAATCACAGAAAATCAAACATCATTTATCAACACTTTTCAAGATATCAATGAGCGTAAAAAGACAGGCCAAAAACTGAAAGAGAGTGAAGAACGGCTTAGAAGGATTTTTGATACTGTTGAAGAAGGAATAATCCTAATAGAACCGGATGGTCAAATCGTCCAAGCTAATCCCGCAGCTGAATCAATTTTGGGTTTAAAGCGTTCTGATATTGAAAATCGCAATTATATTGGTTCTGATTGGGAAATTCTTAGGCAAGATGGATCATTAATGCCACCTGAGGAGATGCCTGGCCCACGTGCAATGAAAGAAAAAAAAAATATTAAAAACATAGAAGTGGGTGTAAGAAAACCTGATAACACGATTTCTTGGATTAATGTCAGTGCTGCACCGATAAATGACGAGAAGGGAAAATTTTACGGTGTAGTAGGCACATTTTTAGATCTCACTCATCGTAAAAACGCAGAACAAAGCTTACGAGAGAGTGAAGAACGATTTCGTTTAACATTCGAGAATGCGGCTATTGGTATTGCTCATAATGGATTAGATGGAACATTTCTTAGAGTAAATCAAGGACTCTGTGATATTGTAAAATATTCCCGGGAAGAATTACATAACCTTACTTTCCACGAAATTATACATCCTGATGACCTTGAAGCTGATTTAGAATATGTTTCTCAATTGTTAGACAATAAAATCCAATCATTTATGATGGAAAAAAGATATATTCGTAAAGATAAATCGATAGTTTGGGTTAATCTTACTGGATCACTTGTTCGAGAACAATCAGGAGAACCAAAATATTTTATAGCCGTAATCGAAGATATCACAAAGAGAAAGTTAGCAACACAAAAGTTAAAGGAGTCTGAAAGGCGGTA
>SDBT01017466.1_pt1 | contig 11331 bp, 12 predicted proteins | sample 2277101 | NCBI WGS metagenome assembly SDBT01 (sample SAMN10404973, study PRJNA504765) | marine sediment metagenome | isolation source: marine sediment core GS10_PC15, 103 cmbsf | place: Arctic Ocean: Southern Knipovich Ridge | collected 2010 | reverse complement strand
CCCTAAATGATTACCTGCCTCTTTATTATTCTGTCCCCATACTCTGCCATCTTTACATATTTTCATATTATTGCTTCTCCGGTCTTAATTCAAACGTGCGTTGCCAGTAAATATCAAGATGTTGTATTTCAACCGGTGCTTGTGCTGTTGATGTTATTGTAAAATAAAAATTCTGTCCCCAGTAACCATCCCTGAACGGGATTCTCTTAACCCTTGAATTCCCACTCAAGTCCATAAAAACCTTTTCTGAAAATGTAGAGAAGTCGCAACTATACTCTAAGAAACAAAAACTGTCATCATAGGGTTCAAAAGTAATATAGCCGTATCTGATTGTCTTATCAATATTGGGTAAATCTAAATCTGTATGTGGAGACTTCCACTTGGCTTCTGTGGCAGTGTAGCCACTAAACATTTTACATATAATAGGTTGGGTTGATGAAGCAAAATAGTAAGTATTATTAAACTTGAAAAACGATGTTACATAATATTCGTCCCACATTTCCCACGCTTCGTTTTCGTTAAAGACCAAGACTATATCATTATTTGTTGTCCAAGTAGAACAAGCAAAGTGGTACACCCCATCTATGTTTATACTTGATATTTCTTGTGTCCCACCGATACCTTCGGGATTCTCGGAATATGTTAAACTCATCCCATAAAACTCTGCGTCTTTAGATTTTAGGTGTGTCTTTACCTGAATGAATATGTTAGTCGTGGATAATTTTATATCAGAACCGTTTGTGATTGTGGTGTACTGTGTTGAATCACTACCCTGTAAGGTTGCTTCTCCACCACCAAAGTTCCAAGTAGCACCCCGTATTGCATAAGTGACTTCCCCTGTGTCATTAGATATAAAACTGCCCCATGTGGTTATTTTCTTGCTTATAGAATGTACCTTGCCTGCGCGTGTTGCATAGTCTGTAGTAGCATAAGAAAGTGTGACATCACTAATTGACGGAGTATTGGTTATTGTTGAAGTCCATATATCCGCTTTCCATTGAAAATACCGTTGTTCATCAACGACGGTGGATATCGGGAAAGATATAGTACCACCGCTGGAAATCCCTAATGTCGTCCATGCTGTTGGAGATGACATATCAGAAGCGTCGTCTGACCTTGCGGAATATGTGATTGTCCCTGAACTTGAAGCTGTCCCTAAATAATCTGCAACAGATAAAAACTGGTATTGTGAAGTTGTTTGTCCTGAATCAAGAATAGATGAAATGTACGTTCCTGTCTGAAACCTTTTTGATGTGCCTGATATTGTCCACGCACTTATATCGGCGATTTGAATTCCGTCATATCCTCTACCTGCAACTCCAGCAATAGGAGTAGCAACAAAAGGACTTATCCAACCAATTTGTATTCTTGCGGGATGACCCCGTGAAGGATCGTTATAATCACCGTCTTCAACTGTATATATTACTTCCTGCCAATCTGCCTCGTACTTCGTCGTGTACTTGGTTATAGATACCCTCGCACCAAACTCTGCATTATAAGTATCTATATAGAGTGCATCTAACCAATGACCAGTCCAATGCCATGCTATAGGCAATAATTGGTTAAACGGGCCATCCCATACTACTTGCCTAAAACGAACCCTAATCCTTTTGGGATGACAAGTTGCGGAAGTGCTTGGTGCAACATTGAGCCATAAAAGATATTGCTGAACCGACGATACAGGACAAGACCATGTAGCATCAGAATCATCAGTATACCATTTAGTCTCTCCGCCAGAAGAACCTAATGTAGTTGTTCCATCAAAATTACCATGTCCTCCAGATTTTGTGTTAAAACTTAACGAAATCTTTTCCTCACTAGCGCCCGTCAAAGTGTCTAATACTATTACATTATCCGTTGATATAACCTGCGATTGTGAATAACCCGTATCCTGAAACTCGGCAGATGTAGTCCATATTTTTGTAATAGATGATATTTCTATTGTGCCTGAATTATTATAACAATTAGAATATGTCCCTGTGGCAAAGTCAACATTTGAACTTGCACTGATTCTGACAGAGTTAGCACTGATTAGTCCTACACCGTCTAACAATGTCCTTATATCTCCAGACTTATAAGCTACATTCCCGCCAGCAAAATAATAAAATCCTGTCTTATCAAGAAATAATTTCCCGTTGTCATATTTATTAATACTGAACTGTGATGCAGTACCATAATCAGCCAGTGCAAGATATTTGCTTGTTATATCTCTAATACCATACGTAGAGACATCTTTGTAAACCCAAACACTACCTCTCTGGAAACTCAATCCTTTGATTATTTGTCCGTCTCCAAGTCCGAATTCTAAAGCATTGGTATCAGTCCAGTCATCGGTAGTTACAGGGTCAACATTTATCTCGCTAAAATAGACATAACTTGGGTCATCTATAGTAGCACCCATCCATAGTCTACCGTTAGCACTTAAAGGGTATTGTCCTCTTGGTATAAAAGGATATACTGTGCGGGCATTGCCATTCCAAACAAAGACATCGTTTATACCGTTTGAGCAAAATACCTTATTGTAATGAGTAGCGAATCTTATAGGATAGTTTGAGGAAAGGTCGGTTTCAACTACTGTCCATACATCACCAAGTTGCGAGGCAGAAAAGACCGTAGACCCTACGTGAACCATTACGAACGAAGTCCCGTCATCTTTTACAAAGACATAGGTATTAAGGATTTTTGTAGATGTTGATACAGGAAGTCTGTCGGCAAAAGTATATCCTTCTCTTTTAACAAGTCCGAGTTTCTCGTCTGTTGAAAAGTTTCGTATGTCGGGAGATTGAGATTTAAGAATGTTAGGAGAATCAGAAGCATTCAACCCTCCGAGAAAATCTTTTGCCCCATCAAACCGGAATTGGTTTAAGTTTTCCTTTGCATAACTCGGATATAAAAACAAAAAAAGAAATAAAAGCGTTATCCATTGTTTCATAATTCATTAATCTTGACCTACTATGTTTCGTGTTGCTCCTTTTCTACTGGGCAAATAACCTGGAGTTATTCTTGAGCCAACAGTTAAATTACTTATATAATTTGAAAATAAATTCATAAATCTATCTCCATCTGCTTCTCTATTATCTTGATAACAAAGCAACGCCGCTGTCCACCAAACGAGTCCGAAATGATAAGAAGTCAATCGGTCTTGACCATCAAAAGGAATATCGCTATCGGCAGAAAGTTGGTCTGGTTTTTTAATATATTGAACAGACATTGTTGTATAAGTCGTAGTTGTAGGCAATACATCAAATCCTATAACACTATAGGTAGTATGTTTAACATAATAATAAGAAGGCACAGATGACGATAAATTACTTTCCCAACTGTCATCATCATCAAGTTTAGAAATACTTCTCTGTAACAAAAGAACACCATCAAGTGTAATTCGTTTTGGGACAACCATATCAGACGAATAATTATATTCCCGTTGTCCTGATACTATTGTATATGTAATTGTTCCCTCAAGACAAAATGTGGCATTACACATATAATCTTGACCTGCGTTGACATACGAAGAAATCAGAATATCGTTGAATTTGTTTTTAGCGGGGTCAATATTATTATCAAGAGCAAAGTTTCTGGAAAATGATTTTATTTCCGCAAAGTTAAAAGCATTCGCTATAGAAACAGTAAAGAATAAACAAACCCAGCATATAAATCGTTTCATAGTTTATACCATTTTTCTATCTTGTAGAACTCCAAACTTCAAACTCTGCCCCTGCAACTATCCAGGTTGAACCTACAATTCGAACTTCAGCAGCGTTGCCATCATCTATAACTATATTAGAACCGGCATAATCTTCAAACCAATCATTTATAGTCATAGTAGTTTTTGTAGTTGTATTCAATACATCAGCACCCTGATATACATTTATTGTATTTGAAGTATAAGTTCCAGTTGATGCTATTCTACTAATGAAATACTGATTGTTGTCTTCAGCATAATATCTTGACATTGTATCAGTTGCATTAAGATATAAGGTAAATTCTAATTGATTGGTAGTCCCACCCATAAGTTTTCCAGTACCGTCATACTGAAATCCTGTTGTATTGCCCTCATCGTCAGATCTACCCGTTACCGTTGTAGTTGTAACTCCTGCCCCGTAACAACCATCTACCAATGTCGCTGTGATATAGGCATTAAGATTTAACTGTTGTATGTATTCATTGATAGTATCACTTGTTGACCTATTGAGGTCAAAATGATATGTCGCCTGACCTATCAGTCCGGTAGATACCGTAGATAACGCTGAAGCGGAACTTAATACTACCATTGCTGAAGATTTATAAGCCCTGTATGTTCCTGATGTCGTTGACGCATTATAAGGAGTCATTACAACATCAATCGCCGCAGACGTATAAGGTTGTAAAACACTTCGCCGTCCTTTTGTCGCATCAATCGAACTAACTGTCTGATTTCCATTGGCATCTACTCTCGGCTGAAAAACAGTATTGCCACTAGGGTCTTTGTAGGGTTCAGCAGAAAAACTTAATATAGGAATAAGTAAAAATCCTATAATAATAAGATATAGTCTTTTCATTTTTTCACCTCCAAAACTATTATAAAACTATTGTAAAAATACTGTAAAACTACACGAGGAGGGTATTTCCCACCCCGTGCAATTTTATTTGTTAATGTATGACTCCCTCTCGCCACATTATAACACGGTCTGTTGAACCGTCTGATGGGTATATACTTACTTTTGACAAATCTATGGTGTCATTATCCACATCTACACAAACTACATTGGTTGTTGAATAATCAACCCCGGCTGTTGTAATTTTGTATACATCTTCTGCTGCTGTTATATCTCCCGGTATTCCAATCTTATCACTTAACCCGATATGGATTGAACAGCTAGTAATCAGAAGGTCACTTGAATCGTCAGCTGTTCTTCCGCTCATACCTGATATTGCCATTGATGTAAAAGTTATTGTGCTAACAAAAGCAAACGCTTTCACTCCATAAGCAGGATTTGTGCTTATTGCTATAGCATCACTTATCTCTATGCCTTTCGCATCTTTACCATATCCAGTCATAAATCCTGTAACTGTTGTAGTCGCTCCACCTGACTGGAAAGCAACAACACACGACAAATTCCTAGGCCACGTTATCTGCGCAAACGATGCGTTGTTGGGAGCAGTAAAAATAGCTCCATCAAACAATGATGTGCCATTTGCTACTAACGTCATGGTTGTTATCCCAATCCCTGATGCGGTACCGCCAACCACACTGTTTGTAATCGTTCCTGATGCCAATGTAGGAATATTCAACCATTCCGTCATTGCAGGAAACCCAGCTGTTGTAATAAGTTTATCGTCACTGGTAACACGCATTCCATCAGTAGAAAAGTTATCGCCATAATCAGCACGAATAGTTTTTATGTTAGAGAATATTACTGCTCCGAACATAAGCCCTATTGTGATATAAGCGATTGTTTTCAATTTATTCATTTATTTTCACCTCCCTTAAAACTAATCCTCTGGGTCTCTACATCCTTTTCTATGTAAAAACTTACCTCCAATATCAATTAAATCTCCAGAATATTGGTCAGCATATCCACCACAACGTCGGCAGACTTGTAATCCACCTTGTTTGAAATGTATGCGGTAATATTCTGCTGATTTACCTTCTTTTCCAGTTTTTCTGTCTATTATTTTTGCCATATATGTAATTGGGCATGGCAAGGACTATATAAAATAGCCCTTGCCATAATCCAAATTTATCCACCAGTTGTTCCCCAAACACCTCTTGGGTCTAACCAACCCTCTTTCATACGAAATCTTGTATGGAAAATCGCATCAAGAGTTTTATCTGGTGCAACATACATCGTTTTGTTTATCTTTTCCCTCATTATAACGAATATCTGTCTTTCGTTCTTTTCGTTAAGAAGGTAGAACGAATCCGTATCGGTTATATACGGCCAGATATATGCTTTTAAAGCCGAGAATTCTGCCTTAATAGCATTCATATCTCTGTTAGTTGTACCGACTTTCTCCATATTCTGTAGTAACTGTGCTGCCATAAACCTGTTACTTTGATGAATAAGAAGCATTCTCGGTATTAACATCGCAGGATCATTATAATCATCAACCGTACTTTCAAATGAAGTTATTCCTGATTCGAGAGAAGTATATCCCAAATCTACATTTGTCGTAGGTCTGTTACTCCACGTCCCACCGGGTATTCTAGAATGGTCTGTCGCACATAGTACCTTACCATCTGCGCCTGTATAAGCACCGGTTTGTGAACGGTCAAACATTGCTGCTGGTATTGTTTCAATTGTCTTTATCGCTGCTTCCGCTTGCATTCTCGGAGTTTGCTTCAAAAGACCTGTCCTATCATCAGACATAGCATTTTTCGTCAATCTACTTGTAATCGAAAACGTTACTGCTGTAAACTGTTTGTCATATTTCTGTTTCGGATTACTTTCGGGTGGCTCATCACCATCGCCGACTTCAGTTAAATGACTTACTCCTGCTACGGATGACATCTTTTCATACTGATGTTCGGATTCGTAAACTCGAAGTATATTCGAGTAATACGGTTCCTTCGCCATTAAAGTGTCATCAAATATTTTGTAAAAATCTCCTGACATCAGGTCAACAAATTGCGAACTTGGAGCTGCCATGATTTATCACCTCTCTTTTTTATTTGTTTCTAATTGGTGACAACTAAAACATAGTGTTGTCCCATTTGAAACATCAAACCTTAACTCTGGAAAATCTGCAAAAGATTTGATATGATGAGCATTTAATCTTCCACCAACTTCGCCACATATAAGACAAGTGTAATTATCTCTTTCAAAGACTGACTTACGCCATATCTTATATTGTGTAGAACGCCGTAGAAGGTCATTTTCAGAAGTAACACCGCCTTTCCACATAGGATTTTTATCGCCAAACCGTCTCCCCATTTTAGGCCAGTGTTTTCCTGAATTCGGGTTATAACCTTTGCACATAGGGGATTTTGTAATCCCACCTTTCCAATTAGGGTTTTTATTCCCAGTGCGTTTTTCTTTAAGTATTTCACTTAAAGTTTTTTTATAGGAAAGTTTGTTATAACTATTGTTCTGTCCCCAAATTCGCCCATCTTTACAAATCTTCATAAATCACCTTATTTTATGATGCTGCATCATTTCCTTCTAACACTGCTGATATGAATTTGAAGTAACACCGACCATAAGTATCGCCCTTCTCGTTATTTGCAAGGGCAATTATTACAACCGCATCGTTACTTGTGTCACCAATATCAACATGGACTCTATTGCTGGCTACATACAGAGCATACATTACTCCGATATTATCTTCATCTGATATTGCACTACCTATCGTACCATGATATACATTCCCGAAGAAAACAGTAGTTTCATCAATAACAACAATATCTATAAGTGTACCCTGTACGCCGGATGAATCTTGCAAAGCAAAGCAAAAAATATCCGTTGATTCATCACTGGCTACCTGTGTAACTTGTCCCGATGATAATTTAAGTATCTCGCCTATTTTGAATGACGCACCCGATGCTTCTTCGGCTCTTGTTTTAAATCCGCCGGAAACAAGTTCTAATCCTTGTAAATCTTGTGTTGCCATAGTTTCTCACCTCCAATAACTAAATTTTCATTTTTTCTTTTTTCCCGTCCCGTTCAATTTCAATCGTTGATTCGGTAAGGATTTTCCCGTCTCTTGCCAATGGATTGCTTTCATTGAATTTATCCTTTTTCTGTTTAGAAACTTTTGGCAATTTACGGGTAACTAAATCCTGAATGTATTTGTCTTTAACTTTTTTTGTTTCCTTATGCTGTACTGCAAGTAATAAATCTCCAATGCGGTAGTTATTGGTTCCGGGTTCGATGAAAGCACCATATTTCGCCTTTATTTTTTCATCAGTTACCTTGACCAATTCCATTCCACTACCGGCAGACATTTTACTTACATAATACGGCTGACTAGGATTAACAAAAGAAAAGTCACCATCAGGATATAGTGCTTTTATTTCTTCTGGAACAACTAACACATCAGCTGGTTTAAACTCTTTAATTATCCTTAAATTTGACATAAACACCTCCAAAGATTTTTTTTATATTATTCTGCGAATACAGCATATCCTTTTTTCTGTGGCTTCGTGTTAAGGTATGTTTCCACACCTTCCGGGTCGCCACCGTGATTAGCGATATACTGTTTGTGTTCCGTAGACAATATAATTTTCTTTTCCTCCTTTTTGACTGATTTGGTAGATGTTTCTGTTGCTTGTGTACCAGCTGGTTTAGCTTTCACAGAATTTACACCTTCCAATTTGGCTTTTTCCAGCAGTTCGGGAAGATTAGCGTCAATAAAATTTGCTTTTATATTTTTGATTTTACTTTCATCAAGTCGCTCTTCGAGAGGCAATAATTCTACCTTCTCTATTAATTCAGGGAATTGATTAAAAAGTTTATCATTTTTTTGCAAATCAGCTTTTAGGTCTCTCCAATCTCTTTTCTGATTGGAAGTTATTAACGGCTGAGTAATAGCAGTTATTATCTTTGTTGTTGAGATAATACCTGGTACATCAGCATTTTCTCCAAATTGTTGTTTGATTTGCGTAGAAATTTCTTCAGGAACATTATCTGGGTCTATTGAATCTTGGGCAGGTTTGCCCCCCTTCAATAACTCATTTTCCTGTTTCAATACAGCAATCTGTCTTTTTGAAAGATTCTCATTTTCAATTGCCGTTTGCATTCTTTTCTCCGCTTCGGGATATGCCTGAGCTTGCTTTTTCGTAGCAGTAACTCTATCATCCCCGTATTTCTTGGTATTGAGCCAAGAAAAATCCTCTGCTGGTTCTACAGGTGCGGTTTCCGTTTCCGGTTTACCGTCTGTTCCCAAAACTGGTTTTTCTTCTGTATCAAGTTTCGATTGTGTTTCTTCAGCAGTCGCACCTTCATGAGTAACTGTTTCTTCAGCTTCATCGGTTTGAGTCTGCATATCATCTAACATATACTCTCCTTTATTCTAAAACATTCCGAGTATTCTCTTTCGAGTGTATACTCATTTCTTTTTTTTCTTTTTACTTTTTGCTTTCTTTTCTGTCTTTTTCTCTATTCTTTCTCCCAACATCAACTCACCTTTTTCAACAGCAAGTTTAAGTTTCTTGTCATTTACTATATTAATATCTAAAGTTACTGAACTGGCATTTTTGCTAATATTTTTGTATCCATCTGGCAACATACCAGGTTTAAAAAGATGGTACTTGTCCATATTTATTCACCCCCTTGTTTTTTTAATAGAATATCCAACTCTTTTTGATAAATTTCTTTTAATTTAAAATCTTCTTTGATTTCGTGTATTTGTCCACGAACACAATCATTATTTTTATCTTGCTTATCTTGCACTGTTTCAAATGCTTCCAATCTCGCCCTTAATGAAACTAATCTCTCGGCTTTTTCTTTTCCTATGAGTTCAGTCCAAAGTTTAGAATTAAAAAATTCAACTGCTTTTCTTAATAAATCAACCTTGTTCGCCACTTTGACCTCCCATTTTTGCTTTGATATATTTTGATCTATATTCCTCAAGCATTTTCTCTTTTTCTTCTTTAGGTATATTCATACCATCTAATTTTTTTTCAAATTCTGCTTCACTTTTTTTACCTTCCTCAACAATTGCCTCTTGTTTTATTTTCTGAACTTCTTCCATTTGCTGATTCAACACCTGCTCTTTTTGTGCTAATTCCATCGCTTTCATTTTTAACTGCTGTATCAACTGAATTTCTTGTGGTGTCCGAATAATCCGTTTCGCTAATTCTGGATCCATTTTTTCAAGCCAGTTTTTCTTGATTTCAAAAGTATCAACTTCGCCTGTTTCGTCTTGTCCGAGTACTTGCATAATCATTGACGCTGTTTGTTTTTCGGCATCTGCCATTATATCGCTCGCACCAGCTAACGCTGATATTTTAAATTCATCAATAAATTCCAGATATTCACGTTTAAAAACAATTTCTTTTGCTTCTTTTGCACCTTCAGCATTCACAACATTTTTCGTATATTTTACACCATCTGCCGGCATAGTTTCGTAAAAACAAAGCAAGGATTGCCTCACTGCGTCTTCTAATGCTATATGTATATTCTTGACTAACGGATTAACACCAATTGACATTTGCTGTAATAACATTCCTGTTCCACTTGCTGTCGGATTTGGGTTTATGCTACTTTCTCTGCCAAGAGAATAATCCGAAACAAGAGATTTCCTTTCAAACAATGCCATTGCAACCCGTTGCTGGGCTTCTAAATCTACTGGCGTTCTGTGGTCACTCCATCTATTTATATCCTTATGATTTTCTACTGGTATAAATTTATTCGGTATAACAAAATTATCCATTACATCAACGGTTAATGTTCTGTTGGGTATAAATGTTCCGCCATTAGAACTATGAACAGTCGTATCGTCAATTTTCTGATTTTGTAATGTATCAATTTCATCGTTAAGTGAACCCAATCTCTGTGGGTTTCCCTGTCCTTCAATTTGTCCTGCTATTCTGTAAAATTGAGTTTCGGTATATGGTAATCGCTGGTCGCTAAATCTATTCCACGACCAAAAAACAAGTAATTTTTTATCAGGATGAATTATAAAATAACATTTTTCATCAACATTGTTATTGTCCACATCATAATCAATCCAAAACTCGATAAATTTTTGTTTCCCTAATTTTACATTTTCCATTCCACTATAGTCTTTTTGAGCATCTTTTTTCTCATTGTCAATTACCGCATTGTCCACTTTAACACCTTTGTCTTTATTTGTTTTATCAAATATCTTGTCAATGTTTTGCCAATCCCGTTCTTTTTCCCGTTGCTTACACTCACTTCTTGTTTTCCATATTTCCTGATAGAAAAACTGTCCTTTTTTTAAACGGTCAACCGATGTGTCCCAACCACATTGAGAAATATCCATTGCTTCCCATACACAACCGATATAATCCCCTTCTTCATTTTCTTTCATTACCATTTTTCCATCATCGCCAGTTAAATAACCTATTATATTTTTTATTTGACCACCAATAGTTAAAGTTATTTGTTTCAACACACCCCGCTTGCGTTTGTTCGGGTTTTCTTCTACCGGTCTGATTTTGAGTATTGCAACACCTTCCACAACATCGTTTTGAAACCAGTCTATTAGCGCATCATCGGGTTTGGCTTTAGGTCGCCAGTAATCGTTCATAAAATCAGCACAGTGTTGAGCGGCTACTCTGCCAGCTGCTGATGGTGCTGTTATATGAACAAGGTCTGGAACATTAAGCGTAGCATTAAATCTCGCTTCGATTGCACTATCGGCATATTGTATCACACCAGTTTGAAT
>SDBT01017465.1_pt1 | contig 11331 bp, 15 predicted proteins | sample 2277101 | NCBI WGS metagenome assembly SDBT01 (sample SAMN10404973, study PRJNA504765) | marine sediment metagenome | isolation source: marine sediment core GS10_PC15, 103 cmbsf | place: Arctic Ocean: Southern Knipovich Ridge | collected 2010 | reverse complement strand
GCTTAATAAAGAATGTTGAGATTTTCGGTTGGAAATCCTTGTAATTTGGTAGAAGCGACATCAGGAAAGCCTACGGATATAGACGAAAACGCTTGGGTTCAGTATTTAACAGGGAAAGAAATGACGCAATTGAAATTCCCTAACTGTCTAGCTTGGACAAGTCGCAAAGGATCCGACGGATATCCTAGGATACGGTATAAAGGAAAAGAAACCCGAGCTCATCGGCTTTTGTATTACTTAGTGCATTACGGAACGAATGGAATGAATGGTAGAAGAACAACAGTGTACCATTTGTGCGGGAAGAAAGATTGCATGAACATTTCACACTTGGACTCATACTAATTAATAGAAACTCTAGCTGATTTGCGACGTCTTTTCGACTTATCGACAGTCCTCAGTTTGCATGCGGCTTCTTGCATTCTCTTCCTGTTACGCTGCGCGACGAGAATGTTGGCAGTATATTCGTCAACGACCGCTTCTTCTTCTGGGAGAAATTTTTCGGTAAGCCGGTCCAAGTCCTCTTGGAGATCTTCGATTTCATTCTTCTTTTCGAGAATCGACTTCTGATCTCGCTGGATGTTATCTCGCACGTTTTGGGCCGACCTAACGCACCAGTTCAATTCGGACTGACGAGCAACGACGACACTATCCGAGACGTCCATCAGAATGCCGGCGAGAACCTCCCGTTGCGATTTTTCGAACTCAAAAGTTTCGGTAATCTTCTCAATTTTCTCCATGATCTCGGCTCTGAAAACTTGTGCACTTTTCTGTATGTCGACGACCATGCATTTTACACGGTCAGTAGCTTGCGTGAATGACGCCATTTCCGCCTTCAGACCTTTCACATCTTCAAAAACTTTCTTCAATGTCTCTGTTTTCTCCTGAAGATCTGCAATCAATGACCCAAAGAAAACGGCGGCTTGATAGTATGAAGGAACAACAACATGTGGTTCTCCATTTCCATCATTTGGAACGGTCTTGGTCTTCTTCCCGTTTGTTGCTGGAACCGGTGACTCAATCACGACTTGGAGATCCATAGTATTTTTTTTGAGATTGAACTGGATGATATTGGCCAAAGGAGCAATAACTGAACTGGTCGATGCTTGATGCTTTTTGGCCAAAGGAGGAGTTCCTACCTAACCTACTGCAGTAGAGAAAATGTCGCATATCCCATAAGTTAACTCAAAATCCACGTGGAACGTCGAAATTTTCTCACTACGGGCCGTTCAAAAGCAGCGGAGTACCTATTCGTCAGTCATTAAAAGAACTGGTACAATGGTTGATCTAGCGTCAATAATTGAAGATGTCTGTAAGGTAACATCGACATCCGAATTTCCAAAAAAAGTCGATGACGTTCTCCACTACTTGCAAGGTCGTCCGGAACAGAGCAAAAGAGCGTTAATCGTCTGCAGTGCCATGGTCGGTATTACCCAACAGTTCGCAGTTCTCTTGACGTACCGAATGTTACATGAGGACTGGCTGGAAAAAGATATGATTGAAGATGAAGTCATGAACAAGGAATTTTATAAATCGCCTGAGTATCTGTTGCTTCTCTTGGAAGCCAAAAGTCAAGACCAACTTACCTCAGACGTTGCACTTGCTGCTCTGGAGAAGACAACATATGGGAAGAATCTCGTTCTCAAAGGAGACACGTTGACTTTGCAAACGGTCGAAGACGGCTGGTGGATAGATGTATTCAATGGCTATTGAAATCTATGTACTCGACGGGTGGGTCGTCTGGTTTTCCTTCCACGTACATGTGGCTCCTGTCATATGCGTTGCCTAGGTTGTCAACGACGAACGAGGGAGGGTGGGCGTTCTCTATTTCGTTCCCACGATAGTAGACGTTCAGGAAGTCTTTCCCGTATCCCAGACCCAGAGATTTGAAAGTGAAAGGATGTAAATAACGCAAGCGCTTCTTTCCGAACGATACTGTCTCATTTTCGTCATCGATAATGTATACAGTTTTTGACTGATTAAAAATAGAACAAATAGAGCCCATTTTTATTTTGTTCATAATAATCAACATTATTAGACGATCCATTGAAAACAATTCCAGTCTAAATGCTCGAAACAGTTAATTGCGCAAACGTAGCAGAGATAACGATGGCAGAGGAAACACAGATGGCAAGTGACAGCTATTCCGCATTCTTCGCAATGTTTTCGTTCCTGTTTTAGTAACGCCATGTAAGCAACGGTAGAATGACTTTGTATTAGAACCAAGGTTCATGATCAAAAAGGTTTTTTGCAGAAATTAGGAGGAAGGGGGGCGTGAGGATTAAAATTGGAATTGGAGAAAGGATTAGCGACTACGGAGAAGGAGAAGCCGCCGTTCTGCTGCGCCTCTACTGCACGTGCGGTTGGTTGCGGCTGGCTGTTGACAAACGGGATACGGAAAGGACGAATTGGAGTAGGATGACAGATGCGAGTTGGAACTTGACAAACAGGAGTTAACGAGGACGGAAGATCTCCGAAAGAAATAGCCCCTTGTCGAATTTGGGACATGTGGTCTCGAGAGTGAGCGAGCCACATTTTCGTTTGTCCATGAGCGAATTCTTCGGTACGTAAACTGTCGATAGCACCTTCATGCATACTTTCAGCGAGTGCACGACGTCGTTTCTCGTTAACGACAGTCTCTTCTAATTTGGAAATCTTCTGTTCTTCAGCAAGTAGCAGCCGTTGCATATTTTGCAACTGACTGGAAGTCGGACCTTGTCGAAACGAAACTAGCTGTTGGACGAAGATGTTATAGTCGTCCATCAAGGCTTGCAAGGCGATAAACTTCAAAAGTTTCGTCCGTGACGCTTTCCACATTTGTTTCATATAGATGCCGCAGGAACGAAGAAACGTAATCATCGTTTCACGTAAGAACTTGATACGCTCGGCGGAGACGTCCATTTTCGAATACTTGAGGTCAGAAGCCATTGGAAACAAAAGAAATGAACGATTGAAGGAACGCCGAAGCACTATATCTTTTGCGGAAGGTCACATGCAGCCCTACTGCAGTAAATCTATTTTTAGAAATTTTAATCGAAACGGTCGGCCCAAAAAATCATGAATCATTTTCTATTTCGGATAGATGGCAATTCGTCGTCTGCGTAAGAAAAAAACGGAGGCTAAGTATCCCGTATGGCTTTCATCTCCCCAGTATCGTGAAGATCAGGAGGCAGCTTCTAACCTCGCAGATAAGGCATTAGCGGAGAAACGAGAGATTCATAATAAACCGTTCCTGAGTCATTTCCGGTGGGATCCAGAGTGGAAGAGCCGACAGGTTAAGGGACAGATGGAAGGGAACAAGGAAGAGAAAGAGGATGTAATTTCCAAGGATCTGTATTGGGCTCAATATGAGGGGGCAGTACGACCGTACATTGCTGTTCGACCGGCTCCATTTTTGGAGCGACGATGGGTGCACGGATTGACTTCCGCTGAGAAAGAGGGATTATTGTCTATTCTCGATGGCTCAGAGAGATGGGTAAACGAATCGAGGCGTGATTTCGAAGTGCGGTATTTGGTTCGCGTCTCCGACAGAAATATTTCTTTCGGACAGCCATGCATGCGCTGGGAGTACGACGACATGTTGAATTTCTGGGGCCTTCCTGTTTTCCCCTGGAGAAATACCCTCTGGGATCCGAAGGAGTTATTCTACATGCTGCTGAACGATAAATTGATTCCAGAAGGCTACGTTCTTGTCAATTTTCCTAAATTCGTCTGTCCGGCGAATGCGCTATGCATCGAACCTGGTCATGTGTTTCGGGTTCCGAAGTTCGGAGATTTGCATTTTCGGTATCTTCTTGATTCGTTCCAGTATCCCTGTTTAAATGCTACTATGCGGCGTCTCTTATCAATTGTTCACTCATCGGACTTTAACGAGAAATCATTTTATCGTGAACTTTCCGGCTTCCTGATTGTCCTTCCGCATGAAGAGATTCGTCGCGTTTTACGTTTCGCGGTAGAATTCGATTCGTACAGGTTACATGTTGACTCGTTGAGACATATTTTAACGTGGCTCGATCTTCCAGATGGATCAATGTCTCGAAATGAATGCATCCGGCAATTGCGAAACGGAGAATCTTCACATGGAAATATAGTTTACAATGGTATCATTGCGCTTGAAGTGATCCAATCTTTTCCATTCGAAACGAAAGGTGATAGGACAAAGTCAAGGGAGCGTCCATGTCATCTCGCCGAGAGACTTACTGCTCACATTGAAGGACGAGAGAGACGTATGCGGCGGAAGAGACAGGTTGAAAAAATCATCGTCAAAGTGGACATTGGCACGAATTACCGCCGGAATTGGGAAGCTTACCATGGCCGTCTTCATCCTCGTACGGTCATGAAGCTTCTTCTGAGCGGGAATTTGAATTGATTTTTCTCAATTTTGTTGATTTTTTTTTGTTTTTTTTTTTCGCGTTCAAAAGTTTGAAAAAAAATAAAAAACGTTTCATTCACACATTCGTACAACTTGACAAAGTGAACAATGTCGGATCCATGGAGTCAATACTGTTCGAGTTCGCTTCGCTTGACGAAATTAAAGCGTAATTTCCAGGAGGTCATGGAGACGCCCAAGAATACTCTGCATGACGAACGTGAAAAATTGATGAAAAGAATGAGAGTTGCCAAGGAACTCGTACATCCAGACACGGACATCATTTGCACTCCGTACAAGGACTCAGATGGTCAACAATACTGGATTCGTCATACGTTAACGGAGCGTTGCAAACCGTTGAATCGAAAGAATCTGACGGAAGCTATCGATGCTTTGGAACTGCGCGATTGGACAAGCGTTCTCGCAGAAGAAGAAGATACGGAGGAAGAACTGGGAGCCCTGCTGAACCGTGTCGTTCACCAGAAGTTCGACATCATCCATACGAGTAGTCGTGAATTACTAAGCGTGACAAAATCGAAACCACGTAAAGCGACGATAATCGAAGAAGTAGACGTCATGGCCTTCATGGAAGCGACGAATGAATCGAAGAAGTTGCGAAAAGAGATGCAGGAGGTCAAGAAGCGTGTCACGCACGAAATGAAAGAAAGCGAACAATTGGTTAGAGAGATGATGGTATCAGAAGGAGCGAAACTGAAACCTGTGAAACTGAAATTGCGCAGTCCGGATAATACGGTGGAAGAATGCGCCTACAACATCGAAATGAAGGATGTTTCTCAACGCATTCCATTGAAGAAGGTGGGACTGGAACATTTGCTCGAATCAGCCATCGCGACCGCGCTCACTTTGCTTGGAATTTCCGAAACAACTCCGACAAGTATGTTCTCGATAACTGAAAATCAATTTGAAACGATCAAATCGCACGTGAAAGCAAATTTAGAGGTTCTTTTGCGGGAATATGACGAAGATGAGAAGAATCATGAAACTGTATCGAAATTACAACTGCGACGTGAGAAAACTGCGTCCTTGCAAGTTTAGTCAGCAGCCAGTCAATGAAAATCTGAAAGCAAGTGCGTTAACGTTACAAAAGTCAAAAATTGTTTGAATCCGAAAACGCATGAATAAAAAAGTAAGGATTCAATCTGTTAACTACTAAATTCCATGGCGGATACGTGGAGTCAAGTAAGCGAAACAGACTTGGCACTCTTCCAAAACTTAAGTAACCCGGACAAAATTGATGTCGTACAATTTAGGGGAGACATAGCCCGGAGGAAATTAAGTGGACCTCAGCAGCAAGCGGCTGCGAAAGATGATTTCGTCATAGACATTCAAAGCGAAGACGAAGTAGGAGCGGAACCCGAAACCGAATATGGAATCGATGGTGGCCGAAGCGTTTTCAAAGAAGCTGTTAGGCAGCACATGCAATCAGACGCGCGTTCGGGTATTCCTGAACCCTCAGTAGCATTTGCGCCACGAAGAGAGAGTCAGCCTGTAGGAGCGCCGCAGGATAAAGATGAAGAAAACAGGGAAACAAATGACTCAGGTGCCGTCGAAATGCCTCCGGCTCCTCGAACCAACGAAAGTATCCAAAACAAACGGCGTGAAAAGCAACGATACCTGATACTTCTAGAGAAATTTAGACTGCAACATGGTATCCGTATGACACAAGAGTATACAATGGATGATCCATTGGAAGACATTCGGTTTGAAGCCGAACAACATCAAGCGAATCTAGACACCATTTCAACTGTCACAATGATGCGCGAAGGTCTAAAGGCCGGTTTGATGATGATAGTAATGGCTAACAATCGGTTTGGACCATTCCTTCATTTGGATGGTTTTAGTCAGAACTTGAATGACCTCTCGAAATTAGACCCTGCATTAGAGCGTCTATATTATCAATTTTTCCGCAAAACCGAAAGGTCACCGTTGATGGAGATCCTAATGATGGTCGGAGGAATGGTAGTAATGTCGCATATCCAGGGTCTTATGGAGAAGTTCATGGGAAGAGCTCCTACATCTACGACTACGCCATCTACAAACCCAGAACCCACTAGTGCCCCCTACGTTTCGCCACAAGTAGTACCTTTACGGCCTCCACGCCTCGCGCCCCACTTACCTCAGATGCCAACGCCTCCTCCTTCCTCTCTGCCGCCGCCTTCTCGTTCTCAGACAAGTATACCAACGAGGCGAGTTTTGAAACCCTTGCATGATAGGTCTCCTTCACCTCGCTTGGTCGAACATGCGGCGACAAAAGAACGTCATTCAATGACTCCTGCGACTCGGACTCTAATGAAGTCGAAACCACCTGTCCCTCGTTTCTCAGACGAGCCGGTAGGGATACCAGAAGACGACGAAGATGACGATATTTCCGTAACAAGTACGATTGGCGACCTCGACATGAGGAGAAGTCACGGATTGGAAACGATCCAAGAAGAAGTCGACAACAACAGTGAAGTTGAATTTCCACATCGCGGAAGTCGGAACTGGCTTGAAGGTCAAAGTGTCATTGTAGCCGTTCCAGCGTAATAAAGACTTACGAACTGAAATGATGGTCATGATAATGACGCCGATGATGCTGAGGATGACCATGTGGTTTGAAATGAGGAGGAATACGGATACCTCGTAACGATCCTCGACTATCAAGGAAGGGTGCCGAATTGTACGGATGATGCATTAGCTTGAAGTCATACAACCAGGGTTCTTCCACTTCACGATCGAACATAGTTGTCGGATCGTGATAGATGAAAGGATCTAATGTTGAAGCTGCTGTGGCGTACGTCGCTGATCTATAGAACGAATTCGAAGCTACAGACATGACAACAGTTTTATTAAAAGATTAAATTCTTTTTAGTCTCTTCAATTCATCTGCGATTCTTTGTCTTTTGTCAATGACTCCGGGTGTCAATCTCTCGAAATTCTTCAAAGCAACCGTCTTGAAGGACTCTATTCCGAGATCAATTTGATCTTTTCTCTGCGCGCAATAACGTTCGACTCGTTCAAGAAATAGAAAACCATGGCGTGCTGAAAAGGAAAGAACCCCTGGAGCTTTGACTCCTATTCTTCCCCCAACGATTAACTTCATCATTCTCAAAAGATCAGGGGAACTTTTCTGAGTAATAGTGAGGCGCGGTAAGTTAGATCCCTTTCTAGTTCCAACTGAACCTTCACAGTCCATCATTCCTGCCATGTATGCATTGGAAAGACGCCTGGAATCGATCGCCACGTTCCGGTATACGGCTTGTGTTTTTGGACAAATTTGCCTCTTCGCTCGATTTAGAGCACCCGGTAAGAAACACCCGTTCAAGTGACGATAGGTGACAATTTCAAGCAAAATATCAGCTTGATACTTTTTTAGTATTCCGTATTGACTAACTGATCTTATCAAATTGTATCCCTGTTCCCATGACCACTTGAGCATATGAGTATGCCTCCGAGAATCTTTGACCTTTTTCCTAAAGTAGTAATGAGCTCCAGGAAACCATGCTTTCAACCTTTCGATCAGTGGAGGGATTCCGTCATCTTGCGCTTGGGAAATACAGACTCTTGCACCCGATTTTCCGCTAACCTCGAACCAGCCGTCTGCGTCAATACAAGCTGCCGTGAATTCTCGTTTCCACAGAGGGAGGTTGTCAGGCCATTCGGGAATTCCGAGCTTTGTTGTCAAATTTAGTTCATCGGACTTTTCGCGTAGCCATATATACGCCTCGATCTTCGCCTCCTCTTCGTCCGCAAATCGTGAAACAGCGAAGTATTGCTCGTACTTCTGATTGTTTAACTGAATACATGCATAGAACTTCGAACCGTACGTCTTTCGGCTTATTACCCGGGAGTCCGTATTACTAATACGGTCTCGAATCGTCTTCGGGAACACCGAGGAACATCGGCTCCCGTCAGCGAATATCAGGTGTTCTCGAGGACTAAGTTTTCGAACCCCGCCAGCGTACAAGAAACCACCGTGGGCGTACGGCATCTTGTTATTTCAGCACTCCGGCAAGTTTCATCCGTCATTACATGGAAATGAAAGATGAACAAATGAACTATTCGTGAAAGAGATACAAGATTGAATAAAACTGTTTGCCTGTTCATGCCGTAACGTTGTTGTCATGGGCTCCGAGATCGAATGAGATTAATAAGTCGCGCAGGAGTAAAAAGTATTTGAAGCAACTCCAGACATTTCTTTCTCTTTATCACTGTCGGTACAATTAGTTGATAGTGTCTTGGGGACCAAGGAAATTTCGATGATAGAAAGGCGTAGGAGGGCCAGTGAGATGAGGAATAGGATTCGAACCAGTAGGAATGAGGCCGTGTGCACGAGCTGCGTCACCTTCACCGTCGTTTAGGATGGGACAAGTTCCGTATCCATAAGCGTGAGCGATGATATTTTGAACTCCTCGTTGCTGAAATATGTTCGGACATTCCGAAAATGCACTTGAAGTATATGGAATACAAAAATTCGCTTGAGTATGGAAAAGAGGAGTCATTTGGGCAGTCGTACGCAAATACTGCGTTTCGACGGAGCCAGCTCCCAAATGTGATTTCGGTTCCATTCTTTCTTTATCTAAATCATTTCTCCAATATCAAGAGAAATTAGATCGTAGGAAATAGATTTTTGTCAAATAAAGAAAGAGTAACTGCGAAAAAAAATGGCGCAACCATGCGAATGTCTTCCACAATTCTTTCCGCTAGGCCAGGCCATTCCATTGGGCCAAGGTTGTAAATGCATTGCTGACGGAGCCCCCACTGGTACTCCTAGTCAATTGTCTACCGATCCGGTCGTTAAGTTGACTGGCGAAATCGTCAATGCTCTTTGCGGACTGACCCTAACTGGGTCGCAATTGCTAGCCCGTTTACAAACGAAATTTCCCGATAGCGGATGGACGCTCGAATTACTGAACAATCTATTGGCTCGCGGGAAGAAGAAGGGAATCTTTTGCGTTCCCATTGCGAATGCAGGTTTCTGGGCCGTCAACTTGAACATGGTCCTCGCAAACCCATCGAATTCCATTTATCAGGATGATTGTTCCAAGATTGTCAGGAAGAAACAATGCAGCGTCACGATTGCCAGTCATCATACCGCGATCTACTCTGGTGGAATATCGTGTAACTCTTTGATCACTTAATGGATTTTCGTCCTTTCGATTCAGGACAGAGTTTATAGTACCGATAGACTGAGGCGTAAGCAATGATCAACAGTAAGAGCGTCACGAAGTTATTCGTATCGGCTTTCGTGGCTTTTGGAGAAATCTTCTTCAGTAAACCCTCGACGAATTCGTCTCCGTGATTGACTCCTACATTTTGATGCATTTTCGTCAGGGGACAACCTTTGAAAATAAGCCATATCACCGGGAGAATCAACGGAATAAACATTGTATATCTGAGTAATCCGCAAGGATGGAATGGAATACTCAGTATAAATAGGAGAACGACGATATGAAGGATATGCCAGGTTTTTTCCGCCATGTTTGTTTATTGTTTCATTTGCAATTCATACAGAAAATCGAACAATGAGATGGATCTGTACACGTTTGAGGTACGAGAAAGTAGTTGAATGTGTAAGATTGGGGCCCTTCATCGATGTCGAAATGGATCACATGAGAATCCTCGTAGGAGAAGACATGATCGATGTCCGTCATGACGTGTACAGTACCAGTAGGTACATTCCGCCGTTCTGCCAAAATATCGATAATTTCGGAGATTGAAATACGTGGCTTGTTCCATTGTACGACAACCTCGTGCGTACTGGCGCTCTTCAAAATAATTTCAACTGTGCGCATTTCTCGGTGAGAGAACAAAACTATGGACGTTTCTCAGAAGTCTCCCTCCCAGCAGTTTGGACATACTCAAGAAGAAATAGAAGAAATTAAGAGAAGAGCACAGTGGACATATGATCCTTCAAGTGCTGCTAGTAATGATGCCGTTGTGATATCAGAGAAATCTTCTCCTCCTTTTGAGATCCCGAACCAGAAATATATCCTTGTCAACTTGGGACACGTAGACCAACGAATGCGGTCTAATACGCCATGTTTTAGGATTCTAGGAGCTTTCGCAACAATGGAAGATCTGCGAGAGCATTGCGAAACTTTAACTCGAGATGTTTCTATCATCAAAGTCGATCGAGGACGCATCTTTTTGATTTGCGAGTCGGGTCAAAAGCAGCTTCATCCTCGCTACGCCATAGAGAAGATACGACGAATAACGGATCGGCATCGAGACGAATTCGACAGGCGTCAACAGGATTTCGAAGACAGACGACAAAAGATTCGCGAATCGATAAGATCAGGGACCGAGGTAGAAAGCGAACTCAAAGAAGTAACGAATCATTCTGAACCAGTGGTACCGAAACTATTGGAGACAGAAACTCGAAACCCGAAGAATCTTTCGCGACTATGTGAGGTTCGCAAACAGTCCGTAGCGGTTGTCAGCATATTTCGAGACGATCAACATCTCTGCGGAGCTCAGAATCCCGAACCTGGAATTATCATTTGGGGCTTATTTGAGGACTCGGAAACGGCCAAGGCATGGATTCAAAATGAAGCGCAGAGTCGTGTAACAACATGTCATTTGGACGTTGTCGATTGCTACGAGTGGTTGCATCCACAAGATGTGGACGTTGAGAAGGTGACAGAAGTCTATCGCTCTAAAGGATTGACGGCAGTTATGCAGAAGAGAAAAGACCATCCTCGTACAGTCGCGATGTTCAAAGATCAAGTTCGTGCCCGACAAGCATCAATACCGTTCCAGCCATTTCGCCAAATGAGAGGCGACGAAAAATTGGAAGAGATTGAGGAATCCGGTGGGAAAACTGAAATCTTTGAAGTCAAAGTCAATCCTGAACATTTGTCCTTCGAGGAATTGCAGAAGATGTCGGAAAATCCAGAATTATTAGAATCGGCCATTTTGGCGGCTTCTTCTTCTACGCCAACGGCATCTATGCTATCAGAGAC
>SDBT01017464.1_pt1 | contig 11331 bp, 8 predicted proteins | sample 2277101 | NCBI WGS metagenome assembly SDBT01 (sample SAMN10404973, study PRJNA504765) | marine sediment metagenome | isolation source: marine sediment core GS10_PC15, 103 cmbsf | place: Arctic Ocean: Southern Knipovich Ridge | collected 2010 | reverse complement strand
GCCGTGGGCACCCCGGCCGACAACTCAACCTGCCACACAACCTGCTGACGCTACTTCCGTAAGCGACGAATAGTCGTTACAATCTCCGCCATGTGGGACCGATACAGACCGATAGTCTCGACGATGGCAGCTTTGATCGCAATTTCGCTTGGCGGATGCAATCAGGGCTCGCTCAAGCATGTCTGGCTCGCAGACGACATGGTGCACTTGACCGACCGCACAGCGGCCCCGGCCCAGAGTGAATCGCTTGAATTGCTCTCTGCGTCCAACGAGACGGTGGGCTTTCAGCTTGTCATAGACGCCGGTCCGACGCCCTGTAGCAACCTCACCGTCAAACTGGACTCGCTTGAATCCCCCGAAGGCAGGAAGATCGACGCCGCGAATATCCAGGCGTTCCGGATGATCCCGATTCCAATCTCGTCGTTCCCTCCGTGGTATCTGCGATTGATGGACGTTCCGCCACAGCCGGCCGGCTATTACGATGCACTTGTACCCATCGCACCGGACAAGTCGCTGCGTCTGGACGCCAATAAGCGTCTGGCGATCTGGGTGGATCTCAAGATTCCCCGCTTCGCCCTTCCGGGAGACTATTTTAGCGACGTCTCGGTTCTGCTTGACGATAAGACCGTCTGGAGCGGGAAGCTCGGACTGAAAGTGTACGATTTCGTCCTTCCCGACGAACGCCCGGTGCTGGCAATCGGAGGGTTCGACTATCGCACGCTGTTCGGAGAGTTCATTCGATACGACGGCCGCCCGTACGTCCCGGCGCATCTCGATCGCCGACGCCCGCTTGTTCGCAGCGGATTGAAGATCATGCGGCAGCTCATGCAACTGGCGCACGATCACAGAATCGACCTGTTCGAGACCGCCATGCGCCCCGTGCTCAAGCGCGACCGCTTCGGCGAAGCCAGGATGGACTGGGAAAACTACGACGCCATCGTCATGCCGTATCTTACAGGCAGCGCATTTTCCGACCGCATCGGATGCCCCGCCTGGCCGATTCCGGTGCGAGACGACTGGCCTGACCCGGCTGACTATGGCGGAGTCAACTCTCCGGAATATGTTTCGACTTTTATCCAGGCGATTGCCGACTGCAAACGTCACTTCGCCCGCAACCCCCAAATCGCCGGACAGTTTTTTGCCTGGCCGGAGAGGTCAGCCCCCGATTCGGATGCTTACAGGCGATATGAGCATCTTGCCGGGATGGTCCGCAACGCCGATCCGCAACTGCCGCTGCTGAGCACCCTGCCCGTCAAACCGCCAACGCTGACCGGATGGGATGTCCCCGACGGGTTCGCTAAGCTCGTCGACATCCACGCACCTCCGGCCCAGTGGCTGGACCCGAGGGCGGATCATTCCCAGACGCAATCTGACCATCCGCTTGCGGGGCTGTGGCTGTCGCCTGGCAAGGTGCCCTACCTGCCTTCGCTTGGAATCCTCGCCACACCTGCCGACATCCGATCGTTCGCATGGTTCGCCATGAAGTACGACTCTAAGGGCCTGCTGCTGAGCGACGTGCTGAACTGGCAGGGCGAAGCTACCACCCGGACCAACGGGGCTGTCCAGTCGTCTTTGTTCTACCCAGGCACCATCGTCGGGCGCGACGAAGTGCTTCCGTCGGTCCGTCTCAAGCGACTGCGTCGCGGTCTGCAGGACGCCGCATACATTCACCTGCTTCGGAGCAGGGGCAAGCTCGCCAACGCCACTGCGATGCTCAACGCAATGGTACGCTACGCCGGGCTGGATTCTACCGGCGACAACTATCTCGACCCACGCCTGGACGGATGGGTTAAAGACCCGCGCACATGGCGGCTGGCCAGAAAGATTCTCGCAACGGACGTCCAAGCCGCCGTGCACCCAGGTGCACTTGGTTCAACCACGCCTCTCGACGAGCATCTGACGTGGCAGGAATTCGATATCACAACGCACTCTCTGCGGCTCGACCAGATACGCTCGCGAGTTACCGGACCGTCCGTTCCGGCAGCCGAGGGTGCGAACCCGCCCCTCCAGGCGACGATTATGCTGGAGTTGTTCAACGAATACTCCACGCACGTCGAGCTCGATGCCGGAATCGATTCGCTGCCCGAAGGATGGATCGGCCGCCAAGCCAACAAGCACATCTGCGCCATCCCACCGGCGAGCAGGCAACTGGTTACACTCTCGGCGCAGGGTTCGTACGCTCCGTCAGACAGTGACGGCAAGTTCACCCGTCCGGTGACGGTGACATCGGTTCCGGGGGTCGAGACAACGATCCAGGCTGAAGTGGCTTTCGTCCGGGCGGGCAGGCTGAACAGGCAGATTATCATCGACGGAAGCCTCGATGATTGGCCCATGCGTACGGGTAATACCGCCGGTGGATTCAAGCTCATCGGAAGGCGCGGGCGTCTCAACGGCGGCTTGGCGAGCAGGCAGACTCGGGTCTTTGTGCTCTATGACGATCGCAATCTCTACTTCGCATTCCGGTGCACAGAACCTCGCCTGAACATGCTCATGGCGAAGACGACAAATTTCGTGCAGTACGAACAGCTATTAGCCACCGGTGAAGACATGGTGGAGATTATTTTCGATCCCGGCGCGGTGGCAGCCGGAGCTGACGAACTCTATCATGTGATCGTCAAGGCGAACGGTTCGATCATCACCGAGCGAGGCATACCCAGCGACCCGCCCCTGGGCGATGTTACCCCCTGGCCGGCGCGGGCCAGAGCGGCCGTCGGATCGCAGGAAGGCGTCTGGATCGTCGAACTCGCCATCCCACTGGATTCATTCGGGCCGGCTGCCAATGTCCCGTTCTGGGGCGTCAATTTCGCAAGATTTGCCACCCAGGGAGACGAAGCGTCCAGTTGGTCGGGAGCGACAAGGCACTTTTACGATCCGCGATTGCTGGGAACCTTATATCTGCCGCTCGGGCGATAGACCTCCGGGATTGGCGATTTTCGATCCGGCTTCGCCGAGGCTACGCCGAACAAGTTACCAACCCTACTTCTAAAATACTCCGGTTCGCTTGAAGTGGCCGCCACAAAACGATATTCAATGTCTGATCGAAGCAGAAAACTTTCCTCAGGAGCGATAACGTGGGTAAAAAACTCGTACGGTTACTGGGCGCGATTGTCGTCGTGGGCGCGGTAACTACTCTCGGAGTGTTCCTGTTAGCGCCTGCACCTTCCAAGCCGACCAGGGCAACGCTCGCCCAGGGCGCATTGGACCTTCATGCAATCGATCTGCCCATAACGTATGTTCTGCCTCAGCCGCCCGTCGAACCGGGAAACGCCGGCGACGATTACAGCAAGGCTATCGAGCTGATGAGCGAACTCGGCAAGTTCTCCATGGCTGGCGTTGACGAGTTTCACCGGGTGCACCGCTACGTGGCAATCGGTGCGATGAAAAAGGAAATGCGATTCACCCTCATCCAGACGCCCGATGAATTCGAGGTCGGATATTCCTACAAGCCCGCCCAGGACCTGCTGGATGTATACACTGCTCTGTCCGGCCTGGCCATAGCGAGCACCAATCGTGGACAGTTCGCCAAGGCTCGCAAGATCATGCAGGATATCTTCACACTCGGCCACCACATGACGGCCGAGCGAGCCAGAGTGGACATGGTCCGCAAGGGGCTGTACATCCAGAGCGCCGCGGTTGGAGGACTCATTACGCTGCACAAACGCAGCGGGCAGAGCGACAAGGACGCACTATCGCGGCTGAAAGAGTATCAACAGGCAATTGACGACCTTCAGGATTTCTACGACGCCAAGACTCGCATCGTCTGGACGCTTAGCAACGTCCAGCCCGGAGATATCTTCAACGTCGCAGTCAATGACGCGGATCGTTCTTTTCGCGTGCAGGCGATTCTCTATCTGGGCGTTCTTCGCTACAATGCAGTAAACGACGGCGACGCCAGATGGGCCAATAAGCTGATCGAACAGTTCTCCGGCCAGGACGATCCGTTCATCCGCGCCGCGGCCAAAGCCGCCGCCGAATTAACACTAGCGGAGTTTCGCACCGTCGCGACCCAATAACGCGGCACTCGAGCATATTTGATGTTTAATAACCACACAATCCATTCCGGGCGGGTCGTAATCGAGCGGGTGTCAATCGACTGCCCCCCCGGTGCGATGCTTGAGGCATTGGCGAGATTCGACGGGCCTGTGCTGCTGGATTCGGCTGCGCTTCACGATCAGTACGGACGTTACTCGATACTCACCTGCTGCCCGATCGATGTTATTTGCGCACGCGACGGAGTTCTGACCGACCGGTCCGGTAACGTACTGGCCGATGGCAGCGATCAACTGTGGAAGACCCTCGATCGGGTCTTTGGCGCAGTGGAGGCCGATTGTCGGGACACAACGTTGCCCTACGGTCCTGGCTGGTACGGGTATCTCGGTTACGAACTCGGCCGAAATATCGAACAGCTTCCCGCAACGGCCAGACGCGATACACGTTTTGCGGACCTGATGCTGGGTTTCTACGACGCAGCGCTCATCTACGATGCACTTGAAAACGAATGGTGGCTGACGGAATTAAAGTTCGATTCCGACACGCCCGGAGCAGGCTCAGCCGCCAAAGCGTTGCGGCGAATTGCGTCCAACGCCTCCGAATTGCCGCGTGAACCGTTCCCTGCGGCCACCGAAAAGGCCGAGGCCCGTGCTCAACCGGCGAGAGAGGCGACCTCGAACTTCACGCCCGACGAATATCGCGCCGCAGTCGCGAGATGCGTGGAGTACATCGCAGCAGGCGATATTTTCCAGGTAAATCTCTCGCAGCGATTCACCGTAAACGACCCACCTGCGCCGCGGGACGTTTATCGCGCGCTTCGGCGACGCAATCCGGCGTGGTATGCAGCCTATCTCGGTTTCGAGATTGACGGGGAGAACTGCGCGATACTATCCAGCTCGCCCGAACTGTTCCTGCGTGTCCGGGGCGATTACGTTCTCACGCGTCCGATAAAAGGAACCCGCCCGAGAATAGGTCTACCCGACGCCGACGCACAAGCCGCCCGCCAGCTTCTGGCCAGCCCCAAAGACAACGCCGAACTGGCCATGATCATCGACCTGCTTCGCAACGACATCGGGCGAGTGTGCGAGTTCTCGAGTGTGCGAGTGACCGATCCCTGCCGCCTTGAAACCCACCCCACCGTGTTTCACCTGGTCGGAACCGTCGAAGGGAGACTTCGCCCGGACGTTGGGGCGGCGGAGCTTATCAGGGCGACTTTCCCCGGCGGATCGATAACAGGCGCACCGAAAATTCGCGCCATGGAGATCATCGACGAACTCGAATCCGTCGCACGCGGACCGTACACAGGATGCATCGGACACGTGGGCGTCAACGGTTGCGCCGAATGGAACATCGCAATCAGAACCATCGTCTGCGACGGTGACAAACTGCACATCCAGGTCGGAGGAGGGATAATCGCCGACTCTCAGCCGGAAAGCGAATACCGCGAAACCCTCGTAAAGGCGCGGGCGATACTCGAAGCACTCGCCGAAGTCCGACAACCGATAGACTCCCCAAAGGGACAGGCCTGATGGGGCAGGCCTGATGGGGCAGGCCTGATGGGGCAGGCCTGATGGGGCAGGCCTGAATCGCGCCAATTCGCCTCGGCCTACACAATCGTGAACGGATCGGCGTCCGATTTCGCCACCGAAACAGCCAGCTTCGGCAGGGACACTTTCAACTGCCTGACAAGCCGCGTAAGAGTCATCCGCTCGGAGTTCGAGTGGCCGAGACAGAGAACCGTCAGCCCCGCCGCAGTCGCCGCCAGCGCATCGTGGTGGCGCATTTCGCCGGTCAGGTAGAACGTAGCGCCCGCAGCGGCTGCGGACTTGTACATCGAACCGCACGAACCGGCGGCGCAGGCAGCGATGCTGACCAATTGGCCTTTACCGTTTCGGCGCGGGCTGGCCAGCAGCACCTTACTGAGGCCGGCCTGCTTCTTGATGCGGTTTATGAGCGTTCCGGCCATGACCGGTCGCGGAAGCCTTCCGATTCGCCCCATGCCAACCCCGGCCGGCGCTTCTGCGAGCCTGTAAATGTCGATAGCAGGCGTTTCGTACACATGCGCCGCGCGGATCGCATCGCACACGCTGGTGAGCTTGGAAGCGGGCGTTATAAGCTCCAGGCGTATTTCCTCGGCGGCTTCCTGGCGTCCGGATTGCCCGATAGCGGGCTTGGACTGCGGCCCGCCGTAGTACGTTCCAATCCCGTGCGAGAAGAACGTGCAGCGGTCGTAGTTGCCGATGGTACCGGCCCCGGCGTCGAAGGCTGCATCGGCCAGGTCTGGAAAGTTTTCCGGCGGCGTAAAGACGATCACTTTATACCCGCCACTCTGGGTGAGCGGCTCGATGGGCCGGGCGTCTTTGATTCCCAGCAGGTCAGCCAATACGTCGTTCGTTCCGCCGGGCGCAACGTCCAGCGCCGTGTGCATCGAATAGATCGCAATGCCCCTGGCGCACGCGGCATGCACAACAGGGGCGGCTTGAGCGGTCAAACGCGATATGGATTTGAAGATCACCGGGTGGTAGGCCATGACCATCGTCGCTTTGGCCTTGATTGCCTCGGCGAGCACCTGCTCGGTCAGGTCGATGCAGAGCATCATCTTGTTGGCGGACGCCTCGCTATCGCCCACGAGCAGTCCGACGTTGTCCCAATCGGCGGCATACTGCGGGGGTGCGATCTTGTCCAATGCACCGACTATCTCGCGAACTTTCATTGTCCGTCTCCCTTTGCGCATTCGGCGTCGAGTAACTCTCTATAAGCAGCCATTATCTTCTTCGTAACTTCGCCGGGCTTCTCGCTGCCGACTGCATGGCGTTCGATCCGCACAACCGGGCGAATCGCGCTGCACGAACTGGTAAGGAAAATTTCCTCAGCGGCCAGCATGTCATGGACGGTAAGGCTTTTGTCGCAATGGCAGACGATCTGCAACTGTTCGGCCAACTCTATGACGGCCGCCCGCACAACACCTGGCAGTATCGGAGTGTCCTGGGGCGGTGTGAATAGTTCACCCTTGAGCACGAGAAAGACATTGCTGAAACATCCCTCGGCGAGGCGATTGTCCGTCGTGTACCAGAGTGCGTCGTCTGCCCCCTTGGCCGCGGCGGCCTGGCGAGCGATGATTCGCGGCAGGTAGCATCCGGTTTTGATTCCCACGGTTATGTCTTCGGGCGATTGCTTGAGATCGCTTACCACTACCGTCAGGCCCTCGTCGTACCACCGGCTGGGATATTCCGGTAGCGGGTCGGCGGTGATTATCACCGTCGGGGTTGGGTCGGGCTGGGAAACCGCTCCGGGCGTGAGCGTGATCCGCACGCGCGCTTCGGTCAGCTCGTTGGCCTTGAGTAGCGAATAGGTTGACTCTCGCAGCGATTCGGCGTCGGCGGTGATCCGCATATTCAGTTTCGCCACGGCAGAGAGCAGGCGGTCGAGATGTGCGTCGAACCTGAAGACCACTCCGTCGTGTGCGAGCATCGTAGTGAACACCGAAGCCCCGTGCAACAGACCTGCGTCCGCGGCGGAGATCGTCGCATGGGCGGCAGGTACGATTTTACCGTTGATGAATACGTTATTGTTGGGCATCTGACTTCCTTGTGATGATCTGATGTGGCATTGAACTGCGCGTCGGTAATATTATCCGCCCACCCCGCCGGAAACAATCACCGGCTGACGATTGCGCCTGCCTGGGCGATCGAGAACTACAAGAATATCCTCTCCGGCATCGCCGATTTAATGACATTACCGCCCATCAATACTTCCCCCGCCGGACGGCGATTCGCGGGCGCATACGGTTGATGTAGAAGTAGCGAAGTGCGTCTAGTACATGATCGGGACCGTCTTTGACGGGCTTGTCGGCGTCGGGCTTATCTGCCCGGCCGTAATGATAATCGCCAAACGCGGCCGTAAGTTCTTTGCAGCGAGCATGGATAACCAGACGCACGGGACCATCGGCCGGGTCGAGCGCCGAGCGGATAAGTTCTATCCCTTCGACGATCGTGCTGCCCCGCCATGTGCAGCCGATTCCCGCCGAGGCGAGCATCTCGGTGCAAGCCGCCCCGCTGGTGGATTCCTTCTGCCGGCCGGCAGGGTCCACATACGTCGCCACCACGGGCCCGCGATCACGAGAGAGAATCTCCTCGGCGTGCTTGCTTATGGACATGCAACTGCGGACATACTCGTCGCAGACGTGCACAACCCCTGCCGGGGAAACCTGAATCCACAGGCACACCAACGGATTGCGATACCCGAAATCGATCGCCCGATACGTCGGCCAGTCCGCCTGCCAGTCGAACGTGCAAACGTGACGCGACATATCGAACTCGCCAAATACAAGGGAATCTCGCTGGGCGCCCTTGCAGAGCATCTCGGCTTCCCATGACGCCCTGGACGAGCGATTCTTGATGGCGATTGCATCGTCGATGGAGAAAAACCCCTCCGCACCTCGGGCAACCCCGCCGCAATCGTCAGCCAGCGAACAGTCATCGCACTTGCGATCGGGCGAACAACGTTCGATAACGTCCCAGAGGCACCACGTAATCAATTTGTATCCGCCGATTCCCGAGGCGGCCTGGTTCACCAGCTGGTGCATGAGTCCGGACGGTCGATGCAGCGTCGAGAGCACTTCGATGCTCCCCCTCGATGCACTGGACGAACGCGTGGCGAACTGAACGGCCTTCCACACATCGGCGTCGAATAGATCCACCTCGTCGCAGCGAATCTTCTGCACGTGCAGACCGCGAACCGCACGCTGGGACTGGGTGAGCATTCGCAGATCCGAACCGCCCCACAGATCGACGCGCGATTTGGTAGCCCTGCCCGCGATCAGTTGCGGGTGCATGAGAATCATCGAGCGAACATAGTCCGCCAGCCTGTCCGACTGATCGAAACTGCCTCCGAGAATCCGCATTTTCAGCGGCCCGCGAAACAGTGTGTCCAGAATAGTAGCCGCCGCGGCGAGCATGGTTTTACCACCGCCGCGATTGGCCCATATCACCAGATCGTCTTGGCCGAAAAAGCTGGCGGCAAGGTAATCCAGCGGCGAGCTGTGATGCTCGCAAACACTCCGCAGCGGAACCTTAAGCTTGAGATATTTGGCTACAAACCGCGCCAGTTCCTCGCGATTTTCCGGCGCTTTGGCGGCGATTATGCCCTTGCGGCGACGTTTGCGATGCGGCGAATTTGCCTTGGCTGACGTACCAAGCATACTGGGACCGTCAATGAACGTATCAGACATCTTCGCACCCTCCTGCTTTGTTTAGCGATTCCTCCGCCAAACGGACAGCTTTCATGAGTCCGTCGGCTCGTCCGTTTTGAGACAGTCTGCTCAACGTGGCGTTCAGGCGTTTTGCCTTGCTCGCCGGTAAGTGAAACGCAATCGGAGTCAAATCGAGCGACGGCGCATGGCTGCTTACCACCGGCGGCTTGAGGTGGATAAAAAGCTGTCGCAGCCCCCGCGGCGTCAGTGCCAAAAGTTTCCGCACGCTTTGGTCGCCCAGGCGTTTTATCAGTTTCTTGATTTGCCTGGCCCGGGCGATGGCGTTGGTCCTGCCGCGAAGATGATTCAACGTCGCACAGTAGAGTTCCGCCGTGTCGGAATCTATCGGCCAGACTTCGCACCGTGCGTCGGATACGCCCAACTCACCGAGCACGTCCGCCCGGTGATGTCCGTCTATGATCTCGAACTTACCTGCCCGGTTTTCGTGCGGGCGAACTATCAGCGGCGGATATAAACCGGCCGCCGAGACATGGGCTGCGATTGCCGCCTTGACTCGGGGCGAAATGCTGTTGGCGTGGCCGCGACGGGTGACAAGATCGCCCAATGCGATCCTCCGCAGGCGCGGTGTACGGTCGTGAGATGATGACATGAGAATTCTCCCTCTAACGTGAAATGAGATAGTAAACGTACTGCCTGCCGGCGCGGCGAGCGAGTTCGCCGATCGGATCTGCCAGACGGGACAGTTGAGCTGTTGAAAATGTCCGTTGGATGCATCTGTCAATTTCGGTGCGTAGGAAGCGGGCGGCTTTAGTTCGTTTGGCCAGCAGTTTCCGCACCGGTTCGACGCGTGGGATCTGCTCGGGTCGGATTCCGACGGATTCAGCGGCGCTGATAAATCTGGCCATGTGCATATCGGGTGGCAGGTTGTACCCCGTCATCCCCGCCTTGGCGAACAGCGGATGCACCGCACCCATCGCAGCCAGAGCCTCGATAAGCGGAGTTTTGGCCTCCGCGATTGCGTGGCGGATCAGCTTGACGGCCAGCCCGCAGCCGCGAAAAATCGGATGCACCACCACGCGTGAGATGCTCTCGACTTCGCTATTGAGCAGAAGCATCGCCGAGCGACGATCAGGCCCGCAGTAGCGACGATTCGTAGCTGCATTACGCCCGCGAACGTTCGCCAACGGTGGTGAGACCACGCAGACGGCCGCGACGTCTGGCACGCCGGCGGGCTGATTCGCCCCGGAGCGGATGACATACACGCGCTTGTGCGTGGCAGGACGGCCGCCAAGGTAATGAAAGCAGGATAGCGCATCGTAATCGGCGATGCTCCCGCGATGAATCCGCCACTTCCTGACCGCTGGCCGCCTGATGGACCGCCCGTCGATAATGCTTGCAGGACCGCGCAGCGGTTTTACCACAAGCAAATCCGGCTGAAGGGAACCAACCAGCTCAGACCTCGCAGTGGCAATCAGCATCGCAATCTGTGATCCGCTGACAAGCTTACGCGTCTGGGTGCAGAGAATCTCCGCCGTCGCCGAGTCGAGCGAGTCGGCGAATTCATCGGCAATAAGCAGCGTAGGAGAGTTGCGCCTCGCCGATTCGTGAAGCCCGCGGGCAAGTGGGAGCCTGTAAAGCTGCCCGCCCGACAAATGCCTCGCCGGGGTAACGAGCGTGGCTGCCTCGGCGAGTCCGCAGCGCGAAAGAATGTCGAGCTTCTCGCCCAGCGTTCCTCCTTTCAGTGCGGCGATCGCAGGTACGCCCGAGCGGCCAAGTCCGTGGGTGTCGAGTTTCACGCAGATGCGTATCTCTTTTTCAGCCGCCGCCAGCAGCATGCTCTTACCTCCACCGGACGGGCCTGTGACTGCAACTATCTGCCCCGGCGAAATCGCAAGTGCGAAATCTTCGTACAGCTTCTCGCTGCCCCCGGAAAGACCGAACATGCCGGCGATTAGTCCGGCATCGGTGCTGGCTGGGATCGGACGGGCGATCTCGACGTTGAGCGATACACTCCAACTATGCTCCTTTGAGCGTGGTGACAAGAACAACTCCTCTCGTGAAGAAATGTGGTGCGGATGTGGACGGACTTGAGGCTGCTTCTCAGTCTCGCCAGTTGGAATGGCTGGCGG
>SDBT01017463.1_pt1 | contig 11331 bp, 9 predicted proteins | sample 2277101 | NCBI WGS metagenome assembly SDBT01 (sample SAMN10404973, study PRJNA504765) | marine sediment metagenome | isolation source: marine sediment core GS10_PC15, 103 cmbsf | place: Arctic Ocean: Southern Knipovich Ridge | collected 2010 | reverse complement strand
ACAAAAGGGTGCTGGGTATCATCATCAACCCTTTATATCCCCTGGTAGACCGCATGAAAACAGCATTTGAGGCACTTTTGAGACCATTCGATATCTACGTCTCATTGTACGAAATCTAGGTATAAGACTCCATTCTGGTGTATGCTTTCCTATTTGACAAACAAATCACCATGTCGTTATATTCCCGCAAAACATATATCCCTTAGAACGAACTCAGTAAGTATAGGCTTACATATAATAGCAAAAATGCAGGCAGTATGCCTGCGCCCCCAGGCAAGGTAATGTAAAAACTGTTGAATTATGTTTCACTTCTGGGTTATCATAGTATATCTAATCAAAGTATTGCCGCAATTGTGAACTCCACAAAAGGGAGCTTAACAATGACTTCCAGAGAACGGGTCATGGCTGCGCTGAATTTTCAGCAGCCTGATCGTATACCCAAATTTGATTCATTCTGGAGCGAGTTCATGGCCAAATGTATCCAGGAACTCGGCTTATCAAAGAATACTGATCTTGCTGATTACTTCAGAGTTGACGTAGCCATCGCTGTGGCTAATGAGACGCCGTTTCCCACAAAGAGTGAGGTAATATCCGACGATAGGCGCTCCAGGGTTGAGAGAGACTCATGGGGGCGCGTGATCCGAACTACGCCGGGTGGGTACTTCTACGAGGAACTGGATGTCAGCGTGAAAAACAGAAGGGATCTGGAAAAGGCGGTGTTCGATTCCCCATATCTCGATTTCCGCTATGAGGGATTCATGAGAACGGTGAATGCGCTCAGAGAGAAACGGTGCGTTTTCTGTAAAACCGGCGGCCCCTATATCCGAACGTCATTCCTCCGGGGCAAGGAGGCGTTTCTGATGGACATAGCCGGCGATCCGGAGTTCGCAAAGGCGATGGCTGATAAAGTGGCCGACCATATCATCGAGATAGGCAGGGAATCGCTCAGGCGCGGCAATCTATACGACACCGGGCTCTGGATATACGACGATATGGCATACAACCACAGTCCAATGATGTCTCCCGCCGATTTTGAGAGGATATTTCTCCCCGCCTACAAGCGAATGGTAAAGGCGTTTAAGGAAGCTGGCGCGGCCAAAGTCATACTCCACAGTGATGGCAATATCGCCCCGGTGCTGGATATGCTCATAGAGGCAGGCATAGACGGCATAAATCCAGTGGAGCCGCGCGCCGGGCTGCATATTCCAACTCTGAAAGAGAAGTACGGTACGAAACTTTCATTCATCGGCGGCATGTGCAATTCCCACGTTCTGCCCGATGGAACCAGAGCCGAGATAGAAAACCAGGCAGCGGAGATCATCCAGGCAGGAAGAGATGGTGGGGTGATCATCGGCGCACATTCCATTGGCCCCGACATTCCCGTGCAGAATTACATTTTCTATCACGAGACAGTCATCAATTTGGGAAACTACGGGTTGCATAATGCGTCATGACGCGAAATTATACATGCCTGCCGTAACGTATTCGCATTACATTCATTACCCTGTATTTATTTCCCGATCATTGCACTATGAAACACTGAGCAATCCTGCCACCATCAGTCATCCAAACACCTTATAACTCAATCACATCAAGGTTTTACAGCGACATACGCCTTAGTCAGCTAATTCTGGCAAGATTTATGCATATAGAATACCTCAGGCAAGGGATACCAGTTGGGATAGCTAGGTTAGCTATCCCAACAATCATTGAAAGCTGCGTGGAATCACGCGAAAATCTGAAACAGATCAAAAGGGATGATTGAAATGCGCAGAGGATATTCTTTACTCTATAAAGATGGTGCGGTGATCTTCGAGGAGAACTCCTCAGACAAAGAGATCTATATTATTGAGAGCGGGAAGGTGGAGATCAGTAAACGCATAGATGGCGATGAGGTTCGGATAGCGCAACTGGAAAAAGGGGAGTTCTTTGGTGAGATGGCGCCCATCACTGGAGCCATCAGGTCTGCAACGGCAACGGCTGTGGGAGATACATATCTGGTGCCGCTTACTATGGAAGAAATGCTTGATCACATACAGACCGATCCTGAATTCATGCTCAGTGTGCTGCGCAGGCTGATAAACCGTCTGCGGAATACTACCTCTGAACTGAGAGATCTGACTCTGAAAATGTATAGACCAGACAGGCCGCTGGTAGAGAAAAGCCTTCCGGTAAAAACACCTCTAGCAGATGCAGCGGAAGACGCGGTAATAGCAGGAGAGTCGAATCAAAGGCTTCAGAAAACTGTTGATCACCTGGAACAGCAGATACAGGAAAAAGATAAACAGATCGAAGAGATGCGTAAACAGATTGAGCAAAGCCAGAGGCGAAATTGGCTCAAGCGGAGCTTAACAACGAAGAGCTATCACAGCGATCCCCCAGTATCACTTTCATGATGGTGAATCAGGCTTCTGATGGAAACTTGAGGGCAACATGCAACATTCCAGAACTTATAAAATTGTGTGCGCCAGTAAAAGTGAAGATGTAAGGAGTCGGAAGAACGCAATTAGTTAAATGAAGCAACATAGTTGACATATACGTCGCGCATATAGAATAGTGTGGAGTTATTGTTCCTGAGATTGCTCATTGTAATTTTCTCTCCTCAATTGCATCAATCAGGTCTTTTTTGGTCCTGAAATGGTTTGCATTCTGGATGAGTTGACTGAAGAAATCCCATGCATTTAGCATAAATTCTCTTAGAATTTCCACATCTCTAACGCTGCGACCGTGATGAATAAAGGAGGAGCGGAGTTCATACGCTTTCTTGAGATTACTGATTATAAGCCTTCGCCTACCTTTGTTTCTGCCAATGAAAAAGGCCATTCTTTCACCGACGTTCTGCTGAATATTTTCACGCTCATCTTTCAGAAGAATTGACTCTAGTGCTACTAGAATATAAATTAATCTATCTGTGAGATTTTTTGTCAAGGAACTTCTTGTGTATAACAGCAGAGAATCGAGTAGCCTTTCTTGAAATTCTGTTCTACTTTCCCGTGACAGTAGATCACTAAGCATCTTGAGTCCATCATTCATAAACATCGAAAGTGTTTCATCATCAATTACCCAACGTCGAACGGATTTGTCAATAGTAATTGATGAAATATAAACCAATTTGCCATCTTGTATAGTCCAGTAATGTGCGCTTTCTAGATTCTCTTTGCCAAGTATTGCACAGTATGAAATCACTTCTGGATGAAAGTTAGATGGAGAGAAAAATCTCAAAGCCCCTATTGATCTCTCGGTTTCTTCAAGAGCAATCTCAAATGCTCTCTGAGGTTCTGCATGTACTTTGATTGTAGCTGCCGCGAGTCCTTGAAGCCTTTTTTGCTCCCTATCAAAAAGCTTCCGGGTATCGCCGATAGCTTTAGGCTTTGCCATTTCTGCTTCTGCGCGCCAATAATCGAACAGATCTTTTGTCATCGGTTTCAGTACAATACGACCAATCAGTACTTCCGACTGAATATACAACATTGCAATCGGTATCCATATCTCTAATTCCTCGATATTTGGTTCACATTTCCCAAGCACATATTCAACCATAGATAAGCCAGTCGTATTTTTATACTTTTCTCTCATCCAGTCAAAAACTAGGTCGATTATTAAAGTGAAACTCACCTTTCCACGAAGTGTTTTTTGCATTCCTTCGGATATAAGCTCTAGCTTTTTGTAGCTTTCACCATAAATACCAATCTGCTTATCATTCTGAGGGAAATATTTTGCGATCTCATGTCCTGCCCAATCTCGCATACTAAAGCCTATTTCACCTATTATGTCCTCACTTTGGAGATGGTATGAAGTAAAGACATCTGGTGAAAATGAAGCCTTAGGTGGATCGAGTAACTCCTGTGGAAGTGGACAGAGTTCCAATAGTAAATCATCTGCCTTCTTGTTGAAATTCTCAGTTGCATCAGGGTGTAGCTCCAATTTAGATCACTCCCTCCCTCATTTGTTTATCCTGAGTTACTATCTCACAACGTCCGAGACATCTATCGTATATATTTGGCGTGAGCCTTCGTGGACGGAATCGAAGCTGATTGTATTGCCGTCAGATGACCAGCGCGGGTGCAGGTCGCATCGTATATCGCCTTTAAAATGCACTTCCGCGGAGAACGTACCCAGACTGATCCTGGTGCCCTTATCCACGTTATAGATCATCACTTCAGTCAAAAGCTGCGGACTCCTGGAGACGCGGCAGTCGCAAACGATCCAGCGTTTATCGGGAGAGAAGCACGCATGTCCATCGCGGGGAAACGCGCCTGCCCCAAATGGCTTAAAATCGCGCTTACCGTCTGTAAACTCCACGAATCCGCCGTCGCCGAGTACGTTGGTGGAGATGAGAATTCGCCTGGGATCGCGCCAGTCGAAGTGTGAGACCCAGTAGTCGAAAGGTATCTGACACTCCAGCCCGGAGCCATCCGGATTGACCGTCCAGAGCGAATCATAGCGGCGTCCTTCCTTATTTAAACGGCAGAAGAAGAGAATCCGAGCGCCGTCGGTGTTGAATACGACGTGATTGAACCACACTCGATTGCCCGGTAAGTCCTCGCGACCACTCGCTCCGATAACATCAGCAATGGACAGTATCAGCCTCGATTTGCCGGTTCTCAGATCAAGCAGTGACAGTCCATCATCTTCGGGAGCGTTTTGCAGAGTCGCCGGATCCATGTCATTGGCGTAGCCCACCACCGGGCGGCAGTGCGCCATGCGAGCGTAATTCAGCCCTATCGCCACCGGATTAGTGGGAGATTTAGCCGCGATGGCTCCCTGAATTGTTCTCATTTCTCTGGTCTGGAGATTCACAGCGCGGGATACCACCTTGTCCCCTTCCCAGTCGTTAAACGTAAACTCCTCACCAAAACCCGCGTCTATCCAGTGCATCATACTGCCCTGCTGAAGGTTGAAGGCGGATGTTTCAGCGTATGGCGTAAAAACGTTCGTCTGGCGATCTATCAACCCCACAGCAGCGGAATCATCAGCCGTCGGTCGGCGCTTGTGGAAATCAGTTTCAAGGGCAAGGTGGCGCCGGAGAGATCGATCCCACGGGTTGATGCCATAATAACCGAAGAAATGGTGTTTCGGGCCAGATGATAATGCTGTAGCATCGAACATTAATCTCCCTTTCCTCTCTTGATATATACGTTTCTTGAATCAACCCCTTGCCTGTTTCCAATCTTATACTCTAGCATACCTATTTGACTTGGCTCTGTCAAGTTCCATATTCTGCCTTTCTACCAACTTAAAAGCACTTTTGTCCCTTGAACATAGATTGGCGAAGAAAGCAAAGCGCAACGCCCAGTAGAAGCAACTGTTGTATCTGCAAACGGAAAAGAGTTTGTATACTCTTCGTTGCATGGCGGCTTATGATGGTAAATAAGAGCGGCCTCGGCACGCTGGCGATCTGGGTTGATTACACCTGCGAATGAGAAGCAGATCTGCGAACCTCTAGGCACATGCCGACGCCATTCAGGCCATTTCTCATGGTTCGCAACCCGATCGCAGACATCAACAGATTCTCCGATATAGAGTAACTTGTCTAATGTGACCTTTTTCTCTAACGAGTCGTATCGGCAGACGTAGACAAGATATACTCCCGGTTCTGCGGGAATGCCGCTTTTGTTTACTTCGCGCCAGTAGCCGCTAAAGTTTAATTCAATACTTTTAGCCATTGTTTTTTCCTCCTTCCCTGTTATACAGGAAATTAGATTTGGTAGATCAAGGTCTCATCCAAGAGATAATCAGGACACCTGCCTACCGATCCAAAAGTTCTTTTTCTATCTTTTATTCGATAGGATAAATAGATACAATAATATTATACATATAAGCTGAAAAGTTGTCAAGTGTTTTTTTCTCTATGAGTAAATATTATGGCGAATTATGGTAGAAAATTTTATCTTGTGTTTAAGTCGGATTTCTGGTATAATATGCTCATCAGCCAAAATATGGAGGTGAGAAAAATGAAATTAGGTGAGCGTCTTAGAGAAATCCGTAAAGGACATAACCTAACATTAAAGGACTTAGGCCAGAAGGCGGATTTGTCTGTTCCATATCTCTCCAAGATGGAACGGAGTAGTGTCAATCCGTCTATTGATACATTACAGAAAGTTGCCGCCGCCTATGGTATGGCGATAAAAGAGCTTTTTAAAGGCGTTGATGGACTAAAAGAATCTATAGATCCTGTTTATCCAAAGGGCTTTACTGATTTGTTGAAAATTTATGGTGATGAGATTAACGAGGACTGGAAGGATCTACTCTTGGGGATTGCACTACGCGGCAAGCATCCTTCTTCTGGGCGAGAATGGATTGAGTTGTACCTTCACCTCAGAAGAATGCTTGACCCAAAGGAGGATTGATGGGGGATGGAATTACTAACCGAATATCAGATCAGGGAATCTGTCGTTAGATTAGTCAGGAGATCAGTTAGAGAACATTCGCCAACCTTAGTCCCAACTGCCGAAAATATGATCATAGGATTGGAATTAGACATGAAAGCGGGAGAACTTTCACCAGATGAAGATGGTCTATTGATAGGGAAGACGATTATCATCAACACACGAATTAAGAGCGAGGAACGCAAGCAATTTACTCGTTTTCATGAGATCACACACTACCTAATTGATCAAGACGGGGAATTGATTTCCATTCTTCATGATGGTACTTGGAGTCAAAGTAATGGATATGAAATGCAACTGGAAAAACTTTGTAACATTGGGGCGGCGGAATTCTTGATGCCCAGCGAAGAGGTCAGACGGATCTACAGGGAAGAGGGATTTCATGTTGGGTTAATTAGCCAAGTGTCTCATCGATTTGGAAGTTCCAGAATCGCTACGACAATTCAACTAGCTCAAGTAGCTCCTCATAAGTGTATAACGGCAGTATGTGAGTATGGAGTAATACCAAGCAGAACGGAACACCAGCCGCGTCTTTTGACAGGAAAACACCCTTTTCCAAAACAACAGTTGCATGTAGTTTACTCGGCTTTATCCCCTGCAGCACGATACCCGTTAGCAAGATACACTGTTATACCTGATGAACATCCCATTCATGATGCGCTATATCGAAATACGGTAGTTGAAAAGGAAAGCTATATCCCATTTCGTAGTGGCAAGAAAATGCCATGCTATTGTGAAATTCTATCACATATTGATAAAGCCTATGTGATATTTCATATTGACCCTCCACCAAATACTAACCAATTGGAGTTTTCGCTTGAGTAGACAATGGAACATCGAATCTAATGCCATTACTCAAACAGCCAAACCGGTTGTTCGCTAATCATCACTTAAATCCGCGAGCTATTCTTCGTTGGATTTCAGGATGTCCGCAAACTCTCTCCCGAAAATATCCGCTACAAAGCGATGTTCGTCTTTATTCGGATGTATGCTATCCGGGACGAGTTTATCTGTGCTTGGGTCGGCGTTGAAAGCCCTGTATACGTCGTTGAGCGGGAGTTCAGTTAGCGCGGATAGGTCTCGTATTATGTCCGCATGGCGAATCAGTCGATATTATCCTCAGGTTTCACTTCTCTATGGAATTTGCGCGTGAGATCTGGTATATTACTGAAACGCGAAGTTATTAGACCATCCATTTTTCACTCATGAAGGGGGCTGAGGATTTGACTACATTGGATAAACTGCTGGCTGAAGTTGATGAATCTCGCGATGAACTGGTGGAGCTGCATCAGGATCTGGTCAGGATACCCACAATAAACACCGGGGTGATGCCCACAGGGAACGAGACTGAATTGTGCCAGTTCATGAAGAAAAAGCTGGACGCGGAAGGGATAGATTCTGAGATCATCGAAGGAGTGCCCACCAGAGGCAATATAATTGCGCGACTGCCCGGCGCGGAGGATGGAAGAGCCAAGCTGATGTTTATGTCGCACACTGACGTAGTGCCCATAGGCGACGAGAGTAAGTGGCTGCACCCACCCTTTAGCGGCAAGCTGGATGGAGGGCGGATTTATGGCAGAGGCTCAAGCGATTGTAAAGGGCTTACAACCTGTGAGATTATGGCAACCATCTTGCTGAAGCGACTGAAAGTTCCGCTGAAAAGAAGCCTGATACTGGCTGCTGGCTCGGATGAGGAAACCGGCAGCAAGCTTGGATTTCGATGGCTGGCAGCACATAATAAAGAAAAAATAGATGCTGAAGTCGCCATAAATGAGGGCGGAGGCGGCTGTTTCCGGACACCGAAGGGGCTATGCTTTGCCATTGCTCTGGGTGAAAAGGGCAGATTAGAGGCACACATCGATCTCAGCGGCAAAAGCTGCCATGCCTCATCCCCGTGGAAGGGCGATAACGCTCTGGTGAAATTATCCCGTGTCGTGCAGAAGATCGAAGACTATCAGCCAGAATTGAGCGTTTCGGCAAATGCCTTTAAGGAGTTGCCACGGCTTTTCCCAGTGAAGGAATCTGAAATCACAATTGAAAATGTAGGTAACCTGATAGCCAAAATATCCGCGGAAAGCCCATTTGTTGGCTCCATGCTTCGCGGGTTGTCCCGTATGACTGTGGTGCCCACAATGGCATCAGGCGGAGTCAAATCCAATGTGGTGCCGGACGCGTTTTCGCTGGTGTGCGACGTACGCGTCCTGCCGGGACAGGATATTCCGTATGTCACGAATGAACTGGAGAAGGTTCTGAGCGATATAAAAGGCTGTGAGTTGGTGGTTAAGGGCACAACCAGCCCCAGCGCATCTCCGCCGGATGATGCCTTCCTGACAGCTATAAGACGGTCGCTGGTGAAGGTTGTGGGAACTAACGTGGATGTTATGCAATCCCTGACAATAGGATTCACGGACTCCAGCGCCGTTCGACCTCTGGGCACACTGGTCTACAATTTCGCGCCGCCTCATCCAGACTCGGATACCAGCATGAATAATGTCCACGGTGACAACGAATCCATAGCCGTAGACGATCTGGTGTTCCGAACAAAGGCGCTCGCTGCGCTGGCGTATGAGATGCTAACATAACGTGGGTTTGATTTAAGAATGCTTGTCATTCCAGCGAAGGCTGGAATCCAGTCTACCAAAAGAATGCCCTTTTCTGGATTCCAGCCTTCGCTGGAATGACAAATCCTCCAGTGGGCAGGTCATGATCTCCTTTGATCAAAATACATGCAGCGATTTTGAGAAAGCTGTGAAAAAGGAATGGATAGAGACAAATGGCATAGGCGGTTACGCCTCCAGCACCATCATTGGCGCAAATACTCGCGGGTACCACGGCCTCCTGATAGCAGCTACACGACCGCCTCTGGGTCGGATGCTGCTGTTATCTAAGATCGAGGAGACGCTTGTTATTGGCGACAGAAAATACGAAATCTCCTGCAATCAGTATTCCGCCGCGATCCATCCAGAAGGATACAGATACCTGGCCAGCTTCAGGCTGGATCCTTTTCCTGTGTTCACGTATGCTGTGGAGAATGTAATAGTTGAAAAAAGCGTCTTCATGATCCACGGAGAGAACACCACGATCATAGCTTACAGGATCATCAAATCACCGGAGACGGTAACGCTGGAACTTCGTCCGCTCGTCGCCTGCCGTGGTTTTCATGAGCGTATGCGCGAGAATGGTGATATGGATATTCAGCGGGAGAACGGCTCCATATCCATAGATTACAACGGAGTGAAGCTGTTCATGTCCGGCCCCTGCGCGGGCGAATTTCATGCGCAGGAATACTGGTATAGAGATTTTGAATACAGAATAGAGTCATATCGTGGGCAGGACAGCCACGAGGATCTCTACTGTCCGGGTTACTTCGCCTCTGCGCTATCAGAGGGAGAAGAAATCGCGCTTGTGGCTTCGGCGGATAAACCGTTGACGGTGAGTGAATTGAAGCGTAGAAATTCTATCCCAAGCGCAGAATCGAAGATACCATACCTGAAAACCCTCATGGATGCGGCAGATCAGTTCCTCGTGAGACGCGGGGACAGCGATCTCTTTTCCATAATAGCGGGATACCACTGGTTTGGAGACTGGGGGCGGGACACCATGATCGCCCTGCCGGGTCTGACCCTCGTTACCGGGAAATACGACGTGGCGAAGGGGATATTGAGAACTTTTTCCCGTTACTGCGACAGAGGTATGATCCCCAACCGCTTCCCGGAGGCAGACGAACAGCCAGAATACAATACAGTGGATGCTTCGTTGTGGTTTGTCCACGCGGTGAAAAAATATCTGGATTATACTGCCGACCTGAGTTTTGCTGAGACAGAGCTTTTCCACGTTCTCACCCAGATAATCCAGCACTATATGGACGGAACGCGGTATAATATACACATGGACGCGGATGGTCTCATCTATGCAGGGGAGCCGGGAACGCAGTTGACGTGGATGGATGCTAAAATCGGCGATCTGGTGGTTACTCCCAGGCGCGGGAAGGCAGTCGAGATCAACGCGCTCTGGTATAACGCGCTCAGAATTGTTGAGGAAATTTCACTGAAACTGGGAAAGAGCGAATGGTCGGTCAAATGCTCGCATCTGGCGGAGAAGACAAAGCGCAGTTTCAATCAGACCTTCTGGAATGAAGAAGAAAACTGCCTGTATGATTATGTGAATGGCGATTACCGTGACGCCGCCATACGACCAAATCAGATATTCGCTATAGGTCTTCCTTACCGGCTACTGACGCATGAGCGGGCGAAGGCTGTATTGGGGGTAGTGCAGCGGGAACTACTGACGCCCTTTGGCCTCAGAAGTTTGTCTCCGAGACATAAAGACTATGTAGGTCACTACGGCGGCGATGCGTATTCCCGCGACTTATCCTATCATCAGGGAACCGTGTGGTCATGGCTGCTGGGACCTTTCATCACAGCTTACGTCAACGTCAATGGTCGAAGCAAAGAAGCTAGAGAGTTCGCGGAGGCCCTGCTGTCCGAGTTTCTCCATAGTCATCTGACGGACGCCGGACTCGGCACTATCTCCGAGATATTCGACGGCGATCCGCCGCACCATCCACGAGGCTGCATAGCGCAGGCATGGAGCGTCGCTGAGATACTGAGGGCATACGTGGAAGATGTGAACGGTGGATTAGATCCCGACTAATAAACATTCAGAAATAAGTACCTGACCAGAATTATTTTCATGTTGCTGTAGGGGAGGGTAAATGGCTTTTGATTGTTAAATCAAAAGCCATTTACCCTCCCCTGATTCCCATGCACACCTTTTCGGCAGATCAGGCGCCGTTTGGGCAGAATTATACCTGTTTCGATTAGAAATGAGACTGTAGTGACAGACCTATGTGTCTGTCCATGTGTGCCAAAACCCCGATACCGGGCGCACACACAGGTGCGCCACTACAACGCTAATGGGTATCGTTTCTAACTGAAACAGG
>SDBT01017462.1_pt1 | contig 11332 bp, 10 predicted proteins | sample 2277101 | NCBI WGS metagenome assembly SDBT01 (sample SAMN10404973, study PRJNA504765) | marine sediment metagenome | isolation source: marine sediment core GS10_PC15, 103 cmbsf | place: Arctic Ocean: Southern Knipovich Ridge | collected 2010 | reverse complement strand
CGTGCTCGACACCTCGGGCGCGGACTCCAGCGGGTACGTCTACGGCAAGGCGAAGTTCAACGGGCTCACGATCAGCGGGCAGCAGGGCAGGACCCTCTCGATCCAGTTCCCGATGCTTTGCCGCGACTTGGTGCGCGAATCGGATCCCTCGACGTGGACGAACCTCTACGACGTGGACGACTGGCGCTACATCCTCCCGTCGCACGGCGTCTGGAGGTTCAACACCCAAAGCGCGGCAGCTCTCGCGGGCGGCGACACGATCCTCAAGCCGCAGTCGTTCGATATCGCGTACGACGGCCAGCTGGTGGGCGAGAAGATCCAGACCACCCAGATCGACGAGCCGATCCGTCAGGGCCGCCCGTCCGTCAAGGTCAAGATGACGTTCTCCACGACCAACGCGGCCGACCATGACAAGTTCATGGACGCCTACGACGCGGAGACGATCCTCAAGGGCGACCTGGTGTTCACGGACACGGTGAACCTCGGCGCGTCGCCCCGGTTCCTGCGCATGGATTGGCCGGCACTCTCGATCGAGCGCATCAGCGAGCCGATCCGCGACGCCGGCCGGATCAACTACACCGTCGAGATGCACGCGGCGGGCAGCGACGGCACGGTGAACGGCATGTCCAACACCACGCCGATGGAGATCACCGCGGAGAACGATCTGTCGACCGACCCGCTCGCGTAAACAGAAACACAACCGATGGGGGGCCGAGGGCCCCCCGAACCCCTCACGGAGAGACGAATGCGAGAAACCCAGAGCAAGGCCGAACGGTTCGATCTTGGCGACGATGTGTTCCTCATGCTGAAGCCGATTTCGTGGCGTACGGCGCACGACCTCCAGGACGGTCTGCGCGACAAAAAAAGCGGCAAGTTCGAGATCGACGGCCGCTACCTGCACGAGCTGGCGCGTACCGCGATCGTCGGGTTCGGTGGGTTCGCGTGCGAGGGCGTGCCTCTCACGATGCCCACGGACGATGAGATCGTTGGCCGCGCCGTGCTGACCGACGAGGAATACGAGAAGAGGGATCGATTCGATGCCCTCGACTGGGTGGTCGACTGCCTCACGCCGGCCGAGCTGAAGAAGGTCCAAGACAGCGGTTGGCGCGTCAAGGAGCAATCGACCAAGGAGATGGCAAATTTGGATCAAGCCTCGGGCTCCTGAGTTCGGGATCCGAGGCTGGCTGGGACGCGGTCGATGCACTGCGCGAGAAGAAAGTCGACGAAGCGAGTATCCGAAAGGAGATTGAGGATTGGCGAAAGAGCGGATGGGTTCCGCGATCGCGTTTTACCTCGGCGGTGATGGACGCATGGCTCACGAAGGAATCGGGATTCCCGACTCTCGCGGTGGACATGCTCGCACCGTGGATCCGGATCTACGGAGCCGACATGATCGCTGAGGCCATGCAGCGCATTGGGCGCACGCACGCCGAGATGGTTCGACGCAGACGAGCGATCGAAAGGATGCATCGTGGCGCGTGAAACCGGCCCGACCGTAGCCTCCACCTGGACGATCAACAACGCGCCGTTCCTCGCCGGCCTTCGTGAGGGCGAGCGCCGCGCGAAACAGACAGGCCGCGCGGTCACAGGCGAGACACGCCAGATGTCGATCGGGTTCGCCGGCCTCGGCCGTGCTGTTGCCCGGGCCGTCGCGGTCTTTGCTACGTTCGTCGTCGTCCGCTCTGCGTTGAGAGAATCGGTCGTAGGGGCGCAGGACTTGCAGAGCGCTATCCTCAAGATCGGAACGCTCGGCCCCGAGCAGGCATCCCGCCTAAAGGAGTTCCGCGACGGGATCCTGGATATCGGCAAGGCGACGGGCGAGGAATTCCCCGATTTGGCTGGCGCGCTCTTCGACATCAACTCCGCCGGCATCGCCGCGGGCGATTCGATTGAGTTCCTCAGCGACCAGACGAAGCTGGCCGTCGCCGGATTCACGGACGTCCGGACAGCGATCCAGGGCACGCTCGGCGTCCTCAAGGGATATGACATCGACGTTTCCAAGGCCGCACGCGTCAACGACATCCTGTTCACGGGCATGCAGAAGGGGCGCACCGACATCAAAGAGTTCGCGACCCAGCTGGGCCTAGTGGTCGCACCGGCGTCGCAGGCGGGGCTCTCCGTCGAAGAGATGGTTGCGGCCATCTCCACGATCACTCTCGTCACCGGCAACACGAGCATCGCCGTCACGCAACTGAAGGCGCTGCTCACCGCCGTCTCGAAGAACACGGACGAGACGCGGTTCACGATGCAGCACATGATCGACGTTGGGATCGTCGAGTTTCTCCGGGAACTCAACGACGAAACCGGCGTTGCTGCAGACAAGCTAAACGCACTTCTCGGTCGACAGGAAGCAGTTAGCGCCGCGACGATCCTCGCCGGTTCCAACTTCAAGGATTTCATCGAGATCCTGGAAGCTACGCGCACGCAGACCGGCGTGGTCGAGAAGGCCTCGGACGATGTCGCCAACTCGTTCGAGCGGCAGTCCGCTCGCATGAAGCGAACCATCGAGGCGTCGCTCATCAACTTCGGCGAGAAGATCCTGCCCACCGTGAACCGCGCACTCGGCACGAGCGCAGAGAGCCTCGAGGCGTTCCTCGGTAACGAGGAGAACGTCGTGTCGCTGGTCTCTGCATTCGACACGTTTGTGATAAGCGTCGAAACAGCGGTTGATGTACTCGGTGTGCTCGGTCCCATCCTGAAGTTCACAGCAGCGGGGTTCGTCGTTGTCGCCGCCGCCACCACAGGTTCGCTTGCCGTCGCCGCGAAGAACGTCGAGTTGCTCGTCCTTGCCGTCGAGACGTTCTCGCCGCTCGTTGTCCTCGCATTCAAAGATCAGCTCGAGGAGATCAAGGAGGCGGCGAAAGACTTCGGCGACGATTCGGCAGCCACGACCATTGACATTCTCGACAACCTGACGGCGATGTTCGACCGGCCCGACCTGAAGATCGGCAAGGACGACGACCCGCTCGGATTGGGGCGCCTGTCCGCCGAGGCACTCGCCGCCGCCGCTGCAGTGGAGAACGCGAAGAAGGACACGGAAGATCTGCGGGGGGCGGCTGGCCCGAAGGGCGGTCCGAGACCCGCCATCGCGGATCCGGAAATCAGCGCAGAGATCAGCGACATCTTGTCGGGTTTGGGTCGCGAGTTCGAAATCCTCTCGGTGATCAACCTCAAGGAGCGCGAGCGGCTCGCGATCACGAAAGAAACCATCGCCGCGATCAACGAGATCGATTTCAAACTGCTCGCGGATGACGACCAAGAGACGATCTTCGCTGCCTCACGCGACGACATCGTGTCGCTACTCAGGGATATCGAGAAACTGCGCCTGCAGGACTTCAACCTGGTGGAGGCGCGGGGCTTCGCCCAAGACCTATCCGGGGGCGTGAAGGACGCGCTCGCACAGGGGCTGGCTGATGGGGTCGAAGACGGCGAGGAGTTCATCGACGCGTTCGCGGACACATTCCGCGTGACGCTGGCGAACGCGTTGGCCGAAGCGCTGATCGGCGACGTCGTGAAGGACAACGCGCTTCCGTTCTTCAAGGGGATCCTCGGCTTGTTCAGTGGCGGAAGCGGGCCTCTGCCGGGGCGACACTTCGGTGGCCTTGCGCTGACGCCGACCATCGTCGCGGAGGACGAGCCCGAGTTCGTCTCGCGCCCCCGAGATCTCCGCGGCCTCCAGGGTGCCGGCGGGCCCGTCGAGCTCCTCGTCGAGATCGACACGGCCGAGGTTGTCTATCAAGGCGCGCGAAGCGACCCGCGCGTCGCCCGCGTGATCGCGCGCGCCAATGAGCGTCCGGTGCGCGTGCGGCAGATTCGGAGGCGGCGACGGTGAGCAACGCGACGTTCCGTTTCACCATGGGCGAACCCTATCGCGAGTCCATGCATCGCGCGGCCGCGCAGACACCACCGCGCGGCGACGGCAGCCGGTTCCGTCGCGCATTGGATCCGCGCAGCCGGTTCATCGTGACGGGGGGGGTCTGTACGTTCCCCGCGAACCCGAGCGGTCTCACCTACGCCGATCTCGACACGTTCTTCGAAGCGCGCGACGGGATGGTCGACACGTTCCTCTACCCGCCCAAATATCCCGAGTACCTCATCCAAGTCGACTCGTTCACCGCGGCCGCGTCGCAGACGGCGTTCCTGCTCACGCGCAAGAACATCCTCGTCGACCTCGACTCCGCGCCGAACGCGAACTGGACGAGCCTCGTGATCACGGTCGACGGCACGCCGCAAGCGCCAACGTCGGTCGCGGGGAACTTCACCGCGCCGCAGGTGAACATGGCATCGATGACCGGAGGCGAGGCCGTGGTGATCACCTACAAAGTCGTGCACCGATGCCAGTTCGATATCGAAGCGCTCGATCCGACATTGCTCGCGCCGGGGGGCACTCTCGCTGTCCCCGGATCCAAGAAGATCCTCCTCGCTCTCAGCGAAGAGGTTCCGGGCGAAAGCTTTGTCTAGCCTGTGGGCGTCGCTGGTCGAAGTGGAGATCTCCACCTCGGAGCGTCTCTACTACGCGCTGCACGCAAGCGACATCCTGTTCACGCCGCCTGGCGACACGGTGCAGCGAACCTACCTGCGTCAGGCCGGCGGGTTCTCCGATGTCCAGCAGGAGACGGAGATGGGGATCTTCCCAGTGCAACTCACGCTGCAGAACGTCGACGCCGTTCTCGATGACAAACTGCGCGCCACGGACGTGCGTGCCAACGACGTCGTGCTTCGCATCGTGAAAGGCGACACGCCTTCCCCCGTCTGGACTCAGGTCCGCGCGTTCGAGTACTCGATCTCCTTTCCGGGGCGCGGGATGCAGAACGTGGTCCTCTCGCTGTCCGGCCCGCTCGACGCTCTCGCGCTCAAGGGCCTACAGGTGACGGTCGGCGAACGCCTGCCGATCATGGGACGTGATACGAGGCTGGTGGGCTGATGGTTGTTGCCGGCGGATTCGCAAAGCCCGTTATCCCGCCGTCTGGCCCGTCCGATGCCGTGGATATCGCCGGTGCGGGATCGTCCGCGCTCGGCATCATTGGAGTCGCGTCGATCGCCATCACGGCGTTCTCGATTGTGCGCGGGCTCTTTCGCGACTCGACCGATCGCCGGGTGGAGATCTTCGGTTTCGACCTGAAGCGCAACCTGCTGAATCCAAACGCTGCCGTCCCGTGGGTCTCCGGCGCGCCGATTCAGACTCCCCCCCTCATTGCGCGATGGACGGAGAGCACCGGGCTCGACTCCATGTCTCCGGTCGCGCACGCCCGCCTCTTCATGCTGTACTGCCTCGGCGCCGGTCCCTGGCGTGGGACGCGTTCCAATGTATGGCTCGACGAGCTGAAGATGTTCGAGACGTTCGACTCCACCACGGAGAGCGGCGCGGACGAGCTGCAGGCGATCGACTCGGATCGGAAGCGGTTCATCTTCCGCGTCGACAACGTAGACCTCGAGAGCGTCGTGCTGTTCGTGGATGACGTCGAAGTGGGACGCGGCAATGCGGCGGGCCAGGTCTTTGCCAGCACGCTCGATTCGATCGACGAGGTCATTCCGATGGCGTCGACCTCGTCCAACCGCCTCGGGTATCCGAGCAGAAAGAAGCCCGAGCCGTTTCCCGTCGACAAGAACGGCACGATTGCGACCAACCGCCAGGTGCGGACCTTCGGTGGCGTTCTCAGAAAGGGGAAGCTGAAGGCCTCCTCGATCGCTGTCTATCCGACGACCGTACCCTCTACAACGGTGTCGCTCCTCGGGCATGGAACGATGAGCAAGGCGAACGGCGTCGCCCCCAGCGCACTGCGCCTCGAGGAAGGCGACGACGGCCGCAACTACTTCTGGGTGGCGGGACTGAACACGAATTTCGCGAAGTTCATCAAGGGGTGGCGCGTCGTCTACGACATCCAGGACCTGGTCCAGCTGAAGAAGAACTCCAACGGCGAGGTCGAGGCGGTCTTCTCCGATTCCATCCCTGCCGCATCCAAGGTCAGCGCCACGTTCTCGCGCGCGGCGCTGGGCAAGAACTTCAGCGTGCAGTACCAGTGGGGAGACCGCGACAAAACCAAGCTGATCCAGACACCGCACGGCGCGTACCCGCAGACGCGCGTGATCGGCCAGGAACTCGTGCGCGCCCAGCCTGTGACGTTCGAAGGCACGACGGACGTCGACGAGATGATCGTGGAACTACACAGCGGCGAGGCGGGGTTCTTCGACCAGGCCACAGATGGACTCAACGCCGGCGAGACGCGGCCTGCGTTCCGTCGCCTCAACATCCGGATCAAGGATGACGGCGCGCCCGACGAGAATGTCACCGGTAGCGATCCCGCCAAGGGATGGATCTTGGTGCCGCCTCCGGTCGTCACCGACGAAGGCCCGGACGTGTGGGTGATCGACGGCCTCACCAGCAACCGGGCCATCTGGACTTTCAGCATGGCGTTCGCTCTGGCGAGGGCGCAGAACAAGAAGCTGGGCGACACGTCCACCGCGACGCTCCCGCGCGCCACCTACGACGTCAAACTCGTCACGCTCGATGTTGCGGGGAACCGCGATCTCGATGGGCGGGACCACCCCAGCATCGAGTCGGACGTCTTCTTGGGGACGGTGACCGAGGTCACGCACGACGTCAACCTGGACGCGGCCGATCTTGTGCTCGCGCTCGCCGAGGTACGCGAACAGGACCTCGTTCGGAGCGAGCCGGTTGCCAGGTTCCAAGCGGATGCGCGCGAGTGCACGATCCCGGACGCCAACCACCTGGTGGTGCGCGAAGTCGGAGGCCGCAACGAGGTCTACGATCTCGTGCCGTTCTTTCGCAGGTCCCCGAAGCAGTTCACGCAGAGCAACATCTGGAACTTCCTAGAGTTCATGCTCGACGTACTTCAAGGCGCCGGCAATGTGTGGGACTGGTCGAACGTCAATATCCCGAACGCGATCGCAGCGGAGGCGTACCGCGCGGCCACGGTGACGAACGCACAAGGCGTCGCAGAGGTGCGCAGCGAACTCGACCTCCCGATCCACGAGGCGGGCAACGTGTTCGACTACGCGGCTCAGATGATGGTCGGGACGGGCATCCTCCCGATCTTCGTGGACGGCAAGACGTGGGAATTCGTGATCGAACAGGACGAGACGCCTGTCCTGACCATCACCGATGCACATATCACGCGCGCGGACGTGCGGATCTCGGAGCCCCACCTGAGCGACGTGCCGACCGACATCGAAGTGCAGTTCGCAGACGAGGAATTCGACTTCGGCGAACAGAGCGTTCTCGCGCGGCTCGATGACGCCAAGCTGAAGATGCCGAACGGCCGCACGCGCGGCCGCGTCACTGACTCGATCGACGCCTCCGGGATCCGCCGCCGGTGGCAGGCGGAGCGATTCGCCATCGAACAGCGCGACCGCGCGCAGACGCAGCAGGAGCGGATCGACATCGTGGGCGCCCACCCCGACCTGTTCGAGATCAAGGCGGGGCAACTGGTGACCTGGGCCGCGACCGTCCGGCCGCTCCCGAAGCACACCGGCGACTGGCGTGTGGTGCTCGTCGCGATAGGGTCAAATCTGACCCCCGTCATCGTTCTGTTGGCATGGGACAAGACGATCAACGGCGCGAAGTTCGTCGGGCCCAACAGCACTGTGAAACCCGGCATAAGATCACTGCCGGCGACGGCCGCGATTCAGCAGAACGCCACCACGACGGATTGGCAGCTGACTCCTATCTCGGGCACGCTCTCCTCATCCCAGAAAGCGAGGCTCGTGTGAGCGTGTTCTACGCGGGGTACATCGGTCGGCTGCCGGAAGGCGCGCGCGGAGTCGTGATCGACTACCGCGAGAAGGGGAAGACCACATGGACGCGGATCGGTGAGACCAGCAACCCGCGGCCGGTGATTGAGCTCCCCTCACTCAACATCGAGGTCCGGCAACGCGTCGTCTTCAAAAGCGGCCGCATCTCTTCGGGTGAGCGCATCAAGAAGTTCGACGCCGCTGCACGCAACGGCGCGGCCAGCGATCGAAACGGTCTCGCCGGGTTGACTCTTCCCGCGGCCGTCGTGGACCAGTCACCGAGCAGGCCCGTGCTCACGGTGACGCAGGACCTCCCCGCGGGCGAGCCGACCGGTGGTGTCACTATCGAGGTGCGCCAGGGGGACAGCGATACAACCGATCCGGAAGACGCGCTGCACATGGGAGAAGTCGAACCCGGCAAGCCCGTCGACCTGTGGCTGCCGCCTGGCGTCGACGACAGCGGCGAGACCGCGGTCAAGGTCTGGACGAGGCCCAAGAACATAGCCGGCGACAAGGGCGCGTGGGTATCGCTCGACCACGAGCCCGCCGATCCGACGACCGGCGACGAAGTCGGGTGGGATATCCAGGATTTCACAACGGGCGTCACGTTCGAGGACGTCGATGGCGTCGACCTGATGGAGGACGTACCCGCGAGCGGATTCGAGTTCGCGTCTATCCATATCGACGACGCCACGATGGAGATCTTCGAAGCGGGCAAGGAACTCGCGCAGGCGGGGAAGCACTGGTCACCTGCCACGCTCACGTTCGACGAGACGGTGTTCCAAGAGCCGCATACCTACTGGCTCTCGTTCCGCCCGATCCTGGACACGGTGACACGCCCCCCGATGTACATCTTTGACGCAGAGATGCCCATCCACCCGGGCGAGCGGAGCGCGGACGCACAGACGTTCGTCGACAACCGGATCCCGACCGAGGGGTTGGAGATCTTCGGAGACAAGACGCCGATGGTCATCGAGGTCGAGGTCGCGTCGACGATCGATCCCACGCACACGCTGGTCGAGGCGGACTTTCGTCCATACTTGCCCGGGCAGATGATCTACGCGATAAAGGACAAGGTCCGGTTCAGAATCTACACCTGGTACGAACGCCAGATCCGATGGAAGAATTGGCGGTGGCGGCGATGGTGCTGCCCCGTCTGTTGCTGTAAATGCTAGGAGAATACGAATGACACAGTGTTTTGGATCGCCGAAGTTGCTCGCGCACGCGTCGCCCGCGTCCGCGGGGACACCGGAGCTGCTCTATGCAGTCCCTGCAACCGACGATCTTCTGATCGATAGCGTCACCATGATCAATAACCACAGTGGCGGCAGCGTCGTCATGGAGATGTTCGTCGACGAGAGTGGTGGCACGACCTACGACAGCACGACGCAACGTGCGAAGCACCTCTTGGTGAAGGACGAATCACTCGGATTCGAGTCTCAAAGAGGGATCTTTGTTCCTGCCGGTTCCAACATCGCTATGGAGGCGGCGCAGACCGCCGTCGTCTTCATCCTCCACGGTGCCCTGCAACCTAAACATCCGGCCTAGGAGAAACCCATGAGCCAACTCTCGACGATCCTCCCCGGCGCCGGCCAGGACACGGTGAAGCAGGGCTTCGACAAGGTGATCATCAACTTCGGACTGCTGCAGGAGACGTTCAGCGACACCGTCGCACCGACGTCGCCGGTCACGGGGCAGCAGTACATCGATTCAACGACCGCGACGCGCCTCAAAGCGTTCGTCCGACAGAACGGCGCATGGGCGGCGGCGCTGCTCACGCACCTGCTCGAGGAGGACCTCGACTTCGATCGCAACCAGGCGGTGAAGTTCATCGCAGAGAAGTTGGCCAGCGATCCGACGCCCGCGGCCGCGGAAGAAGGGCGCCTGCACTTCAACACCGTGCTCAAGCGGTTCGTGCTCTCGCTGACCGCGGACTCGCTGCTCGTCCCCGGCATCGAGATCGGGATCGACTACGTCGGGATCGACTGCGTCATCAAGGCGATCGGATCGACGGGCACCGTCATCCAGAACGAAATCGACTTCATCGAGCTCGACGTCGCGACCACCGAGGAATTCACAGTCATCCCGGTCGACGTGATCCCTGTCGACTTCGTGGGAAACCAGGATCTTCTCCTGCGGGTCCGGTGCGCCATCGGCGGCGGCAGCGAGGTCGCGAACGACGACTTCCAGATGCAGGGCAACATGGTCAGCGTCGCGCTGCTGGAGTCGTTCAACAAAGCAGAGACCGCGCTCGTCGCGGCGACGCAAGACGTCGGGTCGGACAACGCGCAGTACAAGCGCCACGACGTCACGCTCGTCGTCGACCACGACGACGGCACGAATCCGGTGGGCGCTGGCGACTCGCTTCGCTTCACACTCAACTCGTCGCTGTTCGAGATCAATCCGACCTGGATCCAGAAGGCGACTCTGCTGGTGCCGGTGAAAGGCCACGTTGACGAGCAGTAGCGTTGTGCTACGCTCCTCGATGGACATGGGGTCGCAGGTCGTCGTTGGGCCTGCTTCCTCTCGGCGCCGCCGTCAGGTGGCGCCTTTTTTTGTAATGCGAATCCGATACAAGCGATGACGTACACAGAGATGCCGACGCGTGTCCGACGGCACTGGTAACGTCCGCACCAACCCCACGAAAGGAAACCCCATGCCCAAAGACGATCCCTCAGATTCCGGTCCGGTCAAAGGCTTCGATTTCGCAGAGCCTCGGATCGGCGCCGACGCATTCTGCCACTACGACAACGGGCAGAAGCTGCCTGCGAAGATCGTCAACGTCTTCACGGGTGACCTCGCGAACCTGCTGGTCTTCATCGACGGTGAGAACTCGCTGTCGGGTTGCAAGATCCAGGGTTTGCCGGCGTTCAGCACCGCCGGCGGGTGGGTGCACTGGGTGACGTCGATATCCCGTGGATTCTCGCCCGGCAAATACTCGCTCGTTGGCGACGTCGAAACCCCCTGATCACTCCTGTCGGGTGCGTAGCCCGACCCTTTTGTTGGGCCCCGCGCTTTCGGGCTTCTTAGCCGTTTTCCGATTGCGCGGGGTTTTTTCGTCGGTACGCCCCGGAACATTCCATGTGGAATGTCCTGTCCCCGATGCGGAGGACCGTCGCGCGCGCCTAACCAGGCGTACTGCCGCCCCTGCCACAACGAGTACATGCGGGGGTGGCGTCCTCCCTACAAGGATCTCGATTCGGAAACTCAGAGGAGAACCCGGGCCCGCTCCTACGCCAACGTCTACAAGGGACGTGGCGAGCTGATCCCGGAACCGTGCTCCCGTTGCGGCGGGACCACCAACATCGAGATGCACCACGAGGACTACGACGAACCGCTCAAGATCATCTGGCTCTGTCGCGTGTGCCACCGCGAGCTGCACCAGGCGTCCGCGTAGGCGCCGGACGTTGCGCGTGCGGAGCGATCGGTTCTCGTTCGACTGGTTTGGCGGCGGCGGCGGCGGACGCCTCACGGGGCCACACAGGGCCCGCTAGGCTCTCGTTCGGTTCGAAACTCTTCGAGATTCTGGCCGTTTCACCGTTGCGTTTGGCACGGTATTTGGTAACGTCCACTTGCTGCT
>SDBT01017461.1_pt1 | contig 11332 bp, 10 predicted proteins | sample 2277101 | NCBI WGS metagenome assembly SDBT01 (sample SAMN10404973, study PRJNA504765) | marine sediment metagenome | isolation source: marine sediment core GS10_PC15, 103 cmbsf | place: Arctic Ocean: Southern Knipovich Ridge | collected 2010 | reverse complement strand
GCTCTACTGACGGTGGCGTCCGTGTGCATTGCCACGGCTTTCGGTCCGAGGGTCGGCTTGGCCGCGGATGCGAAGCCTGGCATCGCGACCTATGACGTTGTTGTTTACGGAGATTCATCCGGGGCGGTGACCGCGGCGATTCAGGCCAAGCGCCTCGGCAAGCGTGTCATCCTCATTAACCCAACCAGCTTCCTCGGCGGCATGAGCAGCAGTGGGCTCGGTGCCAGTGACTTCGGCAACCGCAGCATCCCCTATGGTGAAAATACTCAGCCGACAGCAAAACCCTTTGATCGTCGAACTTTGAGCGGTGTCGACAACAGTGAAGGATCGTATTTGTCATCGATGAGGCCAATTCGAGGCGAAAAGTAACATGAGTCTCGGCTGAGATTGAGCAAGGTGAGGTGTCGCAAACGTCTATTTTTACTAGGCTTAGGGCTTCGCGTACTTTTTTTGGCCCTAAGCGATTGCGTTATTAAAACCGATGATGTCGGCCGACGGAGCGTCTACAATTGTGTCTGAACCCGCCGCGAAGTTCTCGCCTACAAAGTTTCCTTCCCACTGCTTCACTCAAACAGGACGAGCTACTATGTGTGCGCAAAGACGCGAGAGCAACCGACGTCAATTCCGCAGCGTTCGTCGTGAATTGGAAGACCGTCCAATCCCCTGTTGTTGTGTCGTCGTGCGCCACATGAAACAGATAATACTCAGGAACCGTTGGATCGTTGTCCGTGCTCGTATGAACATACCACTTGTCTCCCGTCTTGTTAGCCCGGTCAGGACGCAAGCCTGATGGAATGACGGTCGTGGTGAGATTTTGCACTGAGAACGTCGAACCCGTTGGTGTCAACGTGTAGTAGTGCGAGCCCTGCCCGTTTGTCGCCCCTCCACTGAGCCGACCGCCGACTCCAATCACGTGAATTACACTATCCGTGACCCACGCCGCATTTTGGCCACGACTGTCTAACACCCACCCAGCGCCTGAGTCGTGAATCGTAGTGTTGGACGAAAATCCTGACCCTGTGAACTCTTCGATCACGAGGCTGTCGCCAAATCGCCGAATAAGATAAAGCGTGTCACGGAAAACTACCAAAGTGCCCGTAGCTCCACTATCGGATACAGTGTAAACAGTCACGGATCCTGCTACAGGGTCGATCTGGGCGAAGTCGACACCCGCTTGTGCCAGCCAGATCTTATTCTGAAACACGATCCCCAACCCTCGGTGCGCGACGATACCTGAATCAATTGATGCTTCTGCGTCCCAAGTGACTCCGTCGTTGCTCTTGGCAATTCTTAGGTTCGTTGTTCCGTCTTGGTGGTAACTAAAGCAAAGAAGCTGGTCGGTGCCATCGTGAATGATGTAAAGCCCGCTGTGGTCTCTGCCCGTTGACTCAGCATCAGCAGCCGACGCGTAGACGGAACCCCAATTCCCAGAACCTCCGGTGTCCTCTTCACACACAGAAACCGTGCTGGCTGACGCTGTCTTGCCGATGCAATAGCGAGCCCCTTTGAACTCAACAACCCGGTTGTGCGCCTTGATAGTGTTCTCGATAATCACAACATCCAACGCAGAAACATCGCTACCGATCTGGGTGTCAAGCGCACCGGCAATCGTTGTCCACACCTGGACATTCGTCCCGGCGAAATGGAGCATCAACAGGTTCGGGATTGCCACTAGCCCTCCGCAATCGAGAGCACTTTGGCTCCCTGGTTCAAGAACGTGTAGATGCTCCAGCCGCCGTGGTCAGTCCTAACGTTGCGCGTGGAAGGGATGTTACAGGTGCCTCCCATGAGGACCAATCCTTTTGCGAATTGCAACGTCATCAGCGGCGCCTACGTTGTGATGGTATACGTGAGCTTGATCAGGTCGCTGGCAGACACCGGCACAGGTGAAGTGAAAGCTGCGGTTGCCCAGAGCGTGCCAGTGGTGCCTCCCTTGGTATTGATACTGTTGACGAAGAGACCATGAAGCGTGCCGCCGCCAGAGATGGTGAAGTCACGTGCCGTGCCATTCGTGATAGCCTGGCCGGATGCCGCATCGGGTGCCCACTCAGGACGGGTGGCCTCGTCGTAAGCTGTGAACTCAACCCAACCGGCATGGCTGGCCATGGTGTCGGTAGCGTCGAAAGCGGAGAAGCCTGAGTCATCGACCATGCCCAGATACCAAGTGGTGATCTGCGCGGCAGCATCGAAGGTGGAGTCGAGCGCGTGATCCTTGCCGACATCGGTGATGCCGTTTAGCACGATCCGACGCTCTTTGAGAACACCAGTCTTCTTATCGTAGACTTCGAAGGTGAAGAAACCCTTTGGCGTAAAGCGGCTTGGAAGGTGCGCCTTGCCTGCCTTGACGGCAGTGGCCTTGTGACTGAGACTGAAATCGCTTTTCATGAGTTACTCCTGAGTTTGATGGTTCCCTGGCGAATGCCACGGTTGATTTCTGATGCTACTTGACGTGCAGTAGCTTGAGGACTTTTTGATTCATTGACGTTGAAGCTGATACCGCCGACATCGACTGGACCACCATCAGCGAAGCCTCGTGCTCTTAGCCGCCCGCTATTCATTGCGAGCAGCTGTGGCATGAACTTTTGAGCCTGCCTTTTGCGGACAACAAACTCCCCAGGGGTGAGCATCGCCGCAATGCTATCTCTGTTTCCGCTTCCCGGCACCGGCCCGCCGTCTGTAAAGCCCGGCGCGGCGCTGCGAATGAGTGGCTCCAGTTGAGGGATGAGAACCCTCAACGCTTGAGCAAACTGAGGGAATAGCACTGAGGTAACCGGGTCCATGGCACTGTTGAGGAGACTAGTCTGCTGGATGAAACGTTCCGTCACTTCGGCCCGACGCAGTTCGTCAGCTTCAAACTTATCGAACGTTCGAGATAGTTCAACACCAGCCTTGCCAAAAGCTTCGAGTGTGGTGCCAAGTTCCTGGTTTGCTAGCCGAGGGTCGCCTTCTGTAAGGTTAATGCTTCCCTGGCTGAACTGTGCACTTGTGAAACCTGATTCGCCCTCCTTAAGAATCGAGTTGACGAGAACCGTCATCGTCTCATTAAGGAGGTCTGTCCGCGAGGACAAGCTATTAAGCGAAGTTGCTAGCAACCCGTTGGACTCTACAGTCTCTGTGACGGCATCCGCCGCAGCCGTAAGCGGGTCCTCTTGAAGCGCCCCAGGGATAATGCCGGCAGCTTCTCGGGCCCTAGCGTCTTCTCTGGCACGGATGTCGTCTAGTGCTTTCTGTGCATCTGCTTGGGTCCGGGCCTGAGTCGCGAAGTCCTCAGACAGTTCCTTTCGTGCATCGGCGGCAGTCTTAGCCTGTTCAGGGAAAAGCCCGGCAAGAGCGGCTTCAGCTGCGCCAGGCTCACCACGGGCCTGCCTATCCTCTTCAGCGAAACGCTTCTGAGCAGCGATTCGTTCGTCTGTGGCCTTACTAGCGGCTATACGCTTATCTTCACGGTCCTGTGCACGGGCCTCAGCCAACGCCCTCCGGCGTGCGCTACCTGTTGTGCCAGCCTGCAAAGCAGCACGTTCGGCAGCTCCAGGACCGAGCCGAGCGATCGTCTCTTGCCTCCTAGCCTCATCAGCTGCTGCTTTGCCTCGGGCTTCAAGTTCAGCCCGAATGGACTGAGCAGTAATTTCTTGTTTGGCTGTCTCACCGGCAACAGCATTAGCTATAGCCTCTGGCTGTGCAGCAGCGATAGCTCGCTTGAATACCTCAATGATCGTCGGCTGGGCCGCTTTGAAGGCGTCGTCAACAGAAAGGTCAGTAGCAGCCCCAATGTCACCAAAGTTCTCAGTGAACCTCTGACGAATCTCAACGTCTTTCTTAAGTGCATTCTCAAGCTGCTGTTCAAGAACAACTAGCCGGTCTTTAGATTTGGCACTTTCATTCGTCGAGTTAATGTCAATATTCTGGGCGTCTTGAATCTTCCTGTTTAGCTCAAGGATAATCTCAGATGACTTACGCAGGTCACCTTGGCGTTTGAATAGGTCTCCGCTGCTCTTGGATAGGTTGCCCAAGACAGACTCAAAGATAGCGAAGGTAGCATCAACTCGCGCAAAACTTGTCTCAAGGTCTTGAATGGTGGCGTCGCCAAGAATACTGAGTCCACCTTGCTGTTGAGAAGCCTGGATAGCATTGAATTGATCGCGCTGTTGCTGCCGAACAGTCGAAATGTCCTCAGCCGAACCTCGGGAGCCTACAAGTTCTCTCAACCCCTCAAGAATTGTCTCACGATCAGCCCTGATCGCTTTCAGCGTTTGATCGCTGATCGTATCCGGGTCGAGAAGCTGTGCTCTTAGCAGGTCGTCAAGGGCAGGGATAAGGGCTTCAGCTTGAGCTGCACCAGCTTCCCCGAAAGCAGCGGTTAATACTGTGGCATCGGGCGTGAATGTGATTCCTGCAGCTGCTCCTAGACCAGTTAGGAGTCTTGCAGCCAGGCCTGGCTCAGCAGACGCCTCAGCAATGGTCTCACGTAGACTACTGATCTGCGTGAGTTCGGCGTCCAAACTTTCCTTGCGAGACTGTCGTTCAGCCTCAAAAGCATTAAGCCTTGACTCGAGGAAAGCTTGGTTTGCCTGCCGCTCTTCGACAAGAGACGCTGCTCTGGATGCGGCGATCCTGTTCTCCGCAAGCTCACGATCCTTAAGAATGTTGGACGCGATATCAGCGTTGCTTCTGGTAGCAACGCCAAGTTCTTCCTGGAGAGCAACAACGCGCTGCGCGGCAGCCTCACGCTCAGCCAATGTTCTACGAATCTCAGTTTCGTCACCGCCGGCCAGAGCATCGCTGAAATTGGTGCTGGTCAACAGCTTGAAAGAAGACTTCAGGTCCTCATTAGCAAGCTGCTGCTGGACGCGAATCTGCTCGGCAGCCCTAGCTTGAATCTCGTTGGTCCGAGCGATGTCGGTCCGAAGCCTCGCCTCTTCTTCAACTAGCTCGGTGATTCTCTGCAGCTTAAGAGCACGACGATCCTCCAAGTCGAGCCCGGTCTGAGACGCATCAGTCAGCTTCCCGCGCTCGATGACAAGCTCTTTTATCTCAGTATTGATCTTGTTAAAGTCTTCAAGGTTGCCAGTATTAACCGCCGCTCGACGAGCCTTGTTTAGCTCCTCAACCCGTTGGGTGATGAGATTGATGCGAGTAGCAGCATCCTGATCCTCTAGCTGAAGCTCAAAGACCTCCCTCTCGAAAGCCTTGAACAAGTCATCAACAGACTTGGTTGCTGCTTTAGACCCCTCAACGAAGCCGTCGAAAGCCTTCTGTGAGTCAGCTTCTAGCTTATTAGCCTCGCTGAGAATCTTAGTCGTCGATAGCTTAAATGCCTTATCGAACTCCTTGATTCCTTTCTCGGCATCAATAAATGCTTTATTGAGCGGGGCAAGAACATTAGTAGCAATCGGCCTGCTGAACAGCCGACCGCGCGCTTCAAGAAGCTTTCCTGTCTCTGCGATTGCGTCCGCGACAGCTTTGTTCTGACGCTGCGTTGCCGCGGCAATACTCTTAGAGAGATCCTTAGCGAGTCTTTCGCCCGACTCAACAACCCTCTCTTGGCTCTCAGCCAGGAATTCATAGGCGACAGCGAGAGCAACAATAACAAGAGTCGCTCGCCGGAGAAAAAGGATGCTCTTGGTAAGAACGTCGGTTGCGACAGCAGTCTGAATAACTGCGGCTCTGAGAATGAACATCCGAGTCGCCAAAGCGACGATGGCCGGAATAAAGGTAGCCGAGATAATTCGGGAGATTGTCCGAGTAACTTCTGTGAAGCCGCCCACAGCATCGTTGACTGCTAGGATTCCTTCGATGAGCTCTCGACCAACCTCAACACGGAAGAAGTTTGCGAACCTTTCTTTCTCGATGTCCAGCTGCTTGCCGACGTTACCAAGCACAAGCAACGTGTTGGCCTCAAAGTCTTTCAAAGCCTGTTCGCTTGAAATCTTTGCAAGATTTTCGTTGAATACCTCTAGGCCTTCGCCAGAGAAAACCAACGCACCCGTGATCGCGCGGATTCGGCCAAACAGTTCACCAAGTTCAGTCGTGCTGCCCTTAGTCTTCTCCTCAAGGATTGCCAGGAAGCCGCCAAGACCAAAGGTCTGAATAGCTGCCTCACCAGAGGTAACGCCGACTTCCCTAAACAGTTTCTTCAGGGCATCAGTGGGGCGGATCAGCTTCAGGATGACGTTGCGAACGAGGGTGGATGCCTCGTTGAACTTGATACCGTTAATGGTTGTAGTGGCGATAGCAGCTGTAAGCTCTTCGAGAGACACACCAATCTGGTTAGCTGGAACAGCAATTCGACCGAAGCTTTCTGCCATCTCGTCGATACGGACACGACCGAGTTCAACGGTCTTGAAGAAGATGGCCGAAACCTCGTTTGCCCGCGAGGCATCGATGTTGAAAGCGTTCAGCGCAGACGTAAGCAGGTTGGTTGCCGCACTAACGTCGGTAACCGCTGTAACAGCTAGCCTGTTGGCAGCTGCCAAGAACTCTGTCGCCGTCGCACCAGTAACAACCTGATTCGACAGAGCTTGATAGGCCGCTTCCGCCTGGTCAAGAACATCGATGCCGAAACTATTTGCTAGTTCATTTAGTGAATCAGCCCAAGAATCCGTCGCCACCCGAGCCGTGTCAATGGTTCTAACTTCTGCAATAGCATTTTCAAGTTCAATCGCAGCTGTGGCAGCATCCTCAAGGGCCTGCACAAGACGGAATGCGGTGCCAATGACAAGACTGATGCCAATGAGCCGCCCCATGTCAGTGATAGCCGTGCCCATGCGCTGGAAGAGGTTAACACCGTTTTCAAGGTTAGCATTGAACCCTGGTGTGCCAGGCGCTCCGCCTCCACGGCCTCCGCCACGGCCTCCACCTACACCTCCACCCACAACAACCTGTCGAGCTAGTTGTGCGAGCCGAGTGAGGATTGGGACTTGACCCTCGTAAGCAGCCGTCTGACTTCGGATAACCCCAAGGTTATTTTGGCTCAACCCTGTTAGCGTCCTGAACTCGCGGGCGATCCTTTCTAGTGTTGTCTCCTGCTTAAGCAGCTGAGCATTCTGCTGCCGGACAGCGGCCAAACCAGCGGCCTGACGCTGGACCGGTGCTCCGAAGCCTGCGCCTCGGCCAGCAGGCGCCTCCCTGGCTGTGCGTCCCGCAGCGAATGCTGCATTGCGTGCTGCATTAAGCGCATTTAGAGCACTAATCTCTGCACGGATCGACGCAAGACGCCTCGTCCCAGCACGAGTGTTAAAGCCTTGTTGGAAACGAAGCTCATCCGTTACAAGACGGTTTGCAATAGCCCGAGCACCAGCGGCCTTAGTAGCTGCAAGGTCAGCCTGAGCAACCAGCTTTGTAGTTTTCTCGGCGCGAGCTGACGCAGCAATTCCACGAAGGTGAGATGTCTGAAGTGCTTTCTGGGTCTGTGCTGCTTTAGAGGCCTCGACGGCTAGAAGTTCAAGCGAGCCAGCTAATTTTTGGGTTCGATTGAGTGCAGTGACTTCACTCCGAGCAAGATTCGTGAGCGAAGTTTCGAGCCGTGCGATTGATGTTGCGGCTTGCCCGGAATTCCCAACGCTCTGGGTAATAGTCTTATCAAACTTGAGGAACGCGTTCCTGGCAGCCTCAAGAGCTTTGATAAGAGGAGTCGCGTCACCTGTTAGGTTAATATCTGCCACTAGATACCCCTACCAAAGAGGACAAGTTCTTCTTGTCCAGCAACGATACGTCGAACACGTCTGCCTGTGAGATACTCAGTGACCGTGAAGCGAGCAGCCCTAGCGAAGGCGGAAGACACCCTCCCAAGAAAAGCTAACTCGCCAGCTAGTAGAGCCTGCTGCATTGGCTCATGAAATGCGAACTGAAAAACAACCGTCTGAAAGGTGAACACAAAGACCGGACGCGCAGGCGTTCCATGGGTAAGACGAAAAGCTCGCTTGCCATCACGCGCACCTTGACCTCTACTACGAAACCTATTGGGGTTAAGCCTGCCTGTCGGAAACTCAAAGAGGCCAGGTGCACGCCCACGCTTTTGGTTGCTGTTGAGATGGTTTTGAATAGCATCCAACGCCCGCGTCCTACCACTAGCCGTAGCCAGTGGCAGAAACGAGGCACCGGACATCCCTGTGTCGACCCTAACCCTCACAATGGCCGCTCGAATGAAAGCCTCAACAGAAGCGTTCCAAGCATCCGTTAGCCGAGCATGGAGATTGCCACGGGTTGCCTGGGTGTTAGCCAAGTTACGTAGCTTCTCTCGAAATGCTGTTAGTCCGACGATGCGAACTGGAATAGCCATTAAAACGGTTTTGCTCCTAGGAACTTATAGAGGGTGTTGCGTTCATCTTGTTCTTCGTGGTCTCGAACCTGTTGGTAGGCAATGATCTCGGCTTGCGCCATGACACTATTCTCTTCCCAGGTCTTCTCGACACCACTAGGTCGAACGCCTAAGCGTTCGCAAGCTCTCCAGGTGGTGTAGAGCTGGGTTCTGCCTCGGGGGAGGATGCGGCGACGGCCTGCGCCGCCTCTAAAGCTAAAAAACGTTTTGTAGCTTCGTCAATTTTCTCTTGGTTGAGGCCGCACGCTGACGCGACACCGTCAACGATGCGCGCCACCTCTGCCGGAGACAGGCCAGACTCTTGCATCTCAGTCCGGTAGTTCTCCCACGTCTTGGGGTCGCTCATGTTGACGTCTTCCCACTCAAGGCCAGGCGTGGCCGCCAGGGATTTGAGCACCATGAAGTCCGTCTTACTGAGGGACCACACGCGAAGAGCCTTCTTGTAGGTCTTGTCTTCGACATCGAAGGCCGTAACCCCGCCGGGCCGCATGATCTGAGGCGGCTTCGGGACTGGGTTCAGGCTGTCGAAATCCTCGTAGTCGAGGACAGCCTGCGCTTTGAAAATAAGGTCTCCGGACTGTCGAGGAATAGCGATAACCTCGATGTTGGGCCCAGAAAGCTTCTTGCCGTGGATTTTCATGGATACTTTAGATACCTTTCAGAGGGATAGACCGGGCTCCCGAAGGAGCCCGATCAAAACACCTAGCTTACGTGCTAGGCTGTGCGGAGCGAACGACGCTGGCCTCGACTGCGTTGCAGCGACCAGTGACAGAAATCTGACCGGCCCGAAGGTCGTGGTCGAGACTCTCATGACGGAAGTCGGGAAGTGTGATGATCTCCTGGTCAGCCGAAGCGCCAACACCACAGTTCGGAACGTTCTCCAAGATGATGTCCAATGCAAACGGACGGCAGGCGTCGGCGTCGGTGGAGATCCACGCAGCCGCGTTGCCCCTGTTCTTGAAGGCGTCTTCGATCGAGGGCGGGGCACCACCAGAACTGGCGTCACCCTTGATGAACTCCCAGACGAACTCGAAGGCGATGTCCATCGGAACTTCGTCGCCCTCGCGAACTTCGTCCAGACGTCCACGATCCAAGATGTATTCGATATTGCGACTCTCACTGTAAGTGAGGTTCCCTTCACCGATCTTGATTTCGATCTCGTTTGCGATGGGAGTTGTCCCATCGCGGAGCTTCAGAGTCACGTCCTTGAGGTCGATGACAATGAAAGAGGTTTCCTGGATGTCTCCAGGAAGGAATTTCAGCGGCGGATTCATTTGGTTCCTTACGGGTTGATGTTAAGGGTCATTTCGTAATGCCCTTCGACTGTGGCTTGAACGAGAGGAACATCTATGTCGATGCGGCCAAAGTGATTAAGCTCAAGAAAATCACGTGTGGACGCATTCTGCTTCAACTTGTAACAGCCAACAAAACTTTGATCGTCGTCTGGACCATCGCCGAATTTGAGGACTGGAATAGAGGTGAAAGCAGCTTGGACAATGCCCGCGTTCCGATGGATCTTGTGAAAGTCCGCCTCGTCGAACGTTGCCGTCACGAGGATGTTTACTTCAATACGCAATATCCAACAACCCTTACTAACCTCACGTAAGGTAGGTCCGTCCATGCGCAGCTCCAAGTAGTCACTCAGTGCTGCCGTATCTCTGTGCTGGCCTTCGATGAATAGAGGCAAAGTTTCGCGACGGTCATCGAAATGTTTGCTGACGGCCGCGAACGACCATCTGGGCCAATTTTTGTCTGAACTCATAGTGTCCCGGTGGCGGCTGCTGAGAAGCCAATCGAGTTCTTGGCTGACAGCCACCTGATCTTTTCTTGGTTGCGAATAGCCACAACAGTTAGACGATAAGCCGCAAGTTCCTCAATGTGCTCGATTGCTTTGATCTCATACTGCCGCGTCTCGAACACGACGAAATCGTTAAGGTCAGGCACAAATCCCTTCTGGAGCTCTCGCCCATCTAGGATGATCCAGCGTTGCTTCTTGTCGAAGTATGCTCCTTCTGTGAAGTTCTTGCTGGCGGCAATGTATGCGAGATCGTAGACAAACGACCGCGATTCTGCCGCCGGAAGAACAGGAGCATTAGGGATCGTATGGATTTCAAAACTACTGGTGACTCCACCTGTCAGGATGTCGTGCGTCCGAGTTGGACGGTAGACGAACACCTCCACGCCCCAGTTACGACGTAACTGATACATGGTCTGCCGGTGGTTCTTTAGTAGTCTACCCATATCTCCCTTTGGGATGCCGGGGCGAGCCGAAGCCCGCCCCGGCAATCAACTAACCGAGGACGACGCAGCCAAGGCGACGGTCGAGGACCTTGACGCCGCAGAGCATGTCAGCGGTCACGAGGTGACCCTGCGAGTTTCCATCGTAGGTGATGGTGATTCGCATCGACAGCCCATTGAAGTTGGCGACGAACGACAGAGCGCCCGTGCCAGCCTGCGGGGCAGCGAGAGGACGGGTAACCAACGCCAGCGCGTTCTTGTGGAACGCGAAGTTGTAGTTACCGTCCGGACCGAGTCCGACAACCGAGTCGTCAGCAACGGCCGCAGCCAGAGGCCGGTTGACAGACAGAGCCGTCGTCGAAGGCGCATTCGGAGACAGGATCGACGAGAAGTTCGGCTTCACGCCTGCGCCCGCACCGAACGTGACGAGCTGCCCGACGCGCGGGGCGACAGCCAGATCGTCGATGATCAGCTCTTTGGCGAAGCCGAGGGCGAAGCCAGGAGCGTTGGCGATGAGCGCTTCCTTGTAGATCGTGATGACCGCGTCGTCAGCGACAGCGTTCACCAGTCCGGGGAAGATCGTGATGCCGATGGGTGTGCCACCGCCCGCCGACGAGACAATCCGCTGGGGAGTGTCGTCGCCCGCAACCGTGAGCCACGCGCCGTCAGCGATGGCCGCGACCAAACCGTCAACGACGAGGACCGTCGTGCCGGCGGGGTAGCCGGCACCCAGGTTGATCGCGCCGAGCGCGTCAACTTCTGCGCCGACCGGACCAG
>SDBT01017460.1_pt1 | contig 11332 bp, 18 predicted proteins | sample 2277101 | NCBI WGS metagenome assembly SDBT01 (sample SAMN10404973, study PRJNA504765) | marine sediment metagenome | isolation source: marine sediment core GS10_PC15, 103 cmbsf | place: Arctic Ocean: Southern Knipovich Ridge | collected 2010 | reverse complement strand
AGGTATCACCGAATCATAGAGGGCGACGCAATTACGATTTATTATCGTGGCGGCGATACTTTCCTTGCGCCAAATCGTAAATTCGCCAGCCAATCCCTAGTCGTCAACTGGTGCGCCGCAGTTATTTGGGCGATAGAAGATGAGCGGGAGAGAAATTTATGAAATTGATACGTTACGCAACACTTTGGATCGTTTGGAACATACCGTTAGGGAACTTAGCTCCACGATTGATGGGCTTCGCCATGAAATCCAAGCCAACGCGGATCTAATAATGAATATTGCAAATCGACGGGGAATAGCCGATGAGTGACCGACCAGACATCAAAGCGATACGCGCGCGGTTTGAAAAGAGCAAAGAAATAAATCGCGATATACACACATGGCGATCCGCCGACATCGACGCGTTGCTTGCCGAGGTAGAGCGGTTGGAGGGGGCAGCAAAATGGCTTGACTGGCTTGAATACAATTCCCTTGACTTGAGATGCCTTAACGTTCCAACCGGTGGCGACGATTATGACATAGAATGGATTGTTATTGAGCATTACATGGCCGCGCCACACGAAAGAGTGGTCAGCGAACGCGGCGCGCGGACGCCGTTAGAAGCGATCGAAAGCGCACGCGCCGCCCTCACCGCAACAACAGGGAGCGAGGGATGAGTGATATAGAAGTAACCGATTATCATCGTGGCAAGGCAGAGGATTTGAATACGGCTTTAGTCACCGCAGCGCATGAATTGATGGAGACGATGATAGAAACACCGGACGGTATACTCGCGTCAAACGAAAAGTTTAATTGCGAAGTTGCACGCGCACTAGCCGATGCTGGCGTAACCGATCCCGCCGACATCGACACCCGCATCGCGGAGGCGGTAGAAGCGGCCTGCGAAGACGCGGCGCAAATCGTAGACCGATCGGCTGACGTTCAACAACAGCATTCAACGTGGCCGACTGACGAACCAGGAGATGACGTTGCTTCGCGAGCACATTTACATGCGAAGCGAATACTCGAAGAAATTGCAGAAGAAATCCGCGCACGCTCTACCGAACCCGACACAACGCAAGGGGAAGATCATGCCTGACATCGAAGTAACCGACTATCACCGTGCCATCGCAGAAATTTTGCACGTTGCATTACGCAATGCAGAATCAGAAAAGGCAGCGCAACATGGGAACCCAATCGATCTTACAAATAAAGAATTCGTTGCTGTAATGGCTCGTGTAGTTGCCAAATCTGGCATAGCCGATCCCGCCGACATCGACGCCCGCATAGCCAAGGCGGTCGAAGCGGAGCGGCATGAAATCAGACAGATCGTCGTGCATGAAGTGGGTTGGCATAGATCGACTTGTGAGAAAATTATTCGTAAAATCGCGGCACGCTCTGAGCCCGACACAACGCAGGATGGTAGCGATGATTAACGAAGTGTTAAATGTCGAGCTTGTTGCGGTGGTGGTGCAGTTGATAGAAACGCACGGCGTATCGAATGTGCTTGCTGTGATGTTGCACCACCAAGGCAGCACGGCTACCGCGTGCAAGTTGTTGCACGAAACGAAAAACGAAAAGACATGCGATGGCTGTCCGCTGCTAGATGCTATCGGGCTGGCATACGCGGAATCAACTGAATGTCACAGAGCAGGGAAACAGCCCGACACAACGCAGGGGGGTGAGTGATGGAAACGATACGGGATCTATTGTCGGGCGGTGTAGACACCACCGATTCAGTGCCAAAGGACGCCATGGTTCGGCTCAGGCTTGAGTACATCAAACCGCACATAAAAGAGATTGCTCAAATTGGGCCACATTCCAAGGAATTTGTTGACCATATCAACAAGAGGATCGACGAAGGGATGACGGGCCTTGGCGTGTCGATCCCGGTCGATATGTTGATCGAGGATTTTTGCAAGGGGTTTATGGCCCTGGAAAATGCGCCTACGGCTGAGTTTCCGAAGGTCTTTGACAAACGGCCTAACAACCGGCCCACGGGATTAGGGGGTAAATGATGCCTGACGACCCCATAGCCCAAGTACAGGCGCTGGTCGGGTGTCCGCATGTGTGGGGCGGTGACGTATCGCCCACAAAAGATCCCATTCGATTTTTTGTGTGTATTCATTGTGGCGAAAAAATTCCGCATGATGAAGTTTGCCCCGAACCCGCCCCCGACTGCTCGACGCTGTGGGGTGCGGTGAAAGCGGCGCAAGCGATACATGGTTTTGACAACATGAAGTTTTTAACGGCATTGGCATCGCTCGCGGGCGCCCTTTGGCATATGATGGGAACCAGTGAAATGACCGAACGCGAAGCCGCAACCGCTATCTGCGAACTAACACCACAAGCGATACAGGAGAATGAAGGATGAGTCACGAAATGGAATTTACATTTACGACGGTAGCATTCGGCGCGTTAATCTTCGATGACGACGTTGAAGATATTGGCCTCGAAGTCGAAGTCTATGTTGATACCGATAATATCTCGCTAACAGCCACGACGCCCAAAGAAATCAAACGTGGCGGTCGCGTCCAAATACGGGATACCGAAGAGATTATCGAGGCTGCTCGTGCAATCCGTGAGCGATTCATTCAATTGCAAGTTGACGCCGACGATGCCTAACACACCCACAGAAACGGCGTTGCGGTTGGCGGGGGGCGGAAGGCCGCCCCTACCACATATATCCAAAATTGAAAAATACCAATGCTGGAAATGTAAAAAGACGTGGCACAATAAATCAGGTCCGCAAGTGTGTCCATTTTGCGGGCATCAATATTTGATGCGAGTAGTATTTATGAAATACCTAGAAATGGAAAATCATCGTGATGCCAGATAGAATTCCTCTCAAATGTCCACTGAAATCAATGTCAAGTTTCCACCAAAACTGATTCCAATATTCAAAGGTGCTGCAAGATATCGTGCAGCCAAAGGTGGACGCGGTTCAGCAAAGTCATTCAGCTTTGCAAAGATGACTGCTATCCGTGGTGTCAGCAAGCCGCTGGTCATCTTGTGCTGCAGGGAAATCCAGAACAGCATCAAAGAATCAGTCCACGCTGAATTGACACGTGTAATCAAATCTGAACCTTTCCTTGACGAGTTCTACAACATTGGTGAATCGTTCATCACTGGTCAGAATGGAACCAGATACATTTTCAAAGGACTATACAGGAACCTGGACAGCATCAAGTCAATTCCTGGTGTCAACATCTGTTGGATTGAAGAAGCTGAAACTGTCAGTGAACCTTCATGGAGAACACTGATTCCAACAATCCGAGAACCAGGATCTGAAATCTGGTTGACTTGGAATCCTGAATCAAGTGATTCAGCCACCAACAAACGTTTCATCATTTCACCACCAGACAACATGAAGATTGTCACGATGAACTATCAGGACAATCCTTGGTTCACTGATGAACTAGAAGATGAACGCTTGAATGATCTGAAGCGTGATGCTGATATGTATGAACACGTTTGGAACGGTCAATACATTACCAGGACAGAAGCGCAGATTTTCAAAGGAAGGTGGCGTGTTGATAAATTCAAACCAAGCCATGACTGGACTACACTGCATGGGCTGGACTTTGGATTCTCAAAAGATCCTGCTTGCATGGTAAGAATTCACATCCATGACAATAGGCTATTCATTGAATTTGATGATGGTGCTGTTGGAATCGGTCTGGATAAAATGACCACCTTCTTCAAATCCAGGATTCCAGGTTGTGAACGCTACAAAATCCGCGCTGACAATTCACGTCCAGATTCCATTGACTACCTGAAAAGACATGGACTTTCACTGATTGAACCATGTGTCAAAGGAAAGGGATCTATTGAAGACGGAATTGAACACATCAAATCCTATGATGAAATTATCATCCATCCACGCTGTGCTGCTATGATGAAGGAAGCAAGGCTGTACAGCTTCAAAGTTGATAGACTTTCTGGTGACGTGCTTCCAATCATCTTGGACGCGCACAATCACAGGTGGGATGCTGTCAGGTATGCACTGGAACCATTGATGAAAAACGCAATTGTGGACTACAAAGCAATACTATGAATAAATTTTCAGATTTCTTTGATGGACTGACTTCATTCATCAATCAGCTTGCAAACCGTAGAAATCCAACCACCGCAAACCAGGTCACGTCCACGGTCATCAGACCTGCTGAACTTCGTGCAATTTTCAAGACTGGTCTTGGTTCCAAGATCATCAGACTGAAAACAGGGTATGGACTTGATGACACAATCCAGTTCACCACCAAGGAACAGGAAAAGTTCTACAATAGGCGACTAGCAAAAGCGGTCAAGCGTGTCACCAAATTCCAACTTGGCTTTGGACGTGGAATCATTGTGATTCAGGAACCAGGTGCTGATCTATCCAACCCGCTGTTTGCATCCACAGATGTCAGCAGAGCAATGCTGAAGGTCTTCAGCGGTGACATGATCACAGCAATGGATGTCAACCGTGACTTGAATTCCAGACGGTATCTGAAACCAAACTTCTATTCAGTCCGTGGATTTCAGGTTCATTATTCACGTGTGGTTGACTTCACCTATGTTCAACCACCAGAACTGGATGCACCTTTGTATCAGTATGGTGGAATCAGTGAATTTGAATTGATCTATGCACAGCTGATCAATGATGCAATTGTTGAACGGTCAAGCACTTTCATCATTGAACGCAATGCAACACTTTTCTACAAGGTCAAGGACTTCAAATCACAGCTTGCACTTGGAAAAGAATCAGAACTGGTTGAATACTTTTCCAGGTTGGAAGACTCGCGTTCAATCTTTGGTGCAGGGATTGTTGATAAAGAAGATGAAATTGAAGTCAAGGACCAGCGACTGACCAACCTTGCTGAAGCTGACATGATCTCATTGCGTAGGTTGGCAATGGTGACAGGTCTTCCAGTGTCAGAACTGGTTGGTGAAAATGTCAAAGGTCTGAATTCATCTGGTGACAATGAACAGGACTCATTGAACCGCATGATCAAAGCACTTCAGTCTGACTACTACCTTGATTCAATCAATGAACTGATGTCCAAGTTTGGTCAGGGTGAAATTGAATTCAAGGACAATCAGGAACCATCTGCAAATGACCGTATTGCTTTTGAAAAGACAGTCATTGAAAATGCAACATTACTTGCAAATCTTGGTGAAGACCATGGTGCATACTTACAGGAAAACGGAATTGTGACAGCACCAGATCCATTTGAAGCAATCTTTGATGTGGAAGAAGCTGAAGCCGTAGAACCTGAAGTGCAAGAAGGTGAAGAAGATGCAACGCCACCTGACAGCACAGTCTGAAAAGACCTTCAGAACACCACCACCTTCCAAGACACTTGAACGTCAATTTGGCGCAGCCATGTCCAAGATGGTTGCTGCTATGGCAAAGCAGTTTGAAAACCAAACGCTGAACAGTCTGTCCGAAAAGACCATTGACAAATTTGAAGGTGAACAGTTTGAAGACTCGGCTGAATTCACTGATATCTGTGAACGCCACAAGATTGATTTCACTGATGCGCCACAGGTAGGAAACTTTGCAAACATCTTCCTTGGTCTGTCCAGACAGTCCAGAAGGAAAATTCTTAGGCGGTTTGACAATGACAGGATTGACCAGATGGTCAAGCAAGTTCTGGACAGGTCAAACAAGTCTGCATCACGAGCTTTGTATAGTCGCGTTGAACGTGAAATTGGAATTGACAGCAATGAACTGATCAGAACAGAAGCGCTGAAACCTGAAACCAATGCTTTGATTCTGGAATCTCAGCAGTGGGCCAAAAAGCTACGTGATGACGTGCTTGAAGAATTCACTGCTAACACCTTGCGCGTGATGTCCACAGGTGCTGACTTTGAAACCGTCATGAATGAATATCGTGGTGATGTCAAGAAACAGCGGAATCACGCACAGTTCATTGCACGCAACCAGATCCAGAACTTCAACAGTCTGTCAGCAAAAATCAAAGCACAGAACCTTGGTGTTGAAGAAGCAATCTGGCGCACAGCACAAGATGAACGTGTCAGGCTATGTCACGAAGCCCGTGAAGGAAAGCGCTTCAGACTGGATAAGGGGTTGGCCAGCAGCTGTGATGGAAAGACGTTGCTTCCTGGAATAGACTTCAATTGCCGTTGCACCTATGAAATGATCATTCCTGAAGAAGATTGACACGCTTGACGGGTGTGTGTATAATGTACACATCTATAAACCGAACAAAGGAACACGGCAAATGATCAAATTTAGAACTGATTCAATGAGCAAAGAACATATTGGACGCCTGGTCCAGAACATGTGTGATTACATCCCAGAGGGGCTTGATGTCGTTGTAACCGTTATTAGCGATAGATGCACACGCTTCAACAAACACGGTGAAGTCATTGGAGACACGATAGCCATTCCACTGGCAGACAAGCACACTGGATTTCGCGTTGATATAAAAAACTTGGTCCGAACGGGTAGCGAAAATAATAAGCTTTTCACGTTGGAAGAACTGTCCAGAAATCTTGAACAAGTAGCAACCAGATTCTATGCTGGTGACATCAAGGTTGTTGATGAATTCTTGCAGCTGTATTGTCTTGATGGTGAACGTCCAGAAGGTGGTTCTTGATGGAAACTGGAAGCTTCACAGTTGAAGTCAGCCTTGAACAATATGAAGTGTTCATGAAATACCATGAAAGCAAGAAACTAATTCCAGTGACAGCTGGTCCACTTGGTTTTGAATTCGTCGTTGAAAAAATGGAAACAAGATTCTATCATGGCGTGCATTCACACAAGGTGAAGCTTCGCCAAATCAATAGGATCAAACCTGATGGACATATAAATTTTGGTTGGATTAATGAATCAGATTCACTTGCTGGTGGTTGACCTGGTATCCTGAATACATGCCGATAGTCTCAGAACTGACAACCACAATCAGAGTGAAAACGGAAACCGTTTTCTGTCTGGTCTTTTTTCCGGTTGCAACATACACACGTGTTGGTCACATATCATTTCTGACAATCCTTGGATTGACTGTCTATAAATCCAATGGAATCCATCACAGCCTTTGTGGTTTTCACTGGTCATCTGAAGCAAAGGGGACTGATCTTGAAACCGTGTGAAAAGAAGAACTGTGATTGTGGTTGCACAGGAAAGGTTGTCTTTTCTGATCGTGTAATGATCGGCGCTGACAAGACGGTCTTTTCAGTCCGTGATGGCGTCTATGAATATCTTGGTCTTGAATGTGGAGTTGAACCAGCACACCAAATCTTCACGGTGTACAGAAGTCCGCAATCTGTAAGGAAAGCTGCGCTTCTAATGAACGGTATTCCAGTTACCGATGGCCATGTCAGCACGGACTATCCACCATCAGAAGTCCTTGCGACCGTGGAAGGTGCTGAGGTGGTGCCTTTTGAAGATGAATCAGTGGATTCCACAATCGTTGTCAAGAACAAATTTGCAACTTCTGACGATGTGCTACAATTAATACAGTCAGGAAAGAATGAACTATCACTTGGATTCAAAGCGAAGCTGACTAAACATGATGTCTACGATTTTGAACAGAGCGAATTTGAACCACACCACCTTGCGATTTTGGACCGTGGAAGGTGCGGAACAGCTTGCAGGTTCATCGACAGGAAACCAGACAAGGAAAATCTGAACATGCCAAAACTTGAAAAACTTCAAAAGATTCTTTTGTCTTTCATTGATCAAGATGGTGAAATGACCTTGCAGCAATTGATGGAAATGGTTGCTGCACTTCCTGAAGCAATCCGTTCGGTTCCAATGGAAGAACTTCAAAAGCTTGCACCTGCACTGAAAGAAATCATTGAAGTGGCGCAAGCAGCCGGTGTTGAAATCGTTGAACCAGTGGAAGAAAAACCAGAAGAAACCACTGACCAGGAATCCACAGAAGAAGAAAAAGACAAGCAAGAAGGCAAAGACACTGAAGAAGAAGTCGACGGTAAAGACAAGGAACCTTCTGATGATGAAAAGCTTGCAATGGCTGACGGAAAGATCCTGTTCAGTGATGCACAGGTCAAGCAGCTATTTGTTGACCATTCCGCTGTGGTTGAAAGAGCGCGTCAATTTGTTGATGAAGCCTTTGACTTCACTGGAAAGACCACACTGCAAATCCAGCGTGCAGTCCTGGACAAATTCACTGACCAGAAATTCACTGATGCTGAAGTAGCAACTGCATTCAAATTGCTGAAACCTGGTCAGAGCATGTACAATGACTTTGCAGACAAAGAAGCATCTGACAAACTTGATGAAATCTCTGAAAAGGAATTATAAATTATGAGTTTTGCAACTGGATATCTTTCTGATCCAAACCGCGTCCAAGGTGGCGAATCTTTCAACGAAGCTGGTGTGGACATTGCATTCACCACTTTTGAAGACGGTTTGCGTGTTGGGCGCTTTGCCAAACTGGACACTGGTTCAGTTGACAACCTTGACGCAAGTGGGACACCAAATATTGCTGGTATTGTTGCACGCAATGATGCAAACGCTGTTGAAGATGGTCAAACCATTGACGCATCCTTGCAATCACAGATCAGTGTTCGCCGTGAAGGACTGATGTCTGTTGATGTCAAGTCTGGCGAATCTGCACCTGCATTTGGTGCGCAAGTCCAAGCGCGGAACATAGCTGATGCTGATGCTGGTCTTGCTGTTGCATCTGGTGGTGTTGACACAACCGCTGAATTTTTAGAAGAAATCACAACCAATGTTTGGTTGGTCCGTCTCGGTGCATACGCGCCAGCGTAAACAGACCTGACTTGAAGAAGTAGAATTGACCTAAAAGAAGGAAACAACTGAAATGAAAATTGGACAACTATACGATCTGAAGCGGTTCAGGCAGTTCATGGACTCAGGAAAAAAGGCGGGATTCACTGACAGCTTTGCTGGTGTGGTCCTTGAACGGAACCTGACTGCCGTTGATCCAACCATCTTTGAAAAGCAGTTTCCTGAACTGGCTTTCATCAGTTCTGGAATTGATGTTGACAACACAGGTGGATTTGTTCAGCGTATCCAATCACTGCGTTTGGTTTCCCTTGGTGGATTCAAGACCGCTGGTGATGCTGACAACAACAAAGGTAAGATCAGTCTGACAGCTGAAGACAACTTCTTGAAGGTTGTGGAACGTGAAGCAAACAGTGACTGGTCTGACACTGAAGTCAAGCAGGCTGAATTGCAGAACATCAACCTGGTCCAGAAATTCGTTGAAGCACATAATGAAATTTACCTTCGTGAAGTCGATCTGATCGGATACGTTGGTCAAGAAAACGCAAGTGGTCTTGGACTGCTGAACTTCACTGGCTTTGATTCCAGTGCTGCAGCTGGTCTCATCACTTCACTAACTACACAGCAAATGTATGATGCAATTGCTGGCCTTATCAATGACCAGCGCAGTGCTGTGAACAACACAGCGGCATACATGGCGAACCGTGTGGACATGCCTGTCCGTGTGTTGAACGTGCTGTCAAAGAGCATTCTGAACACAGCTGCAAGTCCTGCATCGGTGCTGGCTGCACTGCAAGGGAACTTCCCTGATGTGGAATTCCGTGGAACCTTCCGTGCTGACACCATCGCAAATGGTGGCAACCTTGCCACGTCTGCAACCATTGCATACAACAATGGTCAACAGGCTATGAAGATGCGGATTCCTGAAGCGTTGACCGTTGGTGAAATCATCAAGACTGGTTCCTTCAAGCACTCGATTGATTCCAAGTATCGGATTGGTGGACTGGATGTCCTGGAAGACACCGCTGGATTGATCCTGACAGGCTTGTAGGCTAGGACGGAAACCGGAAAAAGAAAACATTGAAGGTGGATGCTGAATGGTGTCCACCTTTTTTTTTTGAACAACAGACAGGAAAAGGAACATGGCGAAACAAGACATATTTGAAGCAATTGAAGCAATTGATCCATCATTGGTTGAAGGCAAAGACAAAGATGACTTCACCGCTGATGAATTGGATGACATTTTGGCGAAAGCAGAAATGACCAAAGACATCCTTGAACTTGATCCAGAGGCTGAAGTGGATGGATTGGAAGATCATCAGCTTGAAGAAATGCTTGATGGTCTGGTGGCAGCAGCGGATGAAGCTGAAGCAAAAGCTGCTGCTGATGCAAAAGCAGAAGAAGAAGCGAAAGCTGCTGCTGGACGTGTCATTGGAAATGCACGCAAATCTGGTCCATGTCGTTTTTCTGGAATCACGCTTGCAGCCAAAGGCAAAACCACCATTGATCCAGACACTGACAAAAAAGTTGGTGACAGCATCACCTTGACTGATGAACAATGCGGTGATCAGATGCTGATGTCCAAGCTTGCACGGAACATTGGTTCTGGTCTGCTTGAATGGCGTGACTAGTGTCACTGGAAGCAGACATTCCAACGCGGTTTCCAGATATACCAACCGCTGACATCACCAAGTATTATGCAGCATTGTCCTTTGCTGATGATGAATTCTGGAAGCGGTACTATTGCTTTGACTACGTTCAAGGTGATGAAAAGTCTGAAGCAATTCTGAACCTGACTGCACATCTGATTACCATTGAAGCTGAAGCGAGTTCAGTCACGGTCAAGGATGTTGCAAGTCAGTCAGTTGGTTCAGTGTCTGAATCCTTTGTGCAGCATGACGGAACCTTCAGCGGTGAAATGAAGGAATTCTTCAACGGCACCAAATACGGTCAACGGTTCATCACAATCGTTTCCACGACAGCTGGTGGTGGTGTTTTTGTATAATGAACCATGGCACTGACACCAGAACAATTCCTGAAGCAGACTGCAAACTATTTAGTCGAGCTTCAAAAAGCAAAGAAGCTGGTTGGAAAGGTTGGGCTTCCAAAAGAAAAGGTTGGCGGAAAAGCCTATGGAAATGGAATTTCTGTAATTGCTGTTGGTGCTGTTCATGAATTTGGTGGAACCTGGACACATCCAGGCGGCACACCATACGGTTTCAAAACCAAGAAAGATGCCAGTGAAGGTAAATTCCAATTCCTGAAAAAAGGTGAAGGGTTTCTTGTCATTGGTGTCACCAAGGCGCATAAGATCACAATGCCTCAACGTTCCTTCTTGCGTCTTCCATTCCTGCTGAAGTTCAAAGAGATTGATGAAGCACTTGGAAAACAGTTCCAGAAAATACCTGAAGGAAAGACCACTGCTGAAAAGGGGCTTGGCTTGGTTATGCTTCGGGCGGTGAATATATCCAAGAAAGCATTCACCACGCAAGGTTTTGGAAAATGGCGTAAGTCAAAGAAGAAGAAGGGGCAAACGCTTATCGTCACTGCTTTGCTTCGTAACAGCATTACCTTTTTTGTTGGTAATAAATAATGCCACTTCCACAAATGTCACGCGCTGTCAGAAGGTGGTCA
>SDBT01017459.1_pt1 | contig 11332 bp, 11 predicted proteins | sample 2277101 | NCBI WGS metagenome assembly SDBT01 (sample SAMN10404973, study PRJNA504765) | marine sediment metagenome | isolation source: marine sediment core GS10_PC15, 103 cmbsf | place: Arctic Ocean: Southern Knipovich Ridge | collected 2010 | reverse complement strand
TGTTAATATGATGTTTCAATCCTATGCACTGTTTCCACACATGAATGTTGAGCAAAATGTTGCATTTGGGCTGAAACAGGAAGGGCTACCGCGTGATGAGATACGTGATCGCGTAGGCAAACTTTTGCAGTTGGTGCGGATGTCCAAGTACGCCCATCGCAAACCGCACCAACTTTCAGGTGGACAGAAACAACGGGTGGCCTTGGCCCGTAGTCTCATCAAACGTCCCAAATTATTATTGTTGGATGAGCCGCTAGCGGCACTTGATAAAGCTTTGCGCGAAGATACCCAGTTTGAATTAGTAAACATCCAAGAAGAAGTTGGCATTACCTTCGTCATGGTCACACACGATCAGGAAGAAGCTATGACCATGTCGACTCGCATTGCTGTAATGGATGAAGGACGTATCCGTCAGGTGGGAACTCCTCAAGAAGTCTATGAGTATCCCAACTCAGAGTATGTTGCTGATTTTATTGGAACGATGAATATATTTGAAGGTCTTGTGGTTGGAGAAGAGGATGGATGCATTTTGGTTCGATCCGAAGATTTGGGGTGTGACCTTGTTATCCAAAACGCTTCTGCTGTTCCTCAAGGTGCTCAAGTTTCCATTGCCTTAAGGCCAGAGAAAATTTTTATGACAAAACAAGCGCCGGAAATCCGAGATGTAAATTGTGTGCAAGGTACAGTTGATGAGATTGCCTATTTTGGCGATGTGTCAACTTTTCATGTTGTTTTACCCACTGGGAAAAAGATGTTGGCTACGACTCCAAACTTGGTGCGTCTAGCAGAACGTCCTATCAATTGGGAAGACAAAGTGTTTTTGACATGGAAGCCTGAAAATGGCGTCATTTTGTTATCTTAAAACTATCAGGGAATAGCTATTAATGGTCGTTCTTGCTCATCTGACTAAATTATCAAGGCAATTGTTGCGTCTGCCTTTGTTCTATGGAGCCCGAGGCCGTTGGCTATTGTTGCTATTACCTGTTGCGTGGATTGGTCTTTTCTTTGTTATTCCGCTGTTTCTCGTTTTAAAAATCAGTGTTGCAGAAAGCGTTTTTGCAGCTCCTCCTTATAGTCAACTATTGCAATGGGTGGGGGATGCCGTTTTGAACATCCGTTTGAATATAAACAATTATGTACTGCTTATTAAAGATGGCTTATATATTTTTGCTTATTTTAATTCCCTAGGAATAGCCGCTGTTGCTACATTCTTTTGTTTGCTGTTGGGGTACCCTATGGCTTATGGAATTGCACGAGCTCCATCAAAGTGGCAGATTATGCTTTTACTGTTGGTGATTTTACCATTTTGGACTTCTTTTTTGATTAGAGTATATGCTTGGATTGGTTTGCTGAGCCCTTTGGGGGTTTTCAACAATATTCTTATTTTCGTTGGCGTAATTAAAGAACCACTGATTTTGCTTAACACCTACTTTTCGGTGAGTATCGGTATGGTGTACTCATACCTTCCTTTTATGATTCTGCCATTGTATGTTGCGCTTGAAAAAATGGATCTTCAATTGTTAGAAGTTGCATCCGATCTTGGGTGCAGGCCTTTTGTTGCGTTTTTAAGAGTGACGTTGCCCTTGTCTTTTAAAGGAATTCTAGCAGGTACCATGCTGGTGTTTATCCCTGCAGTTGGGGAGTTTGTCATTCCAGAACTTTTAGGTGGACCTGAGAATCTGATGATTGGTCGTTTGTTATGGATGGAATTCTTCAATAATCAAGATTGGCCCGTGGCTTCAGCAATTACTATAACCTTGCTTGGTTTGTTGGTTTTGCCTTTGGTGGCTTTGCAACGTTTGCAAATGAGGGTTCATTAATCATGCGACGTCAGCAATCCATCTTTGTGTTATCGGTTATGGCTTTTGGATATGCTTTTTTATATGTGCCGATTGTCAGTCTTATCGTATTTTCGTTTAATGAATCGCGCCTGGTTACCGTTTGGTCAAGATTTTCGACCAAATGGTATGTGGAGCTTCTCAGTAATGAAACGATTCTACATGCTGCATGGGTAAGCTTGAGAATTGCACTGATGACGGCAACAGGGGCTGTCATTATTGGAACGCTTGCAGCTGTAGCCATTGTGCGTTTGCGTCAGTTTAAGGCTCGCTCTATGTTCAATGGTCTGATTACAGCGCCAATGGTGATGCCTGATGTCATAATGGGTATTTCTCTTTTGTTGCTTTTTGTAGGCTTGGGACAATTGATAGGATGGCCCCAAGGGCGTGGAATGACGACAATAACCATTGCACATATGACTGTTGCTATTGCTTATGTCGTGGTAATTGTACGTGAACGATTGCTAGGTTTTGATATGTCTTTAGAAGAGGCAGCGCTTGATTTGGGGGCACGTCCGGCAGAAGTCTTTCTTCGAATAACTCTCCCTTTAATTGCGCCGTCACTTATGGCAGGATGGTTGCTAGCTTTTACTCTGTCTTTTGATGATGTGGTAATTGCAAGTTTTATGTCAGGGCCAGGGTCGACAACGCTGCCTATGGTTGTCTTCTCTAGTGTTAGATTGGGAGTTAGCCCTGAAATCAATGCATTGGCAACAATTATTATTGGGTTTGTGACTTTGGGGATTATGGGTGCTGGAATTTTTCAGTGGCGCCAACAACGTTATACAAGAAAGGGAATGGAATAAATGAGTGGGACAACGATTAGAAAGCCACATTTTATTGTTTTAGGCAATGAAAAGGGTGGAACCGGAAAATCAACTGTGGCGATGCACTTGATTGTGAATCTTTTACGATTAGGGTTTAAAGTGGGTTGTATCGATGTTGATGCCCGCCAGGGAACTTTAACGCGCTATTTTGATAACCGCCGATACTACAACGAATCTAACGGGGTTGAATTGGAATTGCCCGACTGTGCATCTGTACATAAGAGCAATGCAGATAACCGTGCAGAAGCAGAAGCTGCAGAAAAATCCTCTTTTGATGAGGCAAATGCACGACTGCATGAGCATGATTTTATTGTTATCGACACGCCAGGAAATGATACTTATCTGTCAAGGCTAGCGCACGCGCATGCTGATACACTGATTACTCCAATGAACGATAGCTTCGTTGATTTGGATGTTCTCGTCACTATTAAAGATTTGCAGAACAAAGAAATTAAGCCCAGCGTTTATGCTGAAATGGTCTGGCAGCAAAAAAAAGAACGGTTGATACGTGAAAAAGTATCTATGGATTGGATCGTTTTAAGAAACCGCCTCAGTAATATTCATGCGCGTAACAAAGAAGAAATGTGGGAAGCATTGAAGCTTCTTTCAAACCGATTAGGTTTTCGTTTGGCAGCTGGTTTTGGTGAACGTGTAATTTTCAGAGAACTCTTTTTAAAAGGTCTGACTCTATTAGATCTAAAGGATTTAAACTTGCCTGTTAGAGTGTCGCATATTACCGCGCGACAAGAACTAAAAAGTTTGATGCAGTTAATGAACTTACCGCATCTAAGCGAGTCTTTGGATGAGGCTGCATAAATGATTTTTCCTGGGCTGCTAATTCTAGCCCTGCTGGTTTTCCTGTTAGTTGTTCGTTGGTTTATCCGAGCTGATCCGCATCAGGTTGCTAGTGTTTTAAAGAAATTGTTTGTGTTATTGATTGGGTTGGGGGTGCTGTTTCTTATTATAACAGGAAGGATTGTCCCAGTTATTTCTGTGCTGGTGGCGTTACTGCCGCTGCTTGTTCCCATAGTTTTAAAAATGCGAAAGGGCAAGCAGACAGGTGGTGCTGGGACACGTAGAGCTAACTTGCGTGGGGATAAAATGACTGTGGATGAGGCTTATGAAATTCTTGACCTTAAGCCCGGAGCCAACCACAATGAGATCATCGCAGCTCATCGTCGTTTGATGATGAAGATCCACCCTGATCAGGGTGGGTCGACCTATTTAGCGACCAAGTTGAATCAGGCTAAGGATTTTCTCTTGCAGAACCAGAAATTCTGAAAAAAAGCTTCAATTTTATTAAAAGTTTATGTATACAAACGGTTTTGCGGTGTGCTTTACTCCTCGGCATAGGGATTGAAATAGCGTGGGTATCAGGATAATTGATGCGCGTCATATTCATTAATTTACTTTTGTGTTGGGTGTTGTGCCTGATGGCGGTTGTATCGGTGCAAGCCGCTGAAAATATTGCTGTTGTAGCTGAGTCTAAAGATCAATCTAGTGAAGTAGAAGATCTAAAAGAGATGGTAAAAATGCTGAGTCAACGGGTTACAGCCCTTGAAGGCCAGCTGGCAAAGGAAAATTCTCCGCAGCCGACCCAAGCCACTGTTGCTTCTACCAGTACGGTTATGACATCGTGTCAGGAAGCACGTGCTCGGGCAAAAGCGGATAGAGTGTTGGTAAAGTCTGGCAATGACAGGGTAAAGCTTACTGTGAGCGGTCAGGTTAACCGTGGTGTATTGTTTGCTGACAATGGTGATACTTCTCGTTTCTTTCACGTTGACAATGATAACAGTTCGACCAGGTTTAAATTATTGGGTGTTGCAAAAGTTACAGATGACTTCAAAATTGGTTCCAACATTGTGATCCAGCTTGAGCAGAATTCTACGTCCAATATTGATATTGTAAAATCTGATGCAAAGGATGTTATCACAGACCGCCAGTTAGAGGTCTATTTTGATCACAAAAAATATGGTCGACTTTGGATTGGTAAGGGCTTAACGGCATCAGACACAACCAGCCAGAATGATCTTTCCGGTACTCCTGTAATTGCTAATGCTGCACGTGGTCAAGTTTTTGCTGGTGGTCTTAGCTTTGTTGATGCAAGAGATCCCAAAGCAATGGGTCCAAGAGTGAAACAGGTTTATGATGATTTTGATGGCTTGAGTCGCCAAAACCGTATTCGATATGACACCCCTAGGTATTACGGTTTTATGCTAGGTGCTAGCCATGTTAACTTTGGAGGATCTGATGATACGCAGTCCTATGACGTTGCTCTTAAATTTGCTGGTGAAAAAAATGGCGTTAAATTGCAAGCAGCAGCTGCTGCAGCGCATGTACATCAGAAGTTTAATCAGTACAACGGTAGTCTTTCCGTATTGTTTAATGGTGTGAGTGCAGGTGTAACCCTAGGTTCAGCTAATTTCAAAAATGAAGCGAGATTAACACGTAAACAAGCGAATATGGCTGGTGGTAAACTTGGCTATCAACATGATTGGTTTGGAATCGGCAAAACAGCCGTGGCGATTGATTATGCTGAGTGCTATAACCTCGATCAAGCAAAGGATCGAGCAAAGCTGTATGGAGCATTTTTAGTACAGAACATTGAAGCTGCCGCGACTGAGGTTTACCTTGGTTGGAGAGGGCATCATTTGGCACGTTCTGATAAAGACTATCAGACTATCAATGCAGTGATGGCTGGAGCTCGGGTTAAGTTCTAGGAGGAATTTAGATTGAGATTAATGTTGGTTTTTTTATTACTTATTTGCACAGGGTGCGTTGAAGGGTTTACTCCTATCGACTATAGCGAGAATGATGATATTAAATCAGGTCCTGGTCTTTTCTCAGGAGAAGAAGGTGAATTTGTAATCCATCAGGCAGATCCATTGCGGCGGAACCTAAAAGATTAGGGAATCTTTTCAATAATGCTAAAGGTTTTTTAATAAGTGTGCATCAGTAATCGGTCCTGAATCAAACTTTCCTGCCAACATCTCGAATTATCGCAAGTATAGATATAATTTTTCCTGATTACCAATGATCTTCAGTCACGTTTGGGAGACATACAACTTCTTGATATTACTTGAATATTAAGTATTTGAATCATTCCCCTGTTATTTTGTGTGCTTCCGTGACACGTTTACTGGCTGGACCAGCAGCAATTTAAAAGCCATGCAGTCATCCACATCAAAGGAACTGACACGGTATCATTTTACACATCACCATTAACTAGCAATTAATGATCATCCATATTTACCAATATGTATAAACATCTATGTACGTCTATAAAGCCATATGTGTGAACGGTTTAATAGGACCAAACCCTATTGCAAACCATTACCTGAATCTATGTGAATCTATCACTGTTGCTTTCGATACGCTTTCGGAGTAAAATCCGTGGTGTAGAACAGATGGATTTTCAAGAATCTACGCACCTGTATTTGGATGCTAATGAAGCTATTTATGTGAGGAATTATATGATGAATAATACGGCTAATACTGGAAACAAACTCACGAAACGTTTGGTTGAGAGTACTAAGGTTGATGATACTAAGGAAATACTTGTATGGGATTCAGAGCTAAGAGGCTTTGCAGTGCGAATATATCCCTCTGGTCGTCGCACCTACTTTGTGCAATACCGCAATCAATTTAACCGATCTCGGCGTAAGAAGATTGGCGTGCACGGTGTCTTTACTACAGAGCAAGCTCGCGAGGAAGCAAAGAAGATCCTCGGTGATGTGGCAAAGGGTTCAGATCCCTCAAAACAGGATCGAGAGGACAAAGCTAAACCAACTATGCGCAAATTAGCTGAAGAATATCTTGCGGTGTACGCCAAACCCAACAAGAAACCAAAGACCTATACAACCGATAAAAATATTGTAGCAACCATCTTTCTACCGCGGTGGGGAGAGAGGAAAATCGAAGATATCACCCCCCATGATGTCCAAACACTACATCGTGATTTGAAGGCCACCCCCTATTATGCCAACCGAGTTCGTGCCTTAATTAGCCACATGTTTACCATTGCCATTAAATGGGAATGGATTGAATACAGTCCAGTGAGAGGAGTGGAGAAATACCAAGAGCACAAACGCAATCGGTGGCTAGATGACACAGAGCTGCAAAGATTATGGCAAGTGCTTGCTGATTTTCCTCAGCAAGATATGGCCAACGCCGTTCGTCTGCTTATTCTAACTGGCTCCCGCTATAGTGAAGTCATGAATGCCACCTGGGATCAGTTTGATTTGGAGAAAGGAGTTTGGACCAAGCCGGCGCAAACAACCAAACAAAAGCGCATGGTGCACTTGCCTTTAGCCACACAAGCCATTGATGTGCTACGGACAATGCAAAAAGATACACAAAGGTTAAAAGATGCGCAAACAAAGACAGAGCAGTTAAAAGCGATTACCCATCCAGACTATTTATTCCCAGGAAATAATCCCACAAAGCCTTTCAGCGGTATGCGCAGATACTGGTATACCATGCGCCAGCAAGCAGGGTTTCCCGATGTGCGCATCCATGATTTACGCCACACTCATGCCTCGCATTTGGTCTGTAGCGGGATGAGCTTAGCTATTGTGGGTAAATTGCTTGGACACTCCCGCTCTGTCACCACCGAGCGTTATGCTCATTTGTCAGACACTCCCCTGCGCGAAGCTGCCGCAGTTTTTGGTGATAAACTGGCAACCTTAACCATGGGGATTAAGCCTAAGCCAATTGAAGCAGTAGTTGTGGAACGATAGTTTCCTATAACTCAAGGCTTCTATGAAATATTTGCATACCGTTTCAACAAAACTAGATAGGGTGCTCGACATCAACTATCTTGTAGTTTTTGCAAGATCTGAATCGGGGGCATGGAAGCCCCCTTATGATTTTCTCATTATAACGGATTCTGTGGGAAGAGTAAGAATAGGATTAGCTGTATAGTTTTGAATAAAATGACGAGTCTTGGGATGCCCGATTCTATTGGAATTGCCTAAATGGCAAAAAATAGGACTATGGGGAAATTATGGTCTCCAAATCGAATTACCCAACAACGCCATTTAAGTTGCTTGCCATACGCTTGCCTGGTTTTTGTGTACGTTATTCTTGACTCTCGACAAGAGGACAAAGATGTAACCTGCCCCAAGCTTAAAACACCAGAAGTTTAAATGTAGTTGTTAAATCGATTAACCCAAAGGTTCCTTTCCACAGCAGTGTCCCCAATGGCCACTGGATCAATATCATTATTATTTCCATTTAGAACTGAATCTAGCCTATCTATTGACACGTTAAGCTTAATTTAGGTTTTCATGAGCCATAATGATAGTGGACATATAAAAAGAAGGAGAGCCCAAATGAAAAAAATTCTTATGATTTCGTTGTGTAGTGTCATTATGATGAATTCATCAACTTTTGCCTCCACCAAATCTGTTGAGTGGTATGAAGATCAATTAAAATTGTATGACATGAAGCCTCTAGATGACGTTGAAAAAGATATGATTAAAATGGCAAAAAAATCCTCGAATGATAATCCCGAGATAATCGTTAATAGAGACATAAATGCTTACTTAAGTGTGGGGGTTAAATATAGGCAATTGATCTTAGGTGCTGGGAAAAAACATCAAAAATCCACAAGAAATGGGGAACCAATCTATACAATAGATTACGGAAAAGAATATTTTCCTGACTTGGTTGGGTCAATAAATGATCCCAAGGTTATGGAGAAAATTCCAAATGATTCCTTTGATTCGGTTGTTTGGGAAAATATTCCGTGTAGTGTACTCTTAAATACAGAGGCTTTTAACCAAGCATACAGAATTCTGAAGCAGGGTGGAAATGTTCATATAAATTTTCCACCAAGTTGTGCTAGAACGGCACCAATATTAATCAACGAGACAAAATTTAAAGGCAAGCTTAAAGCAGATTATGGGAAAGGCCTGACGCGACCATCAGAGTGGGAAAAAATTGGAACAAAAGAGGAAGTAGCAAAAAGCGAAGAGTGGCGTTTGTTCGAAGAAAAGACAGCTGCTGTAGAAATTATAAAATAGAATTGCATGGATGAGGGGGTTATGGTTCTGCTGTAACTCCGCGTTCAGCGACAATTCAAAGACTATAAATCGTAATAAATCCCAACTCCCGCTTCCCTCTTTCCCGCCACAGCATTTTTTGCTACTCAATATCCTCCTCTGCCCACATGTTTTTCAAATACAGTAATGTCCCGAACAATACAGTAACTCCAACAAAACACTCATCGTCTTTTTGCAAATCTTGGCCTGGTTTTATGTCTACAAGTGGCTTTGTAGTAACTGGATTTGATTGGTGGTTAAGAAACCTCTCGGCCGGCGCGGCGCCACTTCTCTTGTTTGTTGGGCAGGTTTTGCTGCACGTACAGAAATGCTCCGGCAAGGGTTTCGGGAGCAATATCTTGCAGACCACATTTTTGGATCAGCCGAGGTAACGAGGGCAAATATTGACGAGCAATTTGCTTTTTCCTTTGCTTCAGGGCGGTGATCTTTTTATCTATGGATTGTAAATTGACTTGTGCTTTCATGAGAGAGATTCCTTACCTTTCAAGTTCTCGCCTCCCGATTACTGTCATCAGTTTAGCACTATGGAGGTTAGAGTAAAGTGTTATGTTTTGCTTGGGAAAATATTTTAAGCAAGCTTGGGCTCCCTAAGAAATATTGCTTTGCAATGTTTTAAGGGCGCGCTTATGCATTGAAAATGCAACCGCTTCGTCGCAAGCGACAAGTCGTCTCTGGGCAACGGTTTGAGCGGATTTTGTTTGTCGTAGATTTTTTTGTGGTTTGGCGGAGGATTTTTCAGAATCAGCTTCGAAAATTCTGCCATTTTTTTGTGTGAGTTGTGCTTGTTAAAAATATTTCTGTGCGGTATCAATTTTTTAGATTTTGATCAGCTGTGTTACTTCCAGACGGAACCGGACATTTAACACTCAGATTATCCAAAAATGAAATTTCAGGCTTTGGTAGGAATTATTTTTAACCAGTGAATACTATAGGAAAGTCTATCCCAATTGCTTCCTGTACGCTTTCGGAGGGAGATAGACAAACAAAATTAAAGCTAAAAAACCCTTTAAAATAAAGGGATTAGAGACTGATTGCTAGCTTTTTATTCACTAACTAGCAATGAGTTGCAAGCTAATTTCAGGGTAGCTTGTGGATAACGTTTTCTGTAACAAACTGGTATGCTTGCTCGAAATCCCAGCTTAGCTCTGAAGGTAGCAAGAAATCCATATCTAAGTGAAAATCTTTGTTTTGTCTTTTACTTTCTAAGTTCTTTAAGAATTCTTCACCTGAAATCTTAGTTCCATCATGCGCGCAATACTTTGAAAAAATATCCATAACCTGATTTAAGTTGATTAAATTTTGACTGACAACGTACCATAAATCAAACAAATCTCGTCCTTTACGGCGTTGATAAAGTGCACGTAGCTTGGTTGCAATTAACTCGTCAATTTCGTAAGTAACTACGTCAGTCGTGCCACTAAACCATTCAGATTCAACTTCGAACTTTTCTGTCCTTAGAGGCAACACTTGAAAATGTTCTGTGGTGTTGATTTCAATTTTTATTTTTCCCGGCATTTTGTTAATTGATTCGTATTTATAAATCAATTTTGCACCGCGCTGAGTAATTTTCCATTTTGGATCACCCAGCCATGGTTTTAGTAATGCTCTGATGGCATCAATAGTTTTTCCTATGGGAGCAGGATTTTTTTGGACAAAATCAATATCCTCACTGTATCTCGCAGGAGGTTTTAGAAATAGCTTATTTAAAGCAGTTCCGCCACGAAATACCAATGCATCTTTTATGTGTGTATCATTGTACAAATCAACTAATACTCTGCTTAAGATTAAATCTTGTTCTATTTGAGCAAGTGTTTGCCATTTGACAAAATTACGCCAATGTTCAATAAATATTTCTGGGATCATAAATCACTCTCTATTTCTGTGTTTTCAATAATTTTCCATTTCTTACATCTAGGATAACCAGTTCTTGATATTTCAGAAGCAAGCGGAACGTAAGCTGTGCGCTTGCTATCTAAAGATTTTGCAAGTATGTCTACGATAGCATCCTTCTTATCATCGTCTATCACTTCAATGTTATCTAAAATGTAGCCTATTCGTTGCAATTGATATTGTGCATTCATATTATGAGCTAGCTTTATCAATTTATTTGCATCTATTATTTCTATAAGCTCAGATAGAATTGTCGCTATATGATTCAACCCACCTGAACGATTTGTATAGTTCAATAAATCAATAGCTACTAGTTCTGGAGTTGCTACCTTTAGATAGCCGGTACTAACAGTAAAATCTTTAGTGGGAAGTTCAGATAATGATTTTTTTCGTATCACTTCAATTTTGACTTGGCCAAATTTTAAAGGGTGCGTAATCCGGCTGTTCGTGACAATTTGAAATTTAAATACCTTTTGGTGAGCAGCGCCATAGAAGGCAGCTGCACTTAGTAAACCGACATAATATTCTGCATTAATATGTTTCATTATAATTGGAACGAGTTCTTCAGCTGGTATAGAACCATGAGGTCGATGCTCTGGAGGCACAATGACGTACAATCCTTTCATTGGGCTTATTACTTTGCCATCTCTTTTGAGTCGATATAAGCCAGATTTAGCGCTATTTTCTGAAATTTTTAATTCCCGAGTTATTT
>SDBT01017458.1_pt1 | contig 11333 bp, 20 predicted proteins | sample 2277101 | NCBI WGS metagenome assembly SDBT01 (sample SAMN10404973, study PRJNA504765) | marine sediment metagenome | isolation source: marine sediment core GS10_PC15, 103 cmbsf | place: Arctic Ocean: Southern Knipovich Ridge | collected 2010 | reverse complement strand
TTCATTTCAATTCTCCCCATCTTCCCGCCACATGGGCCTCCACTCTCACTGGCACGTCCAGCTCCACCGCCGACTCCAGCGCCTCGATTGACAATTCCTTGTACTCCTCCACCGAACGCTCTCTCACCTCCGCCACCACCTCGTCATGGATCTGCAAGATCTCCTGGCTCTCTCCCCCCTCCCGCATGTAGCAGGCGGACTCATCCAGCAGCGCCATGCCAATCTTGATGGTGTCCTGGGCCGAGCCCTGGATCGGAGTGTTCCCCGCCTGGCGTTTGGCTTCTTCCTTGACCCAGTAAAGTGCGCTCCTGATCTCGGGAATGAGGCGCACGCGGCCGAAAGCGGTCCACACCATACCGTAGCGGCGGATACGGTAGGTCTGTTCGTCTTGGTAACCGCGGAGACCGGGATAGGCTTGATAGAACAAATTGATAAACTTCTCACACTCATCGAGGTCCCAAATCTCTTCGGCGGAGTCGGCGATTGATTTCTGGAGGCCCATGGCGGACTGGAGGTAGAGTACGCCGAAGCCCACCGTCTTGGCTGGTATGCGGTGGCGAATGGGATCCACCTTTGCCGGGTCGCTGATGCCAAATACGAGCTGTGCCGTGTTGGTGTGGAGATCTTTTCCCTTTTGGTAGACAGAGAGCAAGTTAGGGTCCTGGGAAAGCTGGGCGGCCCATACAAACTCGATTTGAGAGTAGTCAGAGGCCACCAGCGCGTGCCCTGGCGAGGCGATGAAGCCATTGCGGACCCTCCGACCCCACTTACCCCGGATGGGGATGTTCTGGAGGTTGAGGGGCTTGCTGCTGGTGAGTCTGCCGGAGGCCGCCCGTGTGTAGTTGAGGGAAGTGTGGACCCTGTCATCGGAATCAGCATAAAACGGGATGGAATAGGCATAGGTGGTCTTGAGCTTCTCGACCTCGCGCCAGTCCAGGATGGCCTCCACAATTGGGTGGTTCTTGCGGAACAAGACAAGGTCATCTTCCTTGGTTGACTCCCACTTGCCACTCTTGGTGTAGCGGACCTTGGCGTCTCCCTGCACCCGGAGTTTGTGGTAAAGCAGCGTGGCCATGGCCTGGGGGGAGGAGAGCAGCGGCATCGGGAGGGGGTCCAGGATAGACTCGATGCGGCCCTCGATCTCAATTGACTCCGCCTCCAGATCACGCTGCAGCTCCTTGAAATGGCCGGGGTCGATGCGGATTCCCCGCTCCTCCATACGGCAGATCATGGGGAGGGCGCCCAGGTCGATTTGGCGGATCTGGGCGATATCAGGGAACTTGGAGAGGTGATAGGTCACTCAACCCCCAACTTTAGCGCTCGCGCAAGAGTTGTAAACGCGAACGCTGCCTGGAGAGGTACGACTCCATTTCCACAGGCTCGAAGCCGGTCCACCCGCGAGGCCATCCCATCAGCCATTCCACGAACAAGGGATTCAGCCTCCGCTTGTGAGATTGCTGGCCGCAGCTCGGGGTGTTGCACCAGCACTGTGCTCCAAGACTTTGAGTCTGTTGGTCCCGGTGGAAAGTCTGGACATCGTCCGTCAGATTCGCTCCCCCGTGCTTCGTCCCGTAACGCCTCACTCGCGCTGGGTTGCCTGGATGGATGTCGTGGGTCTGGGGTGTCGTCCAGGTCTTTGCAACATCCGGCAGGCTCAGCCCGCCGTGACCCGCACTTCCCGGACTCCTGTTGAGAGCGCCTGAGTTCTTCGAGTCGTTCGCCCTCGCGGTAGGCCAACGCGAAGAGACGTTCTCTTCGGTGCGGGGCACCGACTTCCTCCGCTCTGAGCACTGTCGCCGCAACCTTGTAACCCATGCGTCGTAGGTCTTCGGCGACGCCTCGGAATCCCAGTCGCAGATGGTTGGAGACGTTTTCAAGGAAGACGAGGCTTGGTTCACACTCTCCGATGATCCGCGCGACATCAGGCCAAAGGTGCCGAGGGTCTGACTCTCCCCCCCTCCTCCCAGCGACGCTGAACGGCTGGCACGGATAGCCCGCAGTGACAATATCCACGACTCCACGCCACTCTGAAGCGTGAAAGGACTGTAGTCCACTCCAGACAGGAGCTTGGTCCAGGGCCTCGTCTTCCATCCTCGCCACGAGAGTGGCCGCAGCGTAACTTTCCCGCTCAACGTAACAAACAGTAGAGTAAGGCGGTCCGAGGGAGATTTTGAGTCCGATTTCAAGCCCTCCGACCCCGGCACATAGAGCCAAGCCATGCAATTGTCCCTCCTTTGGGGCGATGTCGGGGAACTTTGAGAGGTGATAGTTCACTCAGTCCGTTCCCCTTTTCAGCCTGAGTGGATTAGCTATTCTCTGGTCAGGAAGAGCGCCGCGTCTTCTCCTCTCGTCTCCGAAGAGGTGCCAGACGCGGCCCTCGGGTACAGCAGTGGTCAGCTCCAGGTCGCTGGCAACAACCGGCGGTGGCAGCTCGCAGTGGCAGTGATAACGGGACTCCGTTATCAAAGCAGGTGAGGTGTCGTGCCAGAACGCATAGTTCATGACAGGTTCACAACAGGAGATCGTTCTTGAGCACTACCATTTACATTTACCCATCTCTCTAGCTTTGCCTGGAGGGCAAGTCACCCACTGCCCATTTTCTCTGTATTGAAACTGCACCTCACTCTGGTTCCAGACCACCTGGTACCAGCGCAGCGCCGACAGGTAACGGTAGAAGTAGGCCAGGTGGGTCTTCAGATCCTTGCCTTTCAGCAGCACGCGGTATCTCATTGAGGTTCACCATCCTTGTCTGGCACGTCCTCCATGTCCAGTACAGCAGAGTGGAAGTCCGTCACTTTTATCTGGGCCCCAAGCGTGAATTCACTGACACCTGCTTCCTCCAGCAAAAGCTGGATGAACTCGAAGATGTCGAAACTGTAGGTCTCCAAGCAGGCTTCACAGCACATCAGCACATTCCTGCTCTCCGTTTCCAGCCGCACGTCTTTGGAACCGCAGTTGCATTGAAACAATGACCTTTCTGGTGGCGTCCACGTTGAACCGTCGTGCCTTATCATTTCATCCTCCTATTTCATGTCCCGCGCCGGATCAAATTCCAGCCAGCTTTCTTGCACGAACTCATACCGCCCCGGGTGCCCCTCCATTACCGTGGCCCAGATCTTCCATAGATCCTCTTTCCGGTAAGGAACGGGTTCGGTTCCCGTCACAATGCCATTGTGCAGTTGCACGATAACAGTGGGAGAGCGCAGAATCTTTGCGGTGTCGTTCACCCCTTCAAACCCCTCTTCCACTATGAACAAGGGTTCCACCATGGCATACCAGGGACCATGTTCCAGAGTGGTGTATGGTTCAGTCCCCAAGCTGTCAGCCATCTTGACGCCAAACCAGGTAGATGCCCCTTCGGCGTGGGCCTCCACGAAACCTAGGCGGGGAACGTGAACGGCAACGCCCTCGCAAAGAGGACCGCCGGTTTCCCCCCCACCACTTAAAATGTTGCCAAGATTTACCCCGAGAACAAATATAGCTAAAGCCAACAGGATAAATATCCAGCCAACTTTCTCTTTTTCGTCTTTCATCTCCATCCTCCTTTCCTGCTAGTCTCTCTCTTGCTCATCCTTGCCTTCAACTTCAGCCTGGCCGTGATCTCCGGCCACCCCAGCTCTTCACTCAGCTTCGCCAGCTCCTCCAGCGTGGATGCTTTCAAGCTCCCGGCCTCTTCCCCCTCGCTCACAATGCGGCTGATGCGGGAAGGGCTGCTTCCCAGCGCGCGTGCCAGCGCCCTCACCCCCAGATCCTTGGCGTCCATTATTTCTTGAAGGATGTCTCCCAGCAACACCACCGACGGCTCTTTCTTCACGCCGACCCACAGGAGGGAGAGAGCGGCCCGCTGTTTCCAGCTACTCATCTGAACTCTTCTCCTTCCTGATTCTCCAAAGCTTGGACCCCAGCAGGGGGAACAAAATGAAGGAAACCAGAGCCCACAACAGCAGGAACACGACAACGCAAGCAGTCAGCTTCTCAATCAACATCGGTTCCAATAGAATCTCAATTATGTGCCGCGCATATTCCTTCATTCCGAAATCTCCTTCTCCGGGTGCTCCGAAATCTCAACTTTGACTTCCCACAACGCCAAACTCAGCTCACCCAGGACGGCCAAGCGCACCTGGTGGTCCAGCACCTCCCCAGGGTCCCAGCGGAAGGACCGCGTCTTCTCCCAAGCTCTCCCAGGCCGCTGCCGCTGGTAGGTCTCGTGGAAACAGTAGCGGATGACCGGCGGGTCCGAGAGAAGGGAAACGACACAGACGAGGTCGGTGCGCTGGAGACGGTCCCCCACGGGCGTGATGGAAGAACGCACGAGGAGGTTGCCACTGGTGGGGATGAGGGAGATCATGAGTACGCCCCAGGCTCCCAATTAGTTGGCCAGCCCAATATCTTGGCTGCTTCACGCCTCCGTCGAAATGGGAAGTGGTAGACCCAGACCGTGCGGAACACGTTGGTGTCTTTCACTAACTTTGTCCTGAACCCGTGGGATCTCAACTTTTCCACGTCCGACCGCAGGCGGGGTATTTGGTCCTTTCCTCCCCACACCCGGACGCCTGTTCTTCGCGGTATCCTCATCCTTTCCCCCCAACATTGTGGACATACACTTCGAGCCCCTTACGCATGGCTGTCGCGATCATGTGGCGTGTACCTGAGCTCTGGCCGTCCCAGACAGCGATGAGGGCATCCGCTGAGTTGGCCATGACCTCGTTACGCCTAAAACCAGCTCCTCTGCCGTGCTTGCGCCAGTCGGCCGGGTACTTGGAACAGGGAACTTTGTGCTTGATTGCCCACAACTCCCCCCAACGGTCCACGCCGGGAGCGCGCCCGGATACCACACGGGTGATATTGAAACCAGACGCCTCCACGGCGGCGCGGACAATTTCGTAGCTGTTGATCGCGCGGGAACCGGCAATGATGGTCCTCAACTTAGGCCTCCTGTTGTTCTCTCCCCCATACCCCCTCTTTATATAAGCCAGCGATGTAAACAGTGTTTAGATCGCCGGAATAGCGCCGTGGTGCCAAAAGTGGACATAACATCACGCGATACAGTAACTTACAAGGAATTTACATGTACCTAAAAGTTGCAAAAACAGCAAAAAGTGTACTGAAAAGAACCAACGGTATTAGTTTCACTTATTATGTCTTTCTGAAATTACCAAAGTGGGTCAATTTCCCCAGCCACGAATTATGTGCCGCACATATTCTCACGCGGCCCCACCCGTCCGTCTGGGGGCCTCTCCGTAGAAGAGTGGGATAATCCAGCCCTTGATGAAAACCGAGCCACATTTTTGGCAGATTCTAGCATCATCGTAAACCCTCAACCCCTTACCTTCAGGACGCAGCTCATGAAAGGGTGGCGCAAGACCGCACAAGGCGTTCTCTTCACCCTGCTCACGAAAGTGCAATGTCTTTTTATTTTTTCTCATGCCGCTCCCTCCAGCAGATGCTCGCGATTGAATCGCTCCCTGATCTTGTCCATTGAGTAGGAGAGCCGCAAGGTCCCGTCGGCGTCGCGTGCGGCATAGGGGACAGCTCTCTCCATCGGGACATGGGCGATGGAGATTACCGGGAAACTCTCGCCCAGCAGGTCCTCGATGAGCTGCTCAAGCCGCGGTTCCTTTTCCATCCAGGATTCCCAGCGCTGGAACACGTCGGCGTCCTTTAGGAAGAATTCCTTGGAAGCCTGGCGCGCCTTGCTCATGATCCTGCGAGATCTCCCTTCCAGCCAGGGCTGCGGCAGCTCCAGTGGAAGGATCGCCGCCACGCGGTCCAGGTAACCAGCGGCGGCCAGAGAGGAGCAAGGCTTAGCCACGTCCATGAAGTCTTCCATCTCCATGCCCTCGATGCGGTAGCAGAGAGTCTTGAGAGCTTGCGGGAGCGAGAGGTGGTAGGCGTCCATCATCGTGTCGCGAATCAGCGGCCAGGGGATCTCCATGTCCGGTTCCATCCTGGAGAGGACGCGCTGGTCGTGCTTGGCGTAGTGCATGTAGACTTCGGGCTGCCACGTTAGAACCCATTGCTTGAGGGCTCTCTTCGCCTCCGTGTCACCCGCGAGGATGACCCGTCCCGTTCCCGGCCGGTAGCTGTAGGAGAGCATCCTGGGGACTGGATCTGATTCCGTATCGATGGCAACACGGGGACAATCGCCAGCGATAATTTTTGGTTTAACGCACGTGGACTTCGCAAGATCTTCCCATACTTCTTGTCCACCCCTCAACAATTGATAGTCCGGGTCTGGGTACTGGTCCTGGGGCAACACGAGCCGGTCTTTCAGGTAGTCCCCCAAGTTGAGGAAATCGAACTCCAAGTGAACTTGCATGGAGATGGCTTCACCGCGGGCCCGGAACCCGGCCGCCGGGTGGAAGGTGGGGAACACGGTTCCCTCCCAGATCACTTCCCCGTCCACGCTGTAAGAGTTGTCGGAGGGGAACCCGTGCTGGGTGGCGAGGTCGATCTTCTCATCAAACACGGAGCAAGCGATGGCTCCCATGGCGACAATTAAGCGCGGCTTTGTCTTGGCGATCTCCCCTGGCAAGTGGAAAGCCGCACAGGTAGCCGCCTCAACCTGGGTGGGGTTGCGGTAACCCGGGAAAGAGCACAGGGAGACGTTGGAGACGCGGACTTCCTCCCGCCAGGTGTCGGTCATCAAGAGGTAGCGCTCATTCACCTCGCGTCCCGTGGGTCCGCAGAAAGGTATCTTGTTGTCATCCTCGTGCGGGCCAGGGCCTTCCCCGAGGAGGAGGAGAGGGCAGGGCTGGGGGCCGTCTCCGCGAACGGGTCCGCGTCCTTGGGACTTCTCCCGGCAGAGGGAGCAACGCTGGTAGATGACGCGAACGCTCATCCCAGGTCACTCCTAATGTTCATGTGCAGTCTCCCTAACCAGTTTTCTCCTTTACCACGACAGACTCCCCAGAACGTGTCCCCCCAATAGTTACCCTCAATGAGTTCCCGGTCCCCGGTCGCCAGCAGAATTTTCTTCATTTCCGGGGAGCTGAATTTCTGGCGCAGGAGGTAGTCCATTTCAGCCACCTCTACTTTTTCCCAGTCTTCTTTTAATCGAACACGCCTTCCAAGTTTCTTGGCCAGGCCGGGGCGCGGCGATTTACGTATCTCGTCACGCGCAGCTTCGTCATCGGTCTTAGCTGCCTGGAAAGCGTGCTCCACCGTCGGGTACTGTTTACCATCCAGGTAAACGACGCTGGGGTAGAAGTTTGATAGCCACCTGAAATTGCCTGAAAAGCTGGTTATGGGGGCACTCATGGGCGTTGTCGTTATTGAAACTTCTTCAGCACATCGATGAGGAGCCTTATCCTGTCGGACTTCAGCCAGAACAGCGTAGGAGCACCGGAATCTCCCGGGGCCGCGATGTCCAACAGCACGCCGTGACCACCAGCCGCGCGCTCTAAAGCTAGACTGTTGCCTCGCTCATCACTTATGGTCAAAACAGGTTCGTAAGGAGCTGCTTGTTTACTTGACATCACTTGCTGCAATTCACCCGAGGTTATTGGCATGGCTCTTTTTTCTCCTCGCCTCCGCCTGACTGGCAGCTTTGCCGACCGCGCCTAGTCTGGCGATTCCCAGGTCATGCACCGCCTTCCGAAGACGCATGGGGAGGCTACCGCCAACGCCATCTTGGTAGAGTGCTACTGCCTCCTCTATCACAGCGGTTCGAGCTTTCCACACACTCATCCTCAGCTCTAGCCGCCTCTTCACCAGACTTATCCTTCCAGCAAGTTCTCGATCCTGCTTCCTGAGTATCTCCTTTCTCCTGAGCATCACAATCCTCCTTCTTCTGGCAGGTTTCTTAAAACTCTCACGATCCTTTTGCTCAACGTCTTCCCTATCCCCGGCACCCTGGCCCAGGCCGCCTCGTTGGCGCAGACCATCGAGACCGGGGAGTGGTAGTAGTGAGGGAGAGCCAGACTGGTCTCCCAGCCAACCCCGGGGAGCGTGATGCCCATTTTGGACACCAGAGGAGGCTCCTCCAGCCTGGCGCCGGGAGCTGGGGGCATCCATATCTTGTGAGTCGTGGAGTGCTTGTCCCAGGGCTTTGACCACCAATAGACAAGGGCTTCAATGATACGGGCCGTCTGCTCGGCGCTGGGGCTGTGGAAGAAGCGGAAAGGACCCTGATGGGTCAAGGTCATCAGCTTCCCCAGCAAGGTGCGGTAGTGGACGGAGAGCCCCTTGTTGTAGACTATTTTCCAGCGCTTGCGGCGGTAGCCCCACTCTTGCAGGTAACCGGTCCCGGGTTGGGGCCGTACGATGGCTTCCAGCAGCAGGTAGCAGTAACTTAGCTCTTTGCCCATCCTGGTAGCCTGGGCGATCAGGCGACCGTAATTGGTGGAATTGGTGAAGTCACCCAGCTTCTTGCGCTCCAGGCCTACGAAGCAGGAACCCTTGGGACCGTGCCCTGTCCAGCGGTAATCGGCTGGCAGTTCTTTTTTGGTCACGTCCATTCCTATCGACGAGAGGAGAGAGCCCAAGTCCTCTCGCCGGTCCACTTCCACTTGCAGCATCAGTCGCCGGCCCCAGGACGGTCCAGGAAATCTACTTCTATCCTTTCGAGGTTGTCATCATCATCCAAAATGGCTGTAACAGGGTAGATCCCATCGCCGGTTCGTGTGTGGGAGATGACGGATCTCCCCCAGCCCTTACCCAATTGTGTCCACCTTGTTGGGGAGTACATCCCAGTTCTTGCGTGGGCTCCTGGGATGTCCGAGCCTCCATCGATCTCGTTTCTCACTGACTCACGAAAAATGTAGGAAGGGTCAATTATCAGGATCTGGCCGCTGTCAACGGATATCTTTCCAATCTGGATTCTCTTCATTGAATGAGCCCCTCTTACATCCAGATCCCCGGGTCCACTTCATCTGGCGGGTAGATCTCCATGGCCAGACCAGCGAAATCTAGGTCCCAAAGCTCCTCTCCCCAAAGCTCGGTTGAACCCACGGAGGCGTTCTTGATCTTGACCCCGAACTGCTTATCCTCGGCGTTGTAGGTGTGCTCTAAATTCACCTGCAGGATGTACTCCATCTCTTTGTGCCCGCTAATCGTGAACCTCCCAGTTGGATAAGCCTGCTCACCGCTGGGGCCTTGCCTGCGGGCCCACACCTCTTTCACCCGGTGGGTCACGATGAGATTTAAATCCCCCCTGGACCCGAGCAACTCAAACACCCCCGCCCATAAAATATTGACTCCCTGGCGCAGTTGAGGGGAGACCTCGGTGATTTTGCCGAATTCGGCATACTGGACCATTTGCCACATCTGTGAGCCGGTGTCAATCGACAAGCTCCGTATATCCCGTTCCTTGCGGACGAAGTCAAGTGATCTTTGAGAGTCACTCCACACATCCATGGCCATCTCCTTGTTTGCCTCGGCTATCTGGGCCTTGAATGCCCTCTTCTTCTTTTTCACTTCCGCCTCATTGCCGCTGAACTGGGGGGTGACTTCCATTTTCAACAAGAAGTGGTGGTCCTTGAACAAGATCTCCTTGTTGGGATAGCGTTTGCGGGCGATCTCCTCGGTATCCTGTTTATCACCAATGTTTAAGTGAACTAGCGGCCCTGGCATGGAGAGAGAGAAATCCGTTTTGCCAGTCTTCCCCCTGCCTTGCGTACACATCTGGATGGCCTTCGGTCCCCCATCTCCTAATCGGCGGAACCCTGCGTCTTCAAATTTACCCATGAGGTTGCACTCCCGTTGAGAAAGAACAGAATAAAGTGCGGGGGAGAGCCGAGACCCTCCCCCGGGAAAAAGCAAGAAGGTCCCTTGTTAGGAGACCGTCTTGCCGTCCAGTTTGAAGCCAAGATTTTCCAGGACAGGTTCCAGCTGGGCTGGGTCCCGGATCAAATTGGAAAGGGACATGAACTCAGCTGTCTTGCCGGCGCCCTTGGCGGCAAGGAAGACTCTCTTGATGAGATCGGGAATATCGACCGGGGTGCCCTCCGATATTGCCTCCATGAGCAGTAAGCCAGCTGTCTCCTGGTCAACATCCGCCGGGGGCGGGCTGGGGGCACCGTCCGGTTTCGCCGCGGCTGTCCTCTTGGTCCTCGTCTTCTTGGAAGCGGACTTCTTCTCCCAAGGTGATGTGATCAATTGGCTGCAAACGAGCACCCGGCCATCGGGATTGTCCAGTCCCGGCCGGTCCACTTTTTCGGTCATGAGGTGGCATTTTAGCCCCACCAAGTCGGTGATGTCGTTTGGGTCCAGTTTCTCCATCTGCAGGCCCTTTTCCCTCAAAGTGTTAGTGAACAAAATCCAGTTCGTCGTATCCCTGATATGGCCGGGTCCAAGCGACCTCAAAGTCTTGCCATCCTCGGAGGGCTCCCAGTCCGACAAACTGCCCGCTGTCCATACCTGCTCTTCCAGCTCGGCATCTTCCGAGCCAATGATTTTCAGCATGAAGATGGCGGCCAGCTGTTCGCCCAAGTCGGCTTTGCCAGGATAGGCCCAACCGCCCCACCTGGCTTCCATGAACTCCACGTCCACGTCCGAGATGCGAAGACCTCCGCGCTCGGACTCATAAATATTAACTTTCTCTTGGTCTGGCATTGTCTTGAAGCTCCTTTTTTCTTGGTTTAGTGTGTGTGTTACAGTGTGTTACCGGTCCAACTTTCCATTCTGTGACGCCAAGGAGGGCAATGGTTCCGGCAAATCCCCCACGGTTCGTATGAGGCGTTTGAACCAGTTAGCCAGGTACCTCCGTCGGCGGCTCCATGTGAACAAAGCGTCCAGAATAAAAACCTCGCATTGATCCCACCCCTTCCGCGACACCCTACCGCGCATCCCCCTGCCAGCGTATTGTTGCAGCCGTTCGTTCATCACAAAATCACGGTAGTCTCCGTCAGAGTTGATGCGAGCCTTGGTGAGTTTGTCAGATTCATCTGGGTAGGGCAGTTTTGGCAGGATGATATATTCACACTCTTGGCCCGGCAAGTCGTAGCCAGTGCCCAAGGATGGTGAAATAAAACAGGCCGGGGGCACGGCCAATTTGAACTGGGCGACGCGCTCCGCTGTATTGTCCGTGTTGTTGGTCCACATGAAGCTTCGGTCAGCCGCGGTCTCCAGGATCTCGTTCCTGCGGCGGTAGCTGACGGGCAGAAGCAGTCCTTTGCGGTCACGGCGGGCGAGCAGGATCTGGTCCATGACCCCAACCATTTTTGAGAAGTCCTACTTGGAGACTTTCCAGTTCATTTTCACAATCGGGCAGAAATAGACAGGGCAGCGCTTGGCCGGGAATGTGTCGGGGGTATAATGCCATTCGGCTTCCTCCTGCATGACCCCCAGAATCCTCCTGCTCTTCTGTATGCAGGTGGCGGCTACCACCAAAA
>SDBT01017457.1_pt1 | contig 11333 bp, 12 predicted proteins | sample 2277101 | NCBI WGS metagenome assembly SDBT01 (sample SAMN10404973, study PRJNA504765) | marine sediment metagenome | isolation source: marine sediment core GS10_PC15, 103 cmbsf | place: Arctic Ocean: Southern Knipovich Ridge | collected 2010 | reverse complement strand
ATTTGGTCGACTCGACCGATGACTCATAAACATTCTATTCAGTTAGTAACACTGGGGGTGTACTAGAGAGACTATTTCCGTAATTACTATATTGCGGGCGTGGTTTGCGAACTCAATCTTGCATCAGCGGATTGAGCCACGGGCTTGAGTGGAAACGGTCAGACCGCAGAGGAGGGGGGGGGTAGTACAAAGCAAACCGGGCAAGGAAAGGAGGTGTTTACAACAACTGAATAAGGCAGTACTGGAAATACCGTGCAAGTTGATGTTTTATTCGATCATTAATATAGTAATCAATAAGATTGGAGAACGCCAAAATGGAATCAACAACCAAAAAAGGTTGGGCTGATCGCTTAGCGGATGGGATGGAATTCCTCGCCCCATTGTTTGACCAGCCACACCTCGCCTCCATTCGAGATGGGTTTGTGGCGATGATGCCCTTACTCATCGTTGGAGCACTAGTACTTGTTGTCCTACAGTTCCCATTGAGCCTAGAGAAAGGATCTGAGGTTTACCTTGACAGCAAGCTGAGCCCTGATCTGGTAGATGCGCTGTGGGTGCCCTTCAACATCACCTTCGGGCTTTTGTCAGTATATGTGCTGATATCAATCACCTACTCATTGCGCCGACGGCGTGGCTTAGACCCGCTCATGCCGCTGATCTTCACTTTTTTGTCCTACATGCTGGTCGCCACCCCCCAGATCGCGGCAGGGGAGCCGGCGACTTTCCTGGACAACACTGGCTTATTTACGGCCATTGTCATAGCAGTCATAACGGTGGAGGTCTATAAATTCTTTATTGACCGAAATCTCTACGTCTCAATGCCAGCTGGCGTTCCGCCAGCGATCTCAAACGCCTTCATCGCCTTGATCCCGGGTACGGTGATCATCTTTGGGTGGTGGGCGATTCGGTTCCTGCTTAAGATCGATCTGGCAGGAGGTCTCTTCGATGTGCTTTCAACCCTCGTGCCTGCGGCTTCAACCTATGTCGCCGGTGCAGTCGCAGAGACTTTCCATGCATTCCTGTGGACCTTAGGCATCCACGGTGATCTGACCATCGGGATCGTTCTCGAACCGGTGTGGACCAGCAACCTGGCAGAGAACGTTGCAGCTGTCGCTGCCGGCAATGAACCGACCAATATTTACACCAGCATCTTCCGCAGCTACGTCGTACCTGGCGGATCAGGCGCCACGCTGCCTCTTGCCATTTACTTCATCCGCTCGAAGTCAGCTCGACTTCGAAGGGTAGGTTGGCTGGGTGTCTGGCCGGGTATCTTCAACATCAATGAGCCCATCACCTTCGGTGCGCCCGTTGTGTTCAACCCCGTGTTAGCCATCCCCTTCATCCTCATCACCTTCGTAAACGTCACAGTCGCCTGGTTGGTAACAACTTCTGGCCTCGTGACAGTACCATATATTCCGGCGCCATGGACCATGCCATCGCCACTTCTGATGTTCATGGCAACAGGATATGACCCCATGGCTGCAGTCCTTGCAGTAGTCACGGAGTTCGTGATTCCTGGGGTTATATGGTGGCCAGCCTTCAAGGCTTGGGAGAGACAAGTTCTCGAGAAGGAGGTGGTGGCTGTCGCAGAAGCTGAAGTTGCTGCAACGCCAGCCTAAGTCTCCGAAAGCGGAGATTGCACTAACAGGGTCTGCCTTCGCAGGATCTGATCGATGAACGAGTAGGGGGATACGGTTTATCCGTATCCCCCTATGTTCTATTAGGGGAGATGAAACATGAAGTTAACCTTCATCGGCGCAGGCGGGGTGCGTACGCCGCTGGTCATTGAGAGCGTAATGGGCTTCCAGGACCGAATTCCATTTTCCGAAGTTTGTTTGATGGATATCAATGATGAGAATCTGGATCTGATGCGCATGGTCACCGAAGTTCGATTGCAGGGCAGGTCTCCAAACTTCAAATTAAACTGGACAACGGACCCAGAGGAAGCAATAAGTGGATCCGATTTTATTGTGATGACCTTTCGCCAGGGTGGGATCGCATCGCGAGTGATTGATGAGCAGGTTCCTCTGAAATACGAAGTTCTGGGCCAGGAGACAACCGGTCCCGGCGGGTTCGCCATGGCGCTGCGCACAATTCCTGTGTTGCTCGACTATGTTAAGATGATACGAGAGCTTGCTCCAGAAGCCTGGTTGATAAACTTCACCAATCCCGCAGGAATCGTCACAGAAGCGGTGACCAAATATGCAGCTTTCGACCGGGCGATCGGTATATGTGACAATCCGTCTGCCATGCATCGCACATTAGCAAAACACCTTGGTGTTGAGCTTAGTGACTTGTTTTTGGAGTACTACGGACTAAATCATCTCGGTTGGATGTCCGGGGTCTACCTAAATGGTGAAAACAAGGTTCCAGAGCTGATCAATGAAATTAAAGAGAGTGGATCGTCCTGGCATTGGTTGCCTTTTGACCCTGAATTCATTGCTGCTTTAGGAGTGATACCGAACGAATACCTGCTTTTTTATTATTATCCTAGAAGATCCGTTGAAAATTACCTTAAAGCGGGACAAAGCCGTGCACAACAAATCCAACCCTTTAATGAAGAACTCTATGATTCTCTCAAGGCGATTCGAGCGGAAGGATCTACCCCTGATCGTGTGATGCAGGTGTTGAAGAAATATCTTGAACAACGCCACGGAACCTATATGACCATTGAGACCGGTGAGGGTCATGAGGAATATGAAGAGGAAATAACGGAAGAGGGCGAAGCAATGGAAGAAGCAGCGGAGGGCTACTCTGGAGTAGCCCTGCGTGTAATTGAAGCACTCACACAGAAAATGGCGATGAACATCATCTTGAACGTTCCCAACCGGGGCGCCATTCCCGCGATGACTGACGATGACGTAGTTGAGGTTAATTGTCACGTTCGTAACGGTCTAGTTCGACCTTTCGCGGTTGGCTCCATCCCGGATCACGCGCTTGGTCTGATGAAGCGTGTGAAGGCGTATGAGCGCCTTACAATCGAGGCTGCAGTTGAAGGGTCCTATTCCAAAGCTGTAAAAGCGCTTGCGTTGCACCCGCTCGTACCTTCCTATGAGGTTGGCAAATCAATCTTGGATGATTACATCCAAGGTCACGGAAAACACTTCCCAACTTTGCGGTAGATTGGTATAAAAGAGTAGCCCTGTTAACGCTGCATAGGCAGGATCATGAGAGAACATTTCGTATGGAGGGAAAGCATGTCGGAACCCAAACCGATCAGAGTACTCATCGTTTGTGCAATCGGTATGTCCTCGAGCTTGCTTGAGGCGAAGACTGAAGAAGCCGCTAAGGCTGCAGGTGTAGCGCTGGAGATGATGTCCTGCACTACGCCTGATGTTGCGCGGTGGGATTTCAAAGAAAACTATGTCGATGTCCTTCTTATTGCGCCACAGGTGCGCTACAAAAGAAAGAGCCTTACCAAGGATGCGGGTCAGTACGGAACCGTAGTCGATCTCATCGAATCCATTACGTACGGCATGGTCGATGGGGAGAAGTTATTCGAACAGATTATGACCATGGTTGAGTCAAAAGAAAAAGGCGAATAGTTAGGAAATTCCGGAATCCGTTTCGCAATTGAACTGGTCTGTAGCTCGCTCACGTAATGGAGCGCTTCGGTGGCGCGATTGGATGAAAGTGTGACACCTAAACCTATCCAAGTATTAATCATCTGTGCCGCGGGGATGTCTTCAAGCTTACTGATCGATGCAATTGAAAAGGCCGGTAGTGAGGCGGAATACTCCCTAAATGTCATAACCTATCATTCGTTCGGATCAGCCTACTGGGATTTCGGGAAAGATCCTGTCGACGTTGTAATGGTTGCACCTCAAGTACGTTTCTTGAGGAAGAGAATTCAAAAATTGGCTTCACCACATGGGATTCCTGTTATTGTCATTGAACCCATGTCCTATGGGATGGCTGATGGGGAGAGCCTCCTACAGCAGGTTATGAGTGCGATAAATGAGAAGCAGGAGTACCATGAATTAGACTGAAGGTCATCACTTAGATTGAGACTCATCCGATTTTGCTGTTCATAAAGGAGAATAAAAAGGCGTGATTGTCAAAGGCTTGATCACTGCAGTAAGTGGGTTTCTCTTCATATTTGCTCCTGGCGTTCCCATGGGGTTGATATATCAAAAATACCGCACTCCGGCAAAATCTCTGCTGGTGACAGGCATGATTGTGTGGATAATCACGCAGGTTCTGGCAATTTTTGTCCAAGCCATGGTTCGCCCCGTTCTTCCCGAACATTTAAATATTATTGATCCGGGGAATACACTTGAATACGCGGTTTCGATACTTGGCCCATTCATTGCCGCGCTTTTTCTTTCCACCGGCTTGTTTATCGTCCTCCGACGAGAGAAAAAGCGAGCATCAGTTGTGATGTTTTCAGTACTCACATTAGGTTTTGGAGCAGGGTTGATTAATCAGGTGTTCAACGGATTAAATCTGGTAGGATCAGGCGTTCGATTAGCCCTGGGAGCGGCAACCGGTACTGATCTTGGTGAGCTCGCGGAAGTTGAATTTCTAGATCTTATCCTTGTATTGATGGCTCTGATCGTTTTCCGAATTGCACTGCTGATTGTCACCGCATTGGTTGGAGTGATGGTTGGAAGTGCGGTGTCTGGAGAAAAGAAATTCTTCTGGCAAGCAGTTATTTTATCTACCCTCTTCAATTGGATAGTGATCGTCATCTTTTTAAGAATGGGAGATTCTCCTGGACAGCTGATTGTTGGTCAGGCAAATCCGATCACCTCCATCATCGCAATCCTATTTTGTGCCTTTGCTTCCATTCTTTCATATCATCTGCTGACCAAACAATTTGAACAGCTACGGAGTTAAATTATTATGGAACAACTGGAAACATTTACCGGGAAGGATGGACGCCCTATGTTGCTCATTCCCGCCGGTGAATTTCTCTTCGGAGAGGATAAGCAAGAAGTTTCGACGGAGGCTTATTACATCGATCAGTTTCCGGTCACCAACGTGGATTTCAAGAAGTTCGTTGAGGCGAGCGGCCATTCAGATCCACAGCATTGGCGCAAGGGTGTTTGGCCAGAGGGCAAGGATGACCATCCAGTAGTAAATGTCACCTGGGATGATGCAGCGGCGTACGCAGAATGGGCTGGCAAACGTCTGCCCACTGAAGTGGAATGGGAGAAGGCTGCCAGAGGCCCAGACGGCCGACTTTGGCCTTGGGGCAACACCTTCAGCATCAACAACTGCAATACGAGCGACTTTGGAGTTCTTGATACAACCCCAGTAGGTCAGTATTCGCCAGCGGGGGATAGCCCTTATGGTGCCGTTGATATGGCGGGAAACGTATGGGAATGGGTGGGTGGGAAAATTTCACCACTGCGGATGCCGCTCCGTGGTGGGAATTGGTTGGATGGCGCAGCCGAGGCGCAAACTTTTTCCCGCCGAATGCACACGCCCCGCCGGAAGAACGATTTTGTTGGGTTTCGCTGCGCGGCCGACGAGCTCCCTGAATGAGTAGGTTATTACGCTGGATCTTAGTGCGGCACGGTGATACAGAATGGACCGAAAAGAAGAAACTTCACGGGGGGCGATTCGACAGCCCTCTGAGTTCGAGGGGTCGAAAACAAGCCGAATTAACTGGACAAGCTCTTGTAGATGAGAATATCAAATCAATCTTTTCAAGCCCCCAGGGACGCGCTCTCCAGACTTCAGAGATTATCGCGGAATCGGTTGGGGTTGATCTAATCCAGCCAGTAGATGGATTTCGTGAGCTTAACTTCGGCTTGCTTGAGGGAGGACCGATCCTGACCTTTGGCCCGGGCGGTACTGCGCCGAAGGTGCTCAAGCCATTTGCCACGTTTGTTCGAAACCTTACTGGAGAAAGCGAAAGACGTTTTATCGATCGAGTTAAGGAGGGTGTAGCGCAACTGCAGAAACACCAACAGGATGACCAGATCCTAATCGTAGCGCATTGGGGAGTACTAAGTGCCATAATGGCGTCGCTGTTTAACGGGGATGCTAATCATTGGCTTGAGAACGTGAAGTGGTCTCCTTGTGGGATCACAAAAATTCAGGAAGTTGATGGACGCTGGGAAATGGTCCAACAGGATGACGTCCGTCATTTAACCGAATTGGGGAGATAACAATGTCACAATCAGAATGGGAACAAACACTCTTTACGGTCATACTGCATTCCGGCAACGCCCGCAGCAGCGCGAAGGAAGCCCAGGAATTCGCAACTGAGCGAGATTGGGATGCAGCTCAAGCTTCGCTTGATGAAGCCAATGATGAGGTTATACTCGCGCATAAGTCCAATGTGGATATTATCCAGCGAGAAGCAAAGGGAGAAAAGGTGGAGTTCTCCGTTCTGCTCGTGCACGCTTTGGATTTACTCGTTCTCGCATGGAGTGAAATTGATTTTGCGGAGCAGTTCATCAACTTGAATAAACGGGTTGCGAAGCTCGAGGATCAAGTGGAGAAGAGGTAAGTCGATGGCAAGACCAAAGATTGAAAAGCTAACTTACATTGGTGGCGGCAGCTCCTACACACCTGAGTTCATCGATGGTTTCATCCAATATGAGGAGGAAGTTGAGTTGGGTGAAATCGCCCTGCAGGATATCGACGAGGGTCGATTAAAGACTGTCGGCGGGATGGTAGAGCGCATGCTGCGCTATAAAGAGCTGGATACGAAAGTATCCCTTCATCTCCAGAGAGAACCCGCGATTGAAGGGGCAGAGTTTGTTGTTTCGGCCATCCGGGTTGGAGGGATGGATGCGCGCATACGAGACGAAAAAATCCCGCTTAAATATGATGTAATTGGGCAGGAGACCAGCGGCCCTGGCGGGACACTGAAAGCCTGGCGGACCATTCCGGTGGCTTTGGATATTGCTAAGGATATGGCGAAATACGCCCCGGGCGCATGGTTTCTCAATTTCACCAACCCATCCGGCATCATCACCGAGGCCATCCTCAAACATACTGGTCTTAATGTAGTGGGCTTGTGCAACAACCCTATCACCACGCAATACGGCATCGCCGCCCTTTTGGGGGTGGAACCCGAAGAAGTTTTCCTTGAATGGGTGGGGTTGAATCACATCAATTGGGTTCAACGAGTGTTTTCTCAGGGCGTGGATGTCACTCACGACTTAATCGCACAAGTAGCGGATGCTCCCGATAGCACACCCATGAGCCTTTTCGCTCCGGAATTGGTGAAGGCTTTAGGCGTACTCCCAACCTGGTACCAACAGTACTATTATTATCACGACAAAAAGGTGAAGGAAGCCAAGGAGGCTGAGAAATCTCGCGGGGAGATAGTCAAGGAAGTTGAGGCCGCCTTGATGCAGAAATATGCTGATGAGAATGAATTCGTCAAACCTCCTGAATTGAGCATGCGCGGGGGTGCACTGTATTCAGAGGCCGCACTCCAGCTTATCCTTTCACTGACATTTGATCGGTGCGATGTTCAGGTCCTCGTGACGAGAAATAATGGAAGCATTCCAGACCTTCCCGATGACGCCAGTGTCGAGGTTCCTTGTGTCGTAGGCGCGCATGGAGTGACGCCCCTTCACATGGGACCGCTGCCGGAGACAATTCGTGCGTTGTGCCAACAGGCCAAAGCTTGGGAGAGCTGGACGGTGGAGGCAGGGGTCACGGGCGATCGTGATGCCGCATTGATGGCGATGCTGACCAATCCGCTTGTGCCTTCCTATGATGTTGCCAGAGCGTTGTTGGATGAGATGCTGCCTGCGAATAAGGAGTATCTCCCGCAATTTTATCCGTAGGAGTGAATGGTTGTCATTCTGAGGAGGTCTCACAGGGCGTATTTCCCTGTGAGAGCGACGAAGAATCTCGTTTTTGGAATTCAAATGTAACTCTGATGTCGGAAAACGAGATTCTTCGCTCTGCTCAGAATGACAACTCACCTTAAAAAGGAAAGCACATGACAAAAATCGATCTTTCTAAACCGGTGAATATACCAGAATCCATGGAGAGCTTGGTCCCCTTTGCCTCAATCGATTACAAGATTGAAGTGGGCGTGGGTCACCTTGAACGTCAATATGAGGAAATTGCCGAAGAGGTGAAAGATGCCATGCTGGCCGTCCTTCCAACAGGGAAATACACATTAGGGCCGTATTTGAGCAAATTCGAAGAGGAATTCGCGGCTTATTGTGATTCGAAATACTGCATTGGGATTTCCAGCGGGACCGCGGCCTTACAGATAGCATTAGCAGCTTTTGAGGTAGGTCCCGGCGATGAAGTCATCACCGTTAGCAACACCTACATCGCCACTGCTTTGGGGATCTCCTACAACGGAGCAACACCAGTCTTCGTCGATGTGGATCCAAAAACCTACAATCTCACTGCTGCCCTGGTGGCAGAAAAAATTACAGCGAAAACAAAAGCTATCGTTGTTGTGCATCTGTATGGTCACCCGGTGGATATGGATCCCATAATGGCTTTGGCCAAGGAACATGGCCTGAAGGTGTTAGAAGACGCTGCCCATGCGCATGGGGGGAAGTACAAGGGGCGCAAGGTCGGTTCCCTGGGTGATATGGCGGCGTTTTCATTCTATCCTGGGAAGAATATGGGTGCCTATGGAGACGGCGGGGCGATTACGACAAGCGACCCTGAACTGAATGAAAAAGCGCGCATCTTGAGATATGTCGGTCAACGCCAGAAATTCATCCACGAGGTCATTGGTTATCAAATGAGACTTGACCCGATCCAAGCGGCAGCATTGAGTGTAAAACTCAAGTATCTGGACGATTGGAACTCGCGGCGTAGGAAATGGGCCGGCATTTATGATGAAATGCTGGCCGGTACACCGCTTCAGTTACCCTACGTAGAAGAAGACGTCTATCATGTCTATTACTCTTACGCCACCATTGTTGCCTCCGAAGAAGAACGCACACAACTCATGCAGCACCTTTGGGAGCGCGGGATTGGGGCTTTTGCCATGTACCCGGCTTTGGTTCCTCTTCAAGGCGCATACCAGGATTTGGGGTACAGTGAAGCTGATTTTCCAGTCAGTGCAAGCTATGCGCGCCGCGTAATGAACCTTCCGCTGTTCGAGACATTACGGGAAGATGAAGTTCGCAGAGCTGCCGAAACGGTGCTTGCCTTTTACGATCGAGCAGCCTAGGGAGGATATGCATGCCGGATAGAATTCGACTCTCTGTCATTGGAGGAAGTGGCGTCGCCACGCCAGGCTCACTTCAATCGTTGAAGGGGATTGAGGATAGACCCCCAATTGACATCGTCCTCATTGGAAGAACGTTACCAAAGTTGGAAGATGTCAGCCGCCTGAGTAAAAAGATTGCTGAAAACTCTAAAGTTGAATTGACTCTTAGGCACACAACTAACCTTGAGGGTGGGTTAGAGGGCGCCGATTATGTGCTCAATCAGATCCGAGTCGGCGGTTATGAGGGGAGAGCCTTTGATGAGGCGTTTCCCCAGAAATACGGAATCCCTGGTGAGGAAACATTCGGGCCGGGGGGTATGAACTATGCCCTGCGCACTATCCCAGTGACCCTGGGTCATTGCGATGTGATTGAGAAAGTCGCTCCGGATAGTTTACTCATCAACCTGACCAATCCGAGCAGTTTCATTCAGTATGCAGTTACCAAATACACGGACGTTAATATTATTGGGGTTTGCAACTCTCCAATGGATTTGGGCATAGCGTTAGCGAATTTTATCGGCGCGCCACCGGAGCAGGTGTGGGTTGGATATGTTGGGATGCATCACTTCGGTTGGATAACGGAAGCTCAATGGCAGGGCAGAGACATCATGCCCGAAGTGATGGAGAAGATCGAAAGTCTTCCAGGGCTGCCAGTCGATGTTGACATCATTCGAGCGATGGGAGCGGTTCCGACGAGCTATTACAAATATTATTACCATTCGGATCGAATGCTTGAAAATCAGAAGGGCAAGCCAACACGAGCTGAACAATTGATGGAGCTTCAAGATCAAATAATGGAAGATCTCAGTGACGAGAACTTGGAACAAATGCCCGAAAGCCTGTTGTCCCGAGGAGCGGGTTGGTATGACGAGATAATCGTTCCGGTTATGCTCGCACACGCGATGGACACTCGTGAAATATTCACATTGAATGTCCCCAATGGTGCTGCGGTTCCCTGGATGCCTCCAGATTCGATTGTGGAGATACCAGTTGTTGTCACGCGACAAGGATTCTATCCTTTGAATCCACCCTCAGCACCACTCGACATTCAGGCCATGGTTCGACTAAATGCGACCTTTGAGATGTTGTGGGTTGAAGCTGTGGTTGAAAAATCGTATGAAAAGGCGCTGCGAGCTATGATGCTCAATCATTTGGTGACGAATCTGGATCAGGCGCGGGACATCCTGGAGGAAATCTGGCCCAAAGAGTAAGGCACATTGGTCACCCCACAAATTCTTTGATAATGGAACCGGAATTTCTGAGACACGGCACGTGCTTGGAAAAATGGAAAAGGATTTTCAATGAGTCGTAGGGACGTAGCATGCTACGTCCCTACCTTCAAATTGGGGATGAATGATAATTTTGAATATGATAGGAGCCGAAGGGATTTCCAGAATTGTGTCGTAGGGGCGACTGGCAACGTGCTTCAGCACGCAATGCCCTTACGTGGAATTGAGCTAGGAGATGAGAAGTGAAGGATACAAATGAGAAGCCTATTTTCGTCCTTGGTTTAGACGGTGGTGGTTCACATACTCAATGTGTGATTCTGGATCAAAGTGGTGCCGAGATTGGAAGAGGTGTGGGTGGTGCCTCTAATCATCAATCCGTTGGCGTTGAAGCAGCTGCACAGGCAATCGCCGAAACCATGCAGAGCGCACGCAAGGCAGCGGGAAATCCTACTCTAGCAGCGGCATGCTGGGGGATGGCGGGATTGGATCGAGCCGAAGACGAGCAAATCATCCAGGGAGTGGCCGAGCAACTATTAGCCCATATCCCAGTGCAGGTTGTTCACGATTCGACCATCGCATTAGTTGGGGGGACTGCTGGAAAACAATTTGGCGTGGTCATCATTTCTGGGACGGGTTCGATTGCGGTTGGGTATCATCCATCGGGTCGAATGGAAAGAGCAGGGGGCTGGGGTCATCTGCTCGGTGATGAGGGTAGTGGCCATTCGATCGCATTGCGCGGTTTGAATGCAGCCACGCGTGCGTATGATGGTCGTGATCTTAAAACATCCCTTATTGATGGTTTTGTAACCGAGACCGGAGAAACCTCTTTCGAAAATCTGGTTGGTCGTATTTACTTGGAAAATTGGTCTGCTCCCGAGATTGCGTCTCTTGCTCCCACTGTCCTATCTGCAGCGAAGAAGGGCGATATAGTTGCGTCAGAAATTGTT
>SDBT01017456.1_pt1 | contig 11333 bp, 15 predicted proteins | sample 2277101 | NCBI WGS metagenome assembly SDBT01 (sample SAMN10404973, study PRJNA504765) | marine sediment metagenome | isolation source: marine sediment core GS10_PC15, 103 cmbsf | place: Arctic Ocean: Southern Knipovich Ridge | collected 2010 | reverse complement strand
GACGTGATGTCGTTGGAGCGCCTGGCGAGTTCGATGTAGCCGCCGTAATGGATCATGGGATGGGCGACGAGCTGGTTCTCCTTGTAATTCCAGCGCGGGACGATGCTCGCATGGCCGATGGCCGGGTCAGGCTCCAGTCCACTGTGGGCCAGGTTTTGGACGGCGCGATATAGACTGTTCGGCTCGCACTCCAGCAACCTCGGGTTCGCCTGGATCGTGTTGAGGCAGACGCGAGTGAACCGCTCGGCCGGGATGTGCTTTGGTAGAGACTGGCCGAACTTCGGCTGCATCTGGGTCAGCACTTGGGCGACTTGAGCTATCGGGATCAGCTCGCGCTTGGAGGCTTCAGTCTTTGCGGGTGCTTTAGGCATCTTCAATCATCTCCAAAGCTCTCATTGTGAGTCCGCGGATGGTCTGCTGGAATGTGAGTTCGATTCCGTTTTGTAGCCGCAGGGTTTCCATGTACTGCTCGACCTTGAGGAACTCTTCATCCTGGAAATATACCTGGACGTTGCGTGACCCGCGCTGGCGTTTTGCCGGCATTACATCTCCAGGGCTTTGGTATAGAGGTCAACGATGTGCTGCTGTTCGTCCCGGTCAGACTTATCAAGTTTCCTCAGCTTGATCACCACTCGCATGGCCTTCACGTTCAAGCCCATGGCTTTAGCCTCGGAGAAGACCTCAGTGACATCTTCCCCCAGAGACGACCTCTCTGTCTCCAGGCGCTCTATGCGCTCGATGAAACCCAACAGCCGTTCCGTGCCAATGCCGAGTTCGGTCATGTCTTCTTCTTTTCCTGGATCTTAGAGACGAACATTCGCCGGCTGGTCGATCCTTTGTTTTGGAACGGCTTGACCGTCACGACGGGGAATTTCACTGCAAACTTGGGCGTGATGATGTGGCTGTTCTCGCCGAGGATGTTGGCGATCTCGGCTTTGGCCGCCTTCTCCTCTTCCTCGTGGACCTTCCTTATGCTGGTCAGCGCTGGCAGCTTGGTCAGCAGCTCCACCAGCCGCTCATTGTCGGACATATCGACAGGCGGGACGTTCTGGACGGCGTTCGGATACAGCTTCTTGACCGTGTCAAAATCCGCACCAACCAGATCCGGCTCGCGCTTGTTGTCCACGTCATTCCAGAATGCCTCGATGGCCGTGCAGATCTTGTGGATCGCGCCAACGTGCCGGTCCTGGCGAACGAGGTAGGGCTCGTTCCCGCCGACGAGGCAGCCGATCAGTCCGAAGTTTTTCCCGGTCAGATGAATTTGCTGCTGGAGCTGGAGAGAGATATAGGGTGGCGGCTCGACCGACTGTAGGATCTGGTCGTGCTTCACTCTCTCTTCCTGGCTGGTGTCCCACTTGTCGCGGAAAACCAGATAATCGACGTTCTTTATCTCCAGCGGGACCCAGCCGTGATCTTCGGTCAGCCACTCAAAATCCATCGTCCCGCCCATGCCCCGAATATCTTTGTCGACGAGGTAGCGGTGGACCTTGCGGATCTTCGTGCCGTGGATCTCACTAAAGATCCGCGCGATGGCCGGCTCTAGTTCTTGGCCGCAGAGGATCCGCAAGCCCCCGAACTCGGGATCGTCCAAATTCCCGAGCTTGCGATGGTACAGCTCAAACTTGGTCGTGAATGGCGACACGCCGAACAAAGCCGCGGTCTCAGACCCGCCGACATTATTCTTACGGAGGACCCGCCACTGGTCTTCGTTGTCGATGTGGATTGCTTTGGCTGGCATGGCGTGGACCGTACCAGGGGAAAGTACATGGGTCAATCCCCTGGCTTGAACAAAGTTCCCGCTCCTGGTACAAGCGAAATATGACTGATCACCCGCTCCGCTCCTGGATGGACAAGCACGAGATTGGGGTCGCGGAAATGTGCCGCCGGCTCAACCTCGGCTCCCGCAACACGATCTATCGTTACTTGCGGCGCGAGACCATCCCGAACCGCATCATCATGGCCCGCTTCAAAGACGTGACGAATGGCGAAATCGGCCCCAGTGACTTCTACGACTGAAGTCCCCGTACTTCGTGATTATCAGGTCGCCGGTATCGAAAAAGCGCGGAATAGCTACCGCGCCGGCAATTCGAATGTCCTCCTGGTCGGCCCCACCGGCTCCGGCAAGACCACGATATTCTGCTACATCATCTGGCGGGCCCAGCAGAAAAACCGCAAGACCTGTGTGATCGCGCACCGGACCGAGCTGATCGAGCAGTGCAGCGAGCGCCTCGATAGCTTTGGGATCGACCACGGCATAATTCAGGGGAGCCATCCCCGATATAAGCCGTGGCTCCCGGTCCAGGTGGCCTCGATCGCGACCCTGGCGCGGCGCAAGCACCTAAAGGGCTTCGATTTCATTGTGGTCGACGAGGCGCACCACGCGCGGGCGCCAACGTATATGGAGTTCATCAAGGCGAACGAGGCCCAAGTGCTGGGCTGCACAGCGACCCCCTACAGGGGGGACGGTAAAGGCCTGGGCGCGATGTTCACCGACATGGTGATCATAGCCGGCGTCCAGGAGCTCGTGGAGCAAGGCTGGCTCGTCCCGCCCCGAATGTATGCCCCCTCCGAGCCGGACCTCCTGGGGATCCGAACCATTGCCGGCGACTACGATAAGGAGGAGCTGGCCGAGCGGTGCGACATCGCGGACCTGATCGGGGACATAGTTCTGCACTGGAAAAAGCTGGCCCTCGGCCGGCCCACCGTCTGCTTTGCGGTCAATATCCTCCACAGCCAGCACATCACCGCGCAATTCGTATTGGCCGGCGTGAACGCGGTGCACCTGGACGGAACCACCCCGGCGGACGAAAGAGCGGATATTCTCGAACGGCTGAGACAAGGCCGGATAGAAGTCGTGTGCAATGTCGGCGTGATGCAGGAGGGGACGGACGTCCCCTGCCTGGGGGCGATCATCCTGGCCCGGCCGACCAAGTCCCACTGCCTCTACGTCCAGATGGTCGGGCGCGGCCTGCGCCCCTACGAGGACCTGGAGGACTGCGTCGTCCTTGATCACGGCGGCAATTGCCTGCGCCATGGCGATGTCCGAGACGAGGTCGATGTTGACCTGTCCGACGGCTTAAAGAAGAAGAAGGTTGGGCCCGATTCAATCGGCCTCACCCAATGCGCTGAATGCTATAGGATTTACGACAGCAGTTTGACCGAGTGTCCCGAGTGTGGTGCTGTGAAACGCAAGCTGTCCCCTGCCGAATTGGCACATCTGGACGGAGAGCTTAAAGAAAAAAAGTGGGATCCCGAGAAAGCCCTCGCGAAGAGGGCGCGAAAGTTTGAGCAGTCACAATGCACTACGGTCGCGGAGTTGACGCAGCTCGGGAAAGATCGGGGCTACAAAAATCCCGCCGGCTGGGCGTGGTACGTGATGAAGGCGCGGCGTAGTGGCGGAGAAAACCGGGTCCTCTGAGCACGATGAGCTGAAAGCGGACGTGCTGGTGGCGCTGTCCTCAATCGAAGGCGTGATGGTATGGAATCATCCGACGGGAATGGGGCAGCTCTACAAGACAGAACGGCACGTTCGCTTCGGTTTGATAGGGTCGGGAGACATCATAGGGGCGGCTTTTGGCCGCCCTCTCTCGTGCGAGGTCAAGACCGGCAGGGGCCGGCAAGGTGAACAGCAAAAAAGATTCCAAAAAGCATGGGAGAAAGCGGGCGGAATCTACATCGTTGTCCGCTCGGTGGAGGACGTGATCAGAGAGATTAGCTTCATTCGTTGACCAACCTGCACGGGAGAAGACGAAATGCCAAACGATTACACCGTGGGCGAGATCTCCAAGATGCTCGCCGGCCAAATGCAGGCCCTTACGCTCGTCCTGTTGCCGCAGGGCAAACGAGTTGGAAATGAGATCTGGGTAGGTGATCTTAACGGCAGCCCGGGGAACTCACTGAAAGTCATTCTGACCGGCCCTCACGCCGGGTTCTGGAAAGATTTTGCCCAAGGCGACGACGTGCGGGGCGATCCCGTAGACCTGATACAGGGCGTTTTGCGCCTCGACACGGGCGAAGCCATCAGGTGGGCAAAGAACTGGCTGGGGCTTGCCCAGGGGATGGCGCCGCCGCCAACGGAACAGCCCTCCTCGAAGGGACCCGACAAGACGGCGGCCGCGCGGATCGAGCGCGCCCGGCGGATCTGGCACGATAGCGTCACGGCCACGGACACTCTGGTCGAGAACTATTTGCGCTGGCGCGGGATCAGCGTGCGACCGCCGCTGAGCATCCGCTTCCAGGCCGACCACGAACACTGGGTCCTCGAAGGCGACAGATGGCGGTGCACCCACCGGGGCCCGGCGATGATCGCCGCGGCGCAAAACATCGACGGCCAGATTGTCGCGGTGCAGCGGACGTGGCTCAAGCGAGATGGCCATGGAAAGGCCAACCTCGCGGTGTCGCGCAAAACGGTAGGGACGCCCCGTGGAGCCGCTGTACGGCTTGGCATGGTGAGACCCCGCCTCCTAGTCGCCGAGGGCCTGGAGACCGGCCTGAGCCTCTTCCAGGGGCTCTGTGACGCCAATCGGGCAGTCGTCTGGTGCGTTCTCGGCACCGCTGGCATGAGATCGGTGGAAGTGCCGGAGACCGGGGTGAAGGAAGTGTTCTTCGCCATCGATGGTGACGCCCCGAGCCTCAAAGCCGCCAAGGTCGGAGCCGCCCGGCTGTGTAAAGACTACGATACCAGGGTGATGCGATCGCCGCGCGGCATGGACTGGAATGACGTACTTCAGCAGTTCAACACCGAGCATAAGGGGTCGGCGCATGTCTGAGGATGATTTTACGAACGTGATCGAGGGCTCCTTCGACAGCGCCGATAAAGTCACCTCAGAGCCGGAAGAGACCGGCGAATACAATCCCGATGACGATGTAGTCAAAGCTCTGGGCATCAATGATAAGGAATTTATCTATTATTCGTCCCGCAAGAAGATGGTCGTGAGCCTACTTTCTGACCGGCACACGGAGTTGGCATTACTTGGGATGGCCGGCGAGTATTATTGGCAGTACAAGGCCGGGGAGCACAATGTCGGTGCCGAGGTCGGCAAGATACCTTGGAAGAAGCTGGCCGGCTCTTTGATGCAGCTGTGCTGCGACAAGGGTTACTTCAGACCCGACTGCATCCGAGGCCGCGGTGCCTGGGAAGACGCCGGCAGGACAGTCTTCCACACGGGCGACCGGCTGATTGTCGACAGTGACGAGGTCCGGCTCGGGGATCTCGATAGCGAGTTCGTCTACACCCAGCGCCTACCCATGAAAGATTTCGACTTGAAGCACAGCCTTGAGGACAATGATGCGCGCAAGATCGTCCAACTAGCTGGCCGCTTTCGCTGGCAAGATCCGCTCCACGGGAAGCTCCTGGCCGGCTGGCTGGCTCATGCCGTGATCTGCGGGGCCAGCGACTGGCGGAGCCATATCTGGATCACAGGCCCCACGCAGAGCGGGAAATCGACTGTGGCTACCAGCTTCATGCACAAGCTCCTGGGCAAGGACGGAGCCGAGTTCTTCCAGTCGGCCGAAACCACCGAGGCCGGGATCCGCCAGCACATGAAAAACGATGCTGTTCCTATAGTTTTCGATGAGTTCGAGGCCGACCATAAAGGTGTCGTACCCAAAGTGGAGAAGGTCTTGACGCTCATGAGGCAGGCCAGTTCCGAGACAGGTGGCCAGATCATCAAGGGCACCTCCACGGGCGAGAGCATCAACTACACGATGAGATCCGCCTTCGCGATGATCAGCATCGGCGTAGGGATGAAGCACCAGGCCGACAGGAACCGGGTCACGATCCTGACTTTGCTGGGCGAGGACGGCGCCAATGGTGTTGAGGAGCAGCAAAGCTGGAAGAAATTGTCCGCCGACCTGGTTGAGACGCTGACGCCGGAGTTCTGCCGGGCTTTTCGTGCGCGAATGATCGAGCTGATCCCGAACTTCCGTCTCTGCCAGACCAGGATCTCCAACCATATCCGCGCTCATTTTGGCGATGCTCGCATCGCGGACCAGCTGGGGACGCTGCTCGCTGGTTTCTGGTTGCTGACCACGAGCAAGGTAATCGATGATGAGCACGCGACCCAACTCATTGCAGCCTACCTCCCGGCCATGGAGGAGCTACAGGCGGACTCCGGTGCGGTCAAAGATGAGGAGGGGGTGCTTGAACAGATTCTCACTCAGATCGTCCCCGCTGAAGGCGGCGACGGCCGGAAATTCGACCGGCGGATCCATGAGTTGCTTCTGATGGCCACCGACACACAGTCGGACGGTCAGATCTCAGACAAGCTGGCCGACCTAGCCCTGCGGCGGTACGGCCTACGAGTGGACCGCCCCTACGAGGAGGAAGGCTACGAATGGCGGCTGTTCGTAACGAACGATCCGCAGCTCAATCGGTGGTTTCGAGACACGCAATGGTCCGAGGGCTGGTATCGGCAACTGGAGCGTCTGGTGGGCGCAAAAAAGGGATCGATGCGTTTTCACAAGGGGCCAAGAGGCACTAGGCGCGGAATATCTCTGCCCATCGAAGAGTTGCTGAAAGGCGATTTTGGGGGAGAGTTACCAAACCTAGTGTAACACGGTATCTAGGAGTTCCTTAGAAATCAAATACTTATGCACCGCGTTACGTGTTACGCTCTCCATTTTGACATATATAGAGATATAGAGAGAGAAAGAGAGAGAGACTCATAAGTATGTCATATACAACATACCGTAACATATATATATATATACATCATTTAAGAAATATATATATATATAACAGTGCCTTAGCCGGGGAAATCTGGGTTACACGGGGGTTACGTGCCCGTAACGGGTACAACCAAGCCGTTGAAAAGACAGCATTAAAGCAGTTACCGGGGGCGTAACAGGCAGTTTTCAGGACGGCGTTGCAACGATAACCAGGAATGGGTACAACGACGGCATGGCAAAGGCACCCCCCACAACAATCACCACCATGCGACCGGACGACCTGGTCTCAAACCCACGAAACCCACGGATGCACGACGAGCGCCAGATCGATCACCTGGTCGCCAGCCTCACCGAGTTTGGACAGACCAAGCCGGTCCTGGCCCGCAAGGCGAACCACATGATCATCGCTGGCGACGGGATCTGGCAGGCGGCGATCCGGGCCGGCCTGAAGGAACTCAAGGTGCTGCTCTGGGACGTGCCCCAGGCGAAGGCCGACGCCTTCATGCTGGCCGATAACCGCCTGGGCGATCTGTCCGGCGATGACGACATGCGGGTGGCCAATCTCCTGAAGAACATCGAAGACGTGTCGCACCAGGCGTTGGGCTTCACCGATGAGGAGGTTGTGCAGCTTCTCAAGGACATCGAGGACCAGACCATCAAGATCCGGGAGATCACCACGGGCACCCTCGAGGATCGCTTCTGGATCTCTCTACGCGGGGCGCTCGAGAAGCAGGCCGTCGTGCTGGAGCAGTTGAAGAAATTGCTGGAAAAGCACCCGGAGATAGAGGTCGAGCAGGGGACCATCAACATTGGCGCGTAGACACAAATTCTCGGAGACCTTGCTGGCCAAGCCGAAGAAGACGGCTCACAAGCCCATCGCGCTCGCTGCCAAGATCGAGATTCGGCAACTGATATTGGCCGATATAGGGGCCGAGGGGCCCGTGGGTGTTTTCGATGCGTTTGCCGGCGACGGCCAGATGTTCAAATCGGTCTGGCACGAGGCCGCGAGTTATTGCGGTTGCGACCTGGAATTTTACCGGGATGGGCCTATGGCCTATGTCGCCGACAACCGCCGACTGCTGCGGAATATCGACCTGACCCCGTGGAATTTGTTCGATCTGGACGCCTGGGGGTCGCCCTGGGAGCAGCTGGCGATCATCGCGGACCGCCGGAGACACCGGCCCGGGGAGCTGGTGGGGGTCACGATCACCGAGGGCACGGCTTTGAAAGTCAAACTTGGAACGATTCCAAAGGCGCTGGCGACACTCGCCAACGTCCATGGTCCGGTAGAGGGGGGGATTCGTTACCAGGGCGAGCTAATTTCGAAAGCCATTGCAGCTATCGCTCGCCGCATGAACGCAAAGGTGGGCCGCCGCCTGGAGGCCGACGTCACAGGCGGCGGGTCCGCGGTTCAGTACATCGGCCTTACGTTTCGGATCTCATAAAAATCTGAATACTCTGGCCTCTTGGGTACATTTTGGGTCATCGTTGCAATACCGGACGTTTTGGGTGACGGTGCCCGGCGGCAGTTTCATCTCGTCGCTGAGGTCCGACAAGAAGACGGAAATAGCGGCGTCAGGCCGATCTTTCCCGCAAATGTGACAACTCCAGCTCAGTGGTTCGCTGAACATCCACGTCTCCTTTTCTGAGCACAAAAAAACCCGGCGCGGTCGGGGGAAATTGACCGCGCCGGGCCCTCTGCAGGGCGGTCGGAGAGGGGTTCTCTGGCCGCCCGGAGGTTACATCAGCATGTGAGTTTGGCCGTCGACCTGATAGGTCACCGCCGTTCGCGGTGGGACCCATCCCGGGACGTCCAATTCGACGCCCTCAGTCATTGGCTTGAGGTCCATCAGCTTTTGGGCGACCACGTCTCGGACCCACGCCGCCACGGTGTCGCCCTTCTCTGGGCTTTGGCCTGGGGGGTAGTGATGAGACCATTTGCCCGTCTCCGAGATGAACGGAGTGTTTTGGTCAACAGCGTGGACGCTCAGATACTTCGAGAATTTAGTCGGCTCCCACACGCAGCGAGCCCGGATCCCATCCAAATCGACGATGAACTCGCCGGCCTGGAGCCATCTCGGGAGATCGCCAGGCTTGGAGCAGGACACGGCGGCAAGAGCGTCGTCGTCCGTATCGTCGTGGTCTGACTCCTCAGCGTTCCAAAACTCAGTCCACCAGTCCCGCGTCAGTGCCCATTCGACGTAGGTCCTCCGAGCTTCCCGGCGGTCGCCCGCCGCGATATTGAGTTCGAAGTAGGCGATCAGGTCACCGAGCCTTTCCTGGCAGGCGGCCATAGTCTTGGGCTTCTTCGCCTTACAGGCCTTCTCTTCTTTGGCTTGGAGATAATCGAAAATCATCTTCTCCTCCTGTGCAGTTGGTTTCCGCGACTGGGACAACAGGGTCTATTGTCCCAGTTTCGGCCCCATCCGGGCCTCATCAGGCGGTCAGTTTAATTTGGCTTTTCCGAGGGTCGCCTCGATGCCAGCGGCCATCGTGTTGATAACGCTGGAACTCATGACCCAGCCCTCGTCTTGAGGCAAACGTGAGATGAGCGCTGTGCAGAAAAGATTGTAAATTTTCGTCGCCCGCACGGCGCCCTCAACGGGAGCCGCGTCGATCAGCAGGGCCAGGGCCAGCTGGTTCGGCCCCGAGCCCTGGTAGCCCCACGACAACCCGGTCGGACTGTGGTTGCGGACATCCAGGTAGAGGTCGAGTTCACTCTGTTCGTCAGTTTCCATGTCATGGACGATGACGACTTGCTCCATGGCGTTGCGGTGTTCGACCAGGACCTCGGGCCCGCCACGGAAAATGCCTCGATAGATCTTCATCTCATCACCTCCAACTTCTTATTGCCCCAGCGCACGGCTAGGGCCACGATCTCGGCCTCGACGGTGCAATCGACTGATTCACCCTCTCTGTCCACGCCGAGTATCAGACCTCGACCACAGAGCGGGTCCGGGAAGTCGCCATACCAGAAATATTCCTGGTCGTTGGGGTCCACCAGACGGCCGAAGTCGTCGAGGTAGAGCACGTTGCGGTGCCAGCTGGTGGGGTTTTCTGAGATTGTGACGCAACAGAACGTGTCGGCCGTGATGGCGTCGTAGATGGCCTGGAGACCAGGCTCAACCACGATGTCCGTGATCTTCCGGGCAAACGGGTCGATCAATGTCCCCTTCATCATGCCCTCGCCCTCCCCTCGTTGTGCCGAGCTGCGCGCCAGGCACAAACTTTCTCGACCGACCCCCAGCATTGGTCCGGGGCTTCGATGTGGAACCAGTTCGTCCACTCCCATGCGAGATGCCGATTGATGTCGTCGGCGTAGACGAAATATTCCTGGAGGTTGGCCGTGACGAGGGCTTCGAACCAATCGCCATGGTGGGTGCCACGCTGGATATAGCTCTCAACGTGATCACTCCATCGGTGATTGGGTATGCGATCGTAACGTAATTTTGCCATGCTTCTTCTCCTCGTGCAGAGTCATGACCCCGCCGCCAGGGTTTCGCCCGCCTTTCACGGGCTCATCAGATGACTTAAATCAACGACTTATTGAGGTGCCGTCGCAGCTTCGCGTATGCGGGGGGCAGCTCGTGCCAGACCTTGCCGTCGAACGTGGCCCCGCCCTTTTCATCGGGTTCACGCTCGAGGCCGAGCTGGCAGATCTCTTGGAAGGCCTTGGAGATGCTGATCCCCAATTTCTTCGCCCGATCAACAGCGACCGGGTTGTTCCGGGGATGGCCGTATTGCTTGCCCCAGATCTTCGCGCCCGCGCGGCGGGCCTCTTCTAGGGCCTGGTTGAACCAGACCATATCCATCGGGCGGCACTGCGGCCCGCTCTCGCCGCCGATGAGGACCCAGTCGATCCCAGTGTAATCGTGCTGGTCGACGGGCCCGATCAGTGGTTCGACTGAGAGGAACGCCGTGAAATCTCCAACCACATCCTTGAGCTCGACCAAGCGAACGATGCGGTTCTTCACGGAATTGTCCTCGACCGACACGCCCAGCCAAATGTGCGGCGGGACGCCCGAGTCTTTGTACCGGGCCTCGATGTATTTCCGAAGCTCCTGGTGTCTCTTCGTTAGGACCTGGAAAATAGCCGTCGGATTGGTCTCCATAGCATCGAAGACCTTGTCCTTGAACGCTTCGGGTATGTCCCGGTGCATGATGTCGCTCATCGAATTGACGAACACCATACGAGGCCGTAGCCCCTCGGGACCTTTAAGAGGCTGGAAGCCGTGAACCTGCTTCAGCCGTTGTTCGTGCATCTTGACGACATCGAAGTTGCCGCCCATGAGCCTATTCGTGATCCGCTCGGCATAACAATGGTCGCATCCCGGGCTGACCTTGGTGCATCCCGTGGTCGGGTTCCACGTCGAATCCGTCCACGATATGTGCGTCTTCATCACTGCCATAAAAATCTCCCAAAGTGCAGGTGGCGGTTGACTTACAAAGACCAACGACTAAGTATCAAGCAATTCTCCGTGCAGGAGGACACGAACTCGTCAGACGCGGGTTCACCACGCGACGACCCCGGCCGCATCCAAGCCTCCGCCGGGGTCGTTTCGTTCTGGTCCTTCTCATGAGAGCTTCACCTTCAAGACCGTGATCAACGGGTCACGCACGACCAATTCCGGGTTGATCACGTCAATGAACAAGGTCAATTCTCG
>SDBT01017455.1_pt1 | contig 11334 bp, 8 predicted proteins | sample 2277101 | NCBI WGS metagenome assembly SDBT01 (sample SAMN10404973, study PRJNA504765) | marine sediment metagenome | isolation source: marine sediment core GS10_PC15, 103 cmbsf | place: Arctic Ocean: Southern Knipovich Ridge | collected 2010 | reverse complement strand
GCCGCAGCAGCCGGACTGGGGCACGAATGGAATCATCGATTTTGTGAAGGTGGTTCAGCCCGTCTTTGACAAGCATTGCATCAGTTGTCACAGTGGAACCCAGCCCGCAGCGTTAGTGGACTTATCCGACGACAAGACGCAATTTTTCAACATGGCCTACAATAACCTTGTGGATCGCGGCTTAGTGGATTATGCGATGTCTAACTCAACCGACCATGGGGACACGAGCCCTGGAAGTGTAGGAGCTATTGTCAGTCGTATCCGTCAATTCATTGAAACAGATCACAGCGGCCAGGTACTGCCTGATGAAGATCGCCAGCGGATCTATTACTGGATCGATGCTGGCATTCCGTATTACGGCACCTACACATTTACGAATCCCTATCGCGGCCGGTTCAGATGGTATACTAACGAACTGGACGGCTGGTTTCGGGCTGACTTTATGCCTGTCTTCCAGCGCCGGTGTGTTGACTGTCACAAACGCACTGTGCAGATACAGGCATACAACTACCGGCATCATGATCCTGAAGGAGCCAAGGTTCCCGTTACGAGTAAGATCTGGACTGAATATGCCCAACGAGAATGGTTCGGCGGTGACTATGCCTTTGTTGGACCCAGTCATCGCATTAATCTGACCCATCCTGAATGGAGTCAAATGTTAACTGCTCCTCTGACAGCAGAAGCCGGTGGTCTGGGCCTCTGTAAAAACAGAAATGGCAGCCCCATATTCGCCGACAAATCCGACCCTGATTACCAGAGGATGCTGAGGGCGCTCAAAGAGGCTAATCGCAGGCTCGTGGCCGACCCACGCGTCGATATGCTCGATAGAATTCCACCTCGACTCAAACAGGCTCTTCAATCAGCCTACCCGCCGTGGAATCGTGTTCGGTACCAGTAAAAGATGAAGGTGAAGGTGAAGAAGATGAAGAAGACGAGGACCGGGACCATGTTTATTCGTAGATCATATCTTCAGCTGTCAATTCTTTCCTTATTAAACCTCTTTTTAGCATTCGACTCATTAAATTATGCAATTGCATCGGATCTGTTTTTTTACTAAACGCAGGTAGCCCCATATGGATGAGTTCTTCTTCTGTTAAGTCCGTATATTTCCCAATTATGGCTTTAATCTTATCTGGGTTTGCAATACAATAATCTGTTGCTTGATTAAAAGCAAAAATAAAATTTTCGGTTGGTTCCTTATTCAATTCTATCCAACTCTCTTTGCCCACATAACATGCTAAAGGTACGCTTTGATAAAGATCAAGATAACTATTTATCAACGCCTTTGAGTTGCCGTGTATAATCGCTCTTGTTACAAAAGGTTCCATGGCTGCTATTATACCTACCTCATTATTTAGAAGAGCTGATTCCATTTTTTCAAACGGGATTTTAACGATACGCATTTTGCTTATATCAACTCCATATTTTTCCATCAGTTCTTTAAAAATTAAATCATCAATGTTCTTCAATCCGTTCATAGCAAAAGATTGCCCCCTCATATTCTTCACAGATCTTATCCCTGAATTCTTTCTAACCAAATAGGCATGTACTTCATGATCTACATCTTCCACTGCGCCGCCCGTAATAGCAACAAAATCCATTCCAGCGGCTCTTGCAACAACAAAAGGCAGATAATTTGACAGACCTATGTCAATGCTTCCAGCTCCTAGTGCTTCCAATATTTCAGATCCATTTTCAAGCTGCACAAGCTTAATCTCAATTCCTTGCTGTTGAAAGTATCCAAGTTCGATTCCAACGTATATTTGTGCAGCATCAGCTATTGGTGTATATCCTAGCTTGATTTCACCGTTACCTGGCTCTGCCTTTTTGCAATAACTAAACAAAATTAAAAACGCAAAACAGGCTATTTGCATAGTCCTTTTAATTTCCATCAAACTCCTCCGATATTCGAGAGTATTTTATTCATAATGACAAGGTTAAATCATTTGAATCTAAATTTTATTCAGTATATGCTATTTCTCTCCTCTTAATTAATAACAAATATGGAATCAGAGTTCAATAAGAATGAGAGGAGGACACGACAATTAAATCGACCTGTAACCAATGGGTCTAAGAAAACAAGGAGGAAAAATGACTCAGGAAAAACTAAATTGGAAATGTCAGATCAAGATTCTGCTGGTCATTTCTGTAGCAATGGGCTTGTCGTATGCTGGCGCCTATAGCCAGGATTTCGATTACGACCTTACGGCTCAGAAAGTCGCCGACCAACAACATTACGGTCAGAGATTGCGTCCTCAATTCCACTATACGCCCATTCAGGGTCACATAGGCGATGCGACCGGGATGCTTTATTACAAGGGCGAGTACCATCTGTTTTATATGTTCGATAAGTGGGAATTGCGGCGTAACAGGCATAAACGTTGGGGCCATGCAGTCAGTTCGGACATGGTTCACTGGACTGAGCTGGCACCGGAGCTGGACACGCTTCTTGACCACAAACCCGGGAGCGGTAGCGGGGTGGTTGATTGGAACAACAGTGCGAAGTTGCAGAGAGGACATGAGAAAACATTACTGATTTTCTATACCGACTACGAACGCGGTAGTTGTATTGCCTACAGCCATGACCGCGGTCATTCCTGGACGCGCTACGGCGGCAATCCAGTGCTCGATGGCTTTGATGGCATCAGGGACCCGACCGTTTTCTGGTATCAACCGACCCAGAATTGGCGGATGATCCGCTATGAAAAGCGCGGATTCGTATTTTACACATCGGACAACCTCATCGACTGGACTTACCTGAGCCGCCTTGAAGGATACTACGAGTGCCCGGATATTATGGAGCTAGCCGTGGATGACAACAAAGATGAAACCATGTGGGTGCTGATCGATGGCAACGGCAGGTATGTTTTGGGGCAGTTCGACGGAACAACTTTCATACCAGAAACAAAGAAACTGAAAGTCGAGTATGGCCGTGCACCCTACGCGACACAGACTTGGAAGAAAACCAGACTCGCCGGCGGTCGGCCCGTGCAAATGTGTTGGATGAATTACCCCCGAAACGAAAAAACTCAAAAGCTGACGTGGAACGGCCATCAGCCTTTTCCCTGTGAGCTTTTCTTAAAAAAGTTTGAGGACGGAGTGAAACTATGCCGCCGTCCGATTGACGAGATCAAAAACCTTCACCGCCGTCAATACATTTTCAACAACATGACTATCAATGAGGAAGACAATCCACTGAAGGAATTGAAAGCGGACATTTGCGAGATTATCATTGACATAAAAGTGGCTTCCGCGAATCGCTTCAAACTCGAGGTTGGGGCTGCAAATATTGAATACGACGTTGATCAGCAAAAACTGACATGTCTCCAAAGCACAGCGCCGCTGGCTCCAATCAACGGATACATTCACCTTCAAGTTCTTATCGATCGCTCTTCTGTCGAAGTCTTCGGCAACGGGGGGCGCGTATCTATCTCGGATCTCTTTTTCCCAGACGCGGACAGTCCCGATAACATGAGATTCTCCGTCCAGGGCGGTTCGGCGCACATAAAAACCATCGAAGTGAACTACCTGGAGTCTATTTGGGGACCATTGGTCACGAAAAACTAATTTCAGTTAAATTTCTCTTTATCAAATATCTTCATGGCACATTATCATTATCATTCACTACGATGGAAGGAGAAAAAAGATAAAAACCAAAACTATAAGTCGTCGTCATTTCGTTAAGACTCTGGGTTTAGGCGTCACAGCGCTGCCCGCTTTGAAAAGTCAAGACCTGTTCGCCAAAAAGGACAAAACCACGCAACGCAAGGCCACGAAACCCAATATCCTTATCATCTTGACCGATGACCAGGGATACGGTGACCTTTCATGTCATGGGAATCATGTGCTGAAGACTCCCAACCTGGACAAGCTTTATGGCGAGAGCATCCGTTTTACCGACTATCATGTGGCGCCAATGTGCACACCCACACGCAGCGAGCTGCTGACGGGGATGCAGGCCTTTCGTAATGGGGCGGTATTTGTCTGCCAGGGCAAGTCAATGATCCGGCGCGAAATTTTCACCATGGCCGACATATTTAGAGCCGGCGGATATGCCACGGGTCACTTCGGCAAGTGGCACCTGGGCGATAACAATCCCTACAGGCCGCAGGATCGCGGGTTCGATGAAACGGTCCATCACGGTGCTTGGGGCATAACCTCCTTGGCCGATCACTGGGCCAACGACTATAACGACAACATATACGAACACAACGGCAAGAGGCGACGGTACAAGGGATACTGCACGGATGTCTGGTTTGACGAAGGAGCGTTTATTTTTTAAACCACACCTAAATGAAGTCTTTAAAAAAGTAAAAATAAATGCCCATATTTAAATTCGAATTACTTGTTTTTTGATGGAATATGGCTTAAATTGTGAAGGCGGGTAAAAAAAAATTTCACCATTTTTCGCGAATATATCACGTTTGGAATCTGAAAAATCTAAAAGTAATGAAAGGAACAAGTAAACAATGGAACGACGGAATTTTTTAAAGTCAATTTTGGTTGCGGGCGCTGCAGTCCAAATTCCAGCATATATGCTGAATACTGCATGCAGAAGTAGAGACGAGCAGCCTAGTTTTATCATTTTTTTATCCGATGACCTTGGATACGGTGATTTAGCTTGTTATGGAAACCCAATCATCGAAACACCTAATATTGATAAATTTGCACAAGAAGGTATGCGCTTTACAGACTTTCATTCTGCAGCGACTGTGTGTTCTCCTTCCCGCGCTTCGCTTCTAACCGGACGCAATCCTTACCGAGTCGGCATATACTATCTTATAGGAGGCGGTGCCCACCTCCGCCGTGAAGAAATTTCCATAGCATCTTTACTCCAGAAGCAAGGTTATGACACATGTTTTGTAGGCAAGTGGCACTTAAGCCAGATAGATAAAGAAGACAGTGATCAACCTACGCCAGGAGACCACGGGTTCGATCACTGGTTCGCTACAAAACTTAATTCATCTAGAAACCCTCTTAAAGGCCCTCAGAATCCTAATGCATTCATTCGCAACGGAAAAAAAGTGGGTGAAGTGCAGGGTTGGTATTGCGATATTATCGTCAAGGAGGCTATTGATTGGTTGAGTAAACGTCCGAATCCCAAAAAGCCATTTTTTCTGCTTGTCTGCAGTCATGAACCTCATACTCCAATAGATCCGCCTGAAAAATATGCTGAAATGTATGATAATGAAAAAGTTGACCAGCTAGAAAAGACCATTCATTACGGAGAGATAAAACGACTAAAAAGAAACGTTTCACATTCGAAGAAGTATTATTACGGTACTGTTTCGCAACTGGACGATGCCTTTGGCGCGTTGATGAAAGCTGTTGACGAGATGAACCTTAGAGAAAATTCGATTGTGTTTTTTACCAGTGATAACGGACCTGAAACGCCTGCTACGTATAGAGAAGGAGGGGGCCAATGGTCGGATAGATGTTTTGGAACTCCCGGCCCTTGGCGTGGCATGAAACGCTTCACCTACGAGGGAGGCCACAGAATACCGGGTATTGTCCGATGGCCAGGGCATATCAAACCGGGTTCGGTAAGCGATGAATTGGTCAACGGTACGGACTTTTTGCCAACGCTCTGTGAACTTGCCCAGATTAAGGTCCCTACAGACCGGACAATTGACGGGACTAGTATAGTTCCCGCATTCAAAGGTCAACATATCAACCGAGATGTGCCCGCCTGTTGGATTTTTCCTGCAGGATACACCAGTATACCTCACATAGCCATACGGGAAAAAAACTATGTCCTTCTTGGCTGGTTTAACTCCCGAGAAGAAGACGAACTTTGGATGGATTATATAAAGACAGCCCGGATTGAAAGTTTCGAACTTTACAACCTAGATGAGGACGTCACTCAAAGTAAAAATCTGGTAAAAGAAGATCCACATCGCTTCAAAGATATGGCTACTAAAATGAAGAAACTCTGGAAAGAAATCCAGGCCGAAGGTCCCGTTTGGAAAGAATGGAAAAAAAAGAATAATATACTGCACATGCTGGAACAGAGATCCACTTTGGATCCGGGCAAAGAATGAAAAACTTATAGCTGGTCTATTTTCTAGTTAACAGTAACTTCAGGTCGAGCATATCCACCCGGGGATCAGCAAGCAATCCTTCATTCAAGATTACTCATAGCTAATGCTATACAAGTTACATATACATGCATTAGAGTGAGAGAATAAACTCCACCAGATCGTTAATCTCTTTTTCGGTCAGACTGGATGTAACTCCATGCTTATCGCTGTCGTTGTGTTTCATCAGTACTTCTTTTATGGTCAAGGCACGGCCATCATACAGGTAGGGCGCAGTCCGCCACACTTCAGTCAAGGTAGGAGTATCAAACTGCAGACCTTTTTCCCTGCCCTTGCCGGTTCCCACATTGTATTTTTTTAGATCGGTATGCAATGACCCAGAATGACACAAAGAACATTTGGCCTTTATAAATATCTTCTTTCCTAATTTCGCCGCCTGGCTCAATTTACCCTTGACCAGATAAGGGCTAGGAACCGGTTTGAGCGACTTGAGGTATTTATCGATCGCCTTCGCATCCTTTTCGGATCCTACGACAAACATGCTGAACTTGAAACTAGCACGCACTGCTGTCTCTGCCGTGTCGCGTACTCCAGTTATCATCGCCGGCGGCGTTTTATGCGACAACAAAAGACTTTTTGTGTTCTTGGGATTGCCTATCCCATCGTTTAAAAGATCCCAGTTCAAAGCGTCGGGTCGCCCTTCTTCAGGATGGCAACTCGCACAACTCTGCCACTGCTGAAAGCACCTTGAACCATCATAGAAGAGCATTTCACCTCTGCGCACAGCCGTCATCCGTTTCTTAGGCCCTAAAGGCAGCGATTGAATATTGGGCTTTGATTTTGGGTTAATATCTACCACGCCGAGATTGTTGGTAAAGTATTCGGCTACATACACCTTGGTGCCAACAATGGCCAGACCGCGCGGTCCGCTGCCTTTAAGCTGCAACCGACGCCGTATGCCCACCATGAACGAAAGATCGTTCGGAATGTCGGCTGGAAAGAGCGGTATAGGAAGTCTATTATTCCACATCTTTTCACCTGCCGCGACTTTCTCAAGATTTTCATGCAAAGCCGCTCGGTCAATCACACTCATCTCATGTGTACCCGCATGGGTAACACAAATGTACTTCCCATCCTTTGTACAGGCTACACCCCACGGGTTGGCTGCACCCAAGTCATTATTGTCTAGCAGAACTGTATTGGCCAGATCTCGCTTCCCTACATCAATAATGCTTAACGCATTAGTATTTATCCAACCTCGTTCGACCTGGGTGGTGGGTAGTTTGTAGTGGGCTAGAATGTGGGTAACATATGCATATTTACCATCAGGCGAAAAACAGATGCCCCGCAATCCCGTGCTGCCGTTGGGCAGCCGGACGCTGGCGGTCACCTCACGCGCAGAGGTGTTGATGATCGAAACAACCGCTGCCACATAATCCCTGTCTGCTACATCAGCAGGTAATAAATTGGCCACGAACAATAACCGGCCATCTGGGGAAAGTGCGGCAGCAACTGGCTCGCGTGCTACTTGAATTTTCGCTAGTTCCTTCCTGGCCTCAAGATCTATCACCGAGACGTTGTTGTTGAACTGGTTGCAAACATAGAGTGTCTTGCCATCAGGGCTGATCAAGGGTGTATTAGGCGTATGTCCAGCAGGCAGCGAATGGCTAACACTGCCAAGCTGCAGGTTCACAACATGAATCCGTCCCTCGGGCGCAGCACCAGTTACATACAGGCGTGAACCATCTGGAGAAAGGACTAAACCGCTGGGCCGATCTGGCAGCGAAATAACCTTTGTAACCTTGCTTTCCGCAATATCGAACACAGCCACCTTCTTTGCTGTAAACTCGGCCACGTAAAGTGTCTTGCCCTCCTTGTCAGCTGTCACCGCCAGTGGGGAAAGATAATCTTTTTTAAGCGCATCGATACATCCAAAAAAGGAAATAAGAATCCAGAACCCCACACATAATATTACCCCATCCTTAACATTTCTCCTCATTTACTATCCTCCTTTCAATTGCTGTAGAATTTCGGACACCATTAAAATAAGCGTCTGAAAACATTAATTTTTCATCCTCGCTTATTCCGATATTTCCAGAATACATTTAACAAATATAGTACAATTTTCAGAATAAAGAAAATTTTTGGCGGAAGCTTTGTTCAGTTTTACTATAAAATCTGTAGTTATTATTTCTACCCTTACATATCTTAAACTCGATGATTTGCACACACGAAGTTCCTTTTTAAATCAACAGCACTCCTTCAATCTCAATTAATAAATCATTTCTACATATATCTGAGACCAAATAGAGGGATGGAACATCTTGAAAATACTTCTCACAAATTTTTTTTACTTCAGGTATATCAGCTTCATTCTTAACATAGACTCTTATATAAGACAGAGGCTTTTGATTTAAATTGATTTTAACGCCGCAGTCTTTAAGATTATCCCTGGATATAAGCTTAGAGATATTTTCAATAGTAGTTAAAGTCTGGTTCTCTACATCTTGTTCAGGCACAGCATTTTGTCCTAAAACAGCGGCTGTTCCGGAAACATAAATTTGACCTGAGTCGTTTAAGGATACCAGTTTTGCCCTTTCGAATTTCGGGGAGGCTTTTTTTGGACTATCTTTCGCTGAGTTTCCCACTAAAACATCTTGAGTATATTTATGCGCGTCAACTTGTCTAGGATTCGATATGGGGATGATCGAGATATCTTTGAAAGCGGAGACAGCAATAAACTCAATGATGACTCCACCTGCATTCATGCCAATCCCAGTAGCTGCAGGATATTCATCTATTAAATCTGCAGCTCTATAATAAATAGATCTTATTTCATTAAATAGTTGATAATTTTGTTTAAAACCATCCTTATCAGAGGTAATACCTAAAATATCCTCCATATAGTTCCATTGACGAACCACATCTAAAAAAGTCATATTCTCTTTTTCCAAAACCTTCTTCATTAATTCAAAAGCCTCTTTTGCTTGATTTGAAGTTCCTGTTTGTTTCTGACAGACAGTTAATCCGCTAGCATAGACTTCTTTAAAGTCAGGATAGTTAACGACTGAATATCTTATGTCTTCTAGAGCTTTATGATTTATCTCGATTTTATCTAACTGCTGAATGAGCAGAATAACCTCCAATGAAACATATTTGCTTTTTTCGGGTTTCTGTCCAATAAAGCTTGAGGGAGGCAAGAAAGACTTATAAAAATCTTTCAAAGCAGGAAACAATTCATTTTTTTTGTTTGAGAAATCGGTATTATCATCAGCTTTGATAAAGACTGTCTGTTTAAGAACATGCTTAGCGTCCAATCCCAAAGATTGTAATGTCTCTTTGAGAATTGAGAGGCAATCATTGAACTGTTCCATGAGGGTTATTCCCTTTGTAGGGAGAATACCTATAAACCGTTTTTTGCTCATCATCATATTTTTAAATAAGAGGGGAGCATGTCAGTGGATGAGGGCGTTTTTTTTGATACAGTTTGTATTAATTCGTTAAGTTTCATTATTTATTATTCCTCCTAAACTGAAAATAGCCTTTTTATTTTTATTTTTGCTGATAAATCAGCACAATCTGCATAAAAAAAGTCTATCAGCTAAGCGCAATTTTATTCCTGCCGATCGACTAGTGTGCGCATTTTCTTATAGAACTGTGCGTATTTATCTTTATCTGCTGTCTTTCGCATCGCTATCGCCGATCGAGGATGCTCATTCAACATGCCGCTAATCATATAAGGCATGATGTAGCCCCACTCAATATCCTTGCGCATAGGAATTATATAATCCTGTATCACCTTTAGAATTGGGGTGAGATTATGTTTTGGATTTCCTAGAAAGCCTATCAACAGTTCGAGGCAGCAATTGCCGGAACCTCGACCCATTCCGTATAGTGAGCCATCCGCATAATTGGCGCCATGAATGATTCCCTCGCTGGTGTTGGCGAATGCCAATTGGAGGCTATTGTGGCAGTGTATTCCTATTTCTTTGCCAGGCAGATGCTTTTTGAATAGTGCGATTAGATATTTGACTTGCTCACAATATAATGCCCCGAAGCTGTCAACAGCATAAACGATATCCACCGGACTTTGCTCCAGCTTTCTGAGAGCTTTGACAATGTCTGGCTCTGTCTCCTTGGAGAGCATCATAATATTTGCCGCTGTTTCATAGCCCAAATCGTGAAACTTCTTAATCATCTTCATGGCCTTGTCAATATCTTTTACATACGTAGCTGTTCGAACCATATCGATAGGGCTTTTATCGACTGGAGCAAATTCTTGCTCTTTAACATGGTGCGCATCAACCATTATGCTAAGCTTTATATTTGACTCAATACCGTCAATAATCTGCTTTACCTTATCGTCGTCACTGTATTTCCAGTCTCCATATTCCTCAGGCGGAAATAGCTCCCTGCTGCTTCGATAACCTATTTCTGCATATTCGATACTGCTTTGCGAAAGGGCTTGATATACCGCGCGAACGAAATCATCGCTGAAATAATGGTTGTTAATAAGCCCCCCGTCTCTGATTGTGCAATCCAGCACTTTAACTCTTTCTTTGTTCATATTTTCACCATTGGCAAATCTTTCCTGCAGGTGATTTTATCTGTTTATGAATGTCGCCTCGTGAATTATTTAATCAAACAATATCTAATTTGGTGTCTATTCCAGCCAATCGGTCATCATACAGGCTCTTTCCTTTTTAGGCAATACATTATCGATGTCGATGTCATTGACTGCCGCGATTCCGCGGTCTTGAGAGAAAGACATATGCGTTATCAATAATAATAGAACTAAAAAAGTCATCCTTAAGCCTCTTATAAGCTGTGATAGAGACATTTTGTTAACTTCTTTTAATATTTCACTTCTCTACAATTTAAAAAATGCTTTGTATCTTGTAACCGAGGAACTTCTTTCATAAATACTATCGTCTACACCACTCTCAACTATCTCAGTTTCTGGTTACTCCCGCCACATTTTAGGAAACTCATCGGTGAGTCCCCATTTCCCCATCTCGAAGTTTTTAAACCCTAGTTTCAAGGCGGGGGAGCTGTCTCTCACGCGGTAATCATTATTTTCCGGATCGATGAACTGGGGATCGGCTACTATCGAGTCCTTATCATAGCCAAATTCCTGCCACTGGCTCAAAGTGTACTTTTCATACAAGGAAATCCCATTCTCTCTCCTGTAAGCAACTGTGATCACGGGCTTATATGCCCAGGGCCGCTTCGGCGTATAAAAGAGGTTGTAGTTCATTTCTTTCAGGTATGGCTCGGTTACAGCGCTTATGAAAAA
>SDBT01017454.1_pt1 | contig 11334 bp, 11 predicted proteins | sample 2277101 | NCBI WGS metagenome assembly SDBT01 (sample SAMN10404973, study PRJNA504765) | marine sediment metagenome | isolation source: marine sediment core GS10_PC15, 103 cmbsf | place: Arctic Ocean: Southern Knipovich Ridge | collected 2010 | reverse complement strand
CAAGTTGCTCAAAGGCTCATGTTATTTGTTGATGCTCCAGGTGTTGAGGTTAATATTGTCGAAGCAATGGTTCAAGCAGAAGGTAAATATTTAAAAACTGAAGAAGCCGAAGTAAGGAAAATTTATAAAAAGGCAGAAATACCACCACCTGAAATGGAAGAGGGAGTATAATAAATGGCAGAGACAACCGGAAGAATTAAGTTTGACGTGACCCAGGAACATCGTATTGGTGGTAATGGGGCAACGTACATTATTGAAAATTATAAAAAGGCTGTTGAACATCCAAAATTCCAGCAAGCAATTAAACTTGGAAATGCTTTTGGATACAGAGGCCATCCGACAAGAAAAGTATTAAAAGATGGTAAAATAGTTTATCAACCAGTCCTTTTCCCAACTGAAAAAGAAGCAGTACCCACACATGTCTGTAGATATATGGCCATGGATGGTAAATATTGCATCCATGAACAACAGTTTTTAACTGATCATGAAGAGGGGCGAATAGTAAAAAGCCTTTGGGATGGTGACACAGGAGGTTTTTCTTCCAGGGCGTCAACTGATGGTGGATATGGTGGTAGATTTTATCCAACAAAACTAGCAATGATGGCCGGAATGGATTTCGTCCATGATCGTTCATATCGTTTCAATTCCAGAGAAGGGGTATTGGCTACGGAATCGGTTATGCATTCGTTAAGTATCGAATATTTAAAAGACGAATTAGGGATAAATGACAAGGCTGCGCATTTTATTTGCAATGGCGGTGTTTGTCCTAATCCGAAAGACCTTGCTTTTGAACAGGCATTATTTCAGCAAGTAATGAACAATGAATTAGCACTTGAAGAGGTATACAAACAAGAGATCGAAGACGCATTTAAACGTGGTGAACTTTCCTTAGAAGACGCTCACAAAATAGCTATTGAAAGCGCGTTTAAGCAGGGATATAGTGAAAACATTGATAATGAAAGAAAAGCTTTTAACGCAGCAAATGAAGAATTTATCGAGACTTTTAAAGATGATCACAAAAGAGAATTGATCGAAGCTGAAAGAATCGCTGTTGAATGCATCAACCGTATGCCACGCAAACCACCTTTAGAAGACGGGTTTTTAAAAATAATAGCACCTTCACTGATCAAAAACGGCATGGATCGAGTGGCAATTGAAAGTGTTTTCCATGAAATCATTGGACCTTTCACTGGATATAACCTCGCAGATTTTAAGCCGCCAACAGAAGAGTTTGTTGATGTTGGCACAGTAGATTACAATAAACCATCTAATGGACACCAATATTGGCGAAAAGGTGACCACCTCTTAATGCCACCCCGTTAGTATTTAAATAGAGTGGCTTTATGTCACTCTATTGGATTACTCTCTGCAAAATCGACCAGTTTATTAGTTACCCATTCTTTCCCTTCTTTCAGCATACCGTAGACTCTGGCCCTTGAATATGCCTTATTTTTGTTAAGGTTCATAAAAACTTCACTTTTTAAAGCTGCATCGATAAGAGACTTACCAAATTTGTAACCATTATTTATAGCTGCCTTTCTGACCTTTTCCGTTTCTGTTTCCGTTGGCTTCATAAAATGAGATCTAATTTTAATATTAAATTTAGTTCTGAAATAAAATATTTGTTTATTGCTAAGATTTACCATTTTTCTTGCGTTGACAAGCAAAAATGATAACTTTTCATAAAAAGTAAGTTTTTTTGTTGAGTTTTAACCCATCCAAGTAACGTTTAATCGGGAAAAAAATGAATACTAACGAAATTGATGTAAATGATTTGATTGAGCACAACGCCCGGTCATTCCGAGATCTTAACGGTGAATTGATTGGGCGTAAAGGAAGTGCGAATGCCGATGATTACGCGGCCTTTGAATCAGTCAGAGGAACCACAGAAGAGAGACAGAACGTTGCAGCTGATGTCTCAAATTTACTTGCGAACTACGAAGATAAATACGGCGAACAAGCCCCTGATAATCTACTTGCATCTGCGTTTGAATCTGTAAGGGGATTATCTAACGTGATTCTTCCAGCAATCGACAATGACCAGGTAGCACTTGAGTCTGTCGATGGAAGTGCCACAACACAATCTGGTGTTGTAGAAACTCTAAACCGAACCAATATCATTGCGATGGAATATGATTTATTCGGTATACTTTCTCAACTGGCAACCACATTTCCATCAGGGACAGATGAAACACATCTTTATGAATTGGAACGAAGGGCTGGTAAGAATTGGGCTGACGTTGTTAAAGATCAACTTTTAGGGATCACATTCAAAGGTGGGTTGTCAGAGCTTGACCCTCCACTTGATTTTGTCGGTGATGCAGCAGTAACAGCCTTCGCGTTTAACGTTGGTTATCCTGTTTTTGAAAACAAAGCTGAAGTCAGTATAAATATGTTCCCAGTTGGAAGGGACAATGGCGGGTTTAGTGGAACACAAGAAATCGCAGGTCAGGTATATACGATTACTGGTAGTATCACTAATTACAGCACGGGTGAGGGTACATTAAACGTAACGCCAGCAATGCCCGCCACTGTTACTGCCAGACTTACACTCCCATTGAATTTGGAAGATACAGACGGTGAAAAGCATATCCAAAGTTTGATCTACAAATCGAAAAAGAAAATCGTTACTCCTGTTGAAAACTCATTGGATATCAGTACAACGTTTCATGGTAGTCTTGCTTTTCAGAGAGATCTGAACATGGACATTTGGGCATACGGTCAGTCTGATATGCTTAGAACGATTGGAGCAGATAGGTCATACAATGCCGTAAAATTGATGTACCAATCGGCAAAACATATGCCAGGCGGTATGGGTGCAGCTGTCGTCACTAACGATGATGCAAGCTTAGCATTTTCTTCAGCATCACCTGAGGGTGTCGGATATACCCCTGTAGCTCACGTTATAGCAACACTGGAAACTTGGTTATGGTTGCAAGGAATTGAGCTGCAAGAACTCTCCACATACGGATTTATGACAGATATTGTCGCAGGAAATAGTTTTGTGCGACTGCTTAAATATCTACCACCTGAGTTATTCAGAAAAGATCCAGGGTACAAAGACAGCCACGATATTGTTTATTTGGGTAAGTTGTTTGGCCAGTACAAAGTTTTCTACGATGCGAAACAGAAGGTTGTTCCAGCTGATGAAATTCTAATGATCGCCAAGTCAACTGATCAGGTATTTCATAACGGATTCCTGAATTCAACAGCGATTCCTCTGAATACCTTTAATTTCCAGATGACAAAATTAATGACACGGCATAAGAGGGTTTGGACTCGTGTTTATCGAAGACTGGAAGATCCTAGATACTTCAGAAGAGCTAAAATCTCGTAATATAAACTGATTCCCCTTGTTAATAAGGGGAAATTCTTTCTAAAAAGGTAAAAATGTCTGAAAATGAAAAAATTGCAGTTTATGTTGAAAATATGGGGCGTGGAAATGCTTCTCTTTCTGATTCATTGATCACTGTTCGTGACTTTCCGAACAGAAAGGATGGTGCCCAGGCAATTGGTATTTTTGCAACAAAAACGGAAATGCCTGAAACTCATTTGAAAGCTTTTAAAGAAGTGCTTGAGGTGTTATACCCAAAACAGTTAAATGTTTTATCCTCTGAAGAATACGAAGCAGCCAAGAAAAAAGCTTTAGCACCAACTAAAACAGAAGAAACAACAGAACCACCACAGCCAACGCAAGACGAGTTGATGGAAAAAACGTTCTATGACGCAGCAATGGAAGGAAGTACTAAGGAAATTAACGATTATATTTCAAATTATCCGAATGGGAAATACAAAAGTGATGTTATTGAACGATCTGTATTTTTGGTAGCCACCACGGATCCGACAGCAAAAAAATTAAAGGTATATTTAACTAAATACCCTGAAGGGCAATACGTAACTGTTGTTAACAATATCTTAGCGAGTTAATTTAAATGGATTCATACCCAAGTATTAGAACCGGTTATGCTCCACCCCCAATTGTTCCATCAGGGCGTAATTTTTCGATTGCAGCGATAGCGGGTAGATCGAGAAAAGGATTACCGTATCAACGTATCACGATTGATGAAGGAAACCTTATTGCAAAAGTTGGTAAAGGTATTCCTGGACAACCTGAAGTTTACGACCTTTTTGCTCATGTTAATACGTACAAAACGAATGTTGCTGAATTTGTTCGTGTTTTAGATATACTAACGGCTAAGTTTCCAAGTTTGGAATTGAAACTTGATGAAGCGGTAACGGGTACAGTGGTAATTGCAGCAGATTCGCCCAACATGGTTGGAACGGGAACAGATTTTGCGGCTGATCTTGTCGAGGGTGGCGTTACTAAGATAGGTGGTATTCTTCACGAAATTCTTACAATAACAGATGGTAGTAATGCGATACTTGCCGAAAATCATGTTGCCGGTGTTGATGGTGCGACGATTACAAAAAATGAATGGGTTACCAGAGCAGATACTTACGATACAACAATCTCCCTTGTTACATCTGGAATAGTGATTTCGTTAAATGATGGTAGTGATGAAGATATTTATGGGGTTACCATTTCTGATAAGGTAGATCTGGAGCTTACAAGTGGGGTTCTTGTCCCCGTATTTACGATCACCTTTCACAAAAAAGTTTCCGGTGTATGGGGTGCAATTGAAAAACCTTATCAAGTTTCATTAGATCCGAACGCTAAAAATGATCTACCCGAATCATTGTATTTGCCAGCTGTTCTAAACAGTAAAAAAAGTATCTTTAAAGCACTGACTAAAAATGCCTTTGTTGATCATGCTGAAATTTCTCTGATTTCCACACCAATGGAATTTTTGGGTGCAACAGCCGGTGACGCCCCTGGTTCTGAAGATTTTCAGAAAGGTTGGGATTTATTCAGTAGTACAGACTCAAGAGCGATGCTTGGAGCAATTCCCAACAACGATCAAGCAGCTGCAATTTACGCTATTAAATTGCTTTATGATAAAGATATTAATTCGTTCTATAATATCCCCGGCGCATTGACTGTCGATGTAGCAGTAACTCACCTTGAAGCTATTATATCAGGTGTTGGGAGTAAAAAAGGCTCTTTGGCTGTCAATTATGGTCCGCTAAAGGTTGTTAGTGACCCATTTCATGAAACAGAAATTTATCTTGATTGGGCTGGTGCCATGACTGGTGCTTGTGCTTTTGGTGACAGTGGAGACGCTGCAGCCGGTGAAGGTGTTGGAATACATTCTCAACCAGCCGGAACAACAAGAGGTCTTATTTCAGTTTATGGTGCAGCAGAGCCAAAGTATACCTTAACGCCTACTGAAATGACGAAATTAGGTGATAACGATATCAACTTTATTGGGATCTATGAGGGTGCTGTAATGATCAAGCAAGCCCGGACTCAGGTAGGCCACAATGTCAGACCAAAAGATAAGCAAGTCGGGGTCAGTAGAGCAAAAGCATTCATGCTGACATGGTTCAGGGATTATCTGGAAACAGTCCAACATGAATCGGATGCCGTAACTGAGAAAAAAGCTAAACGTGGTGGCGAACTACTAAGTGATTTAATGCTGGGTACAGGTAGTGTTTATCTTCCGTCACCTGATCAAGTTGCAGCAGCATTAGCGAGAACCGGTGAAACATATACCGATGCATTAACAACAACTTTTGTTCATAACGATGATACTGGTCTTAATGATATAGGTTTAGCAGGTTATATCATGGGCAGTTCTGAAAATTTTCAAGTAACGGTCATGAGCATTTAGCTCCATTTTAAAGGATAATTGTAACATGAGAAAAGAAAGAAGTATGCTCGATGCCAGAACTGAAGAGCAAAGGGATCAACAAAAACGAGTACAGAATTTTGGTGGCGGTGAAGATTTTTTAGACAAATATTTCAAGTTTGAGTGTATGAATCTTGCTCTTGAAGCTGTTGCCGATGTTACCGAACTACTCAGTGGTGAACATGAAAGTGATTCAGAAGCTGTAGGGATGGATACTCAGACAAGAGAAAAAGTTAGCCAAGCCATCTTGAAAAGTTTAGAAGGCAAACTTGCAACTGAATCCGTTCCAGAAGATATGGCAACCGAAATCATCACCGCCGTAGAAAGCGTTGGCAGTGAAGAGGGAGAAGTCGAAGAATTAACACCATGGGACATTATTAATAACATTGCATGTGAATCTGTTGGAATTGGTGAAGGAAAACCGACTGCCGATCAAAAAGAAGATTACAGAAATGTACTTAGTCAAATGACTCATGCGTTCGGTTATCTATCGGGTAATGAAAAAGTAGCTGAGATGGCTCTTGAATCTGTTAATAGTGAAGATGATGACCAACTGGCAAGAGTAATGAGTACGCTTAATGACGAAATCACCATTAAAGGTGTTGATGATCATGAAATCGCGCTTGAATATGTCATGGATGCCCCAATTATTTGCGATTTAGACGAAGACGGTGACATCGCCATTGAAAAAGTCCAGATAAAATTTGTTGGTGGGAAGAAAAAGAAAGTCAAAAAGAGACTTAAAAAAATCAGAGGCGCTGCACTGGCAAATTTGAAAAAAAGCGGTAGAAAAGCGGGTAAATTGAAAAAATCGGCAGCTACCAAAAAATTGATGGTAAAATCTTTGAAAAAACGTAAAAAAGCTGGATATTAATCATTAGGAAATAATTTAAACGCTTTATTTTATAAAATATTCAAGGTGATTAAACCATGAGCGCACCGAGAGATATAAAAGAAATTATTCAACGTTTCAAAGATACAGCAGAAGACGGGGCAAGGTTCGGGTGTCAGTTTAAAGTTGATTACGAAGGATTACCGATATCCAGTATCAACACTCAAACGTTCAGTCTTCCAGGGATGAAAGGCAGTGAAGCTAGTGAACATATCTTTGGGGTGGAACGTCCACTTGATGGAGTCCCTCAGTTTGGCGGTGAAGAGGGTTTTCCTGTAAAAATTAAAGTCAGAAGAAAGGGAAAAACAATAAAAGAAATTTTAAATCTCTTCTATTCTCATAAAAGAATCCCTAAGGCAAGATTGGAATTAGTCGGGCCAGGTGAAACGGCTATGGAAGGTGAAATTTTCGATTTCTACAACGCCAAAATTACAATTGACGCGACAAGCTTGGAAGATGACTCAAACACAGAAATATTGATGCTTGATGGAACTTTTAAGTTTGATTTTTGGCTACCAGGTGATTAAATGACGCCTTCAGAAATTCTCGCATCTGTAAAAAGAGATATTATCCCCTATTTGGTCAGTAGCTATATTGATAATTTTATAGCTGAAGGGGATTTTACTTTATCAGGGGCTGAGGAATCAATGCTAAATTCCTCAATCAAAACATTCGCTTCAGAGGGTAATCCAAATCGTGTCGTTTCTAAAATTGTGGCACATTCAGATGAAGAGTCAACGGTTGAACTTGATTTTCCTGAAGAATTCGCCGCTGTCATCCAGATTCGAGATAGTGGTCTTCAAAATGTGCCTTATCAGATTGACACTGATAATAGTAAAATAATCGTCGCTACAGGTCCTCAATATTATGGTCCTTATGATATCCGATATCGATATAAATTAGAGGATTATTTCGGATATGATGTTGATGCAGACGGTATTGTTACTGTAAACGCTGACAAAGATTTGTCAGATATTTCAATGGAGTCTTTGATAAAAGATCTTTTGAAAGCGAAGCTGGAAGAGTATAATAACACGATTATTAAAATGGGTAATTCATTACAAATGGAATTACCAGCGCCAGAAAGCCAGGGTGAAGAAACATTCGCTAAAGAAAATATCAGATCACAAGTAGTAATTCAGCCAAGTCTTTTTAACTAATTAACTTTCGGTCTGGGAGGGGGAGTGATTCAATCACCAGAGGTTAATTTTCTAATATCCAAACTCAAAGAACGAAATCAAATCAAAGAGCAGTACGGCAGTCATTACTTTGTCCGTATTGATGGTAAGGATTATACTGTCCGTACAAAGAGCGCTGATATTGACCCGATCACTATCACAACTGACGATAAAAAAGTCGGTTTAGGTGGTTACATCCTTCCAACGGGGGCCGGTCCTGCTACTTTTCAAGGGGATATCTTAGAAGATGAACAAGGAACGACACACAAACACATGTCTGAACTTGCTTCCAGGGTCATGAATTCGAATAAAACTGTAAATCTACCCTACACAACAAGCAAATACGGAATAGGCTACCTGGTGGATTTAGTAGTTGGTCTTTACCGCCAAAATGGGGAAGAAAATCTTGATATTCCATACAAAATGTACATTACTTCTGAAAAGATAGGGCTCAGTTTTGAAGAGGCAGGTGCTCTATACATTCCAGTAGAATTCACTCAATTCAGGTATTAGATGTCATCGAAGCATCCAAAAATAGGAAAAGATAACGAAATTACAAATTTTTACCCGGAAAAAAAAGAAATCATCTTTAACGATATGACAACAGAATTGTCTTATAAACTGGATGCCATACCTCCGGATAGAGATAGTTATTTTACAACGCGATATCTAAATATTTTACAAAAAGGTAAAGTAAGCGATTCGGCAAAATGGAGTGTGGCTGATAGAATATTTGATATTCTGATTTACGGTATTCAGCAAAATGACGACCTAAAGGTAAAATTTAATTATTCAGGTCCGTGTCGATATTGCGGTAAGCATCATAGTTTCACTCTTGATTATGCATCTCTACTGAACAATTATAAAGCTGCTCCACAAGAATGGCCTATTGAAAAATGGAATGGTAAGGATATCACATTAAAACCCATGACAGGTGAATATGAAACGTTAATAGAGTTCCAAGAAAGTCTGTACTGGGATAAAAAACTAAATGAGCATAAAAAAGGAACAATTGAGTATGAAAATTTTCTTTCTGAATTAAAGGAACACAATTCTAATATTTTCTTTGAAATTCAGTTTTTGAAAGTCGAAGCTAATACCGGTGTTTCAGTTAAAGAATTAAAATCGATATCTGATAAAAAATTTAAAGAACTACTGGTGATTGTTCAAAAACATGCAAAGACTTTAAATTATGGGATCCAGTTTTGGAAAGATGAAGATGATCACTTAAGCAATCCCGGATTAGTTGAAAACTATCATAAATGTCCGGCACCGGATGAAGAATACATAAAGAAAAATCCAAAACTATACGAGCATTATAAAAAAGGAGGGCTGGAGGCGATCTTAGTTCCAACACCGTTTCGCATTCAAGACTGTTTTGAGCGATGAAACACAAGAGAATTGGAATCATATATTTGATAGAATGCCTTTTCAGAATTGGCATGATCTGTTAAAACTTCCTAAGAATTTTGTGTTGACCCAATTTGAAATCATTAAAGATAAAAAATAATGGAAACTGTTGAGCTGAATCAAAAAAAAGCCCTGCTTGTAAAATTCGAAAAGGGTGAATGTATCTGCTCTCCAGGTAAAGAAGCTACTAAAGCGACTGCATCATCAAAAGCTCTTAAAAAACAAAGTGGGGCCGCGCAACAACCCTCTATTGTATCGTACTCTCCTTCGGTACAAGTTGCAGGTCCCGCCACTCAACCAAAATCCGTTAAATCATTAAAAAAGAAAGCCGTTCCTGTTGCCAAGAAATCATCTATCCAGGGGAAAAAGCAGGACAAGAAACCTGTTATTGCTAAAAAATCTCCTATCCAAGGGGAAAAGCAAGACATAATCCGAGACAAAAAACCCGTAAAAGTAGTCATAAATAAGGATAAGACAGGACAAAAGGCAGAACAGAAAGCCAAAGTACCACCAAAAACAAGCTTAGGAGAATCCAGGAAAAACAAAGGATTTTTTAAAGGGATCCGTGAATCAATCAGATCCTCTTTTAAAAAACAAAATGAAGAAAATAACAAAAGGGATTCTCTCCTGGCAAAAGCCTTTTCTGATACAGATGATGCAAAAGAAGTTGGAGCATTGGCATTATTAGGGCCAATAGCACCCGCAATCCAGCAAACAAAAGAGCTTATCGTTGGAAAAGATAAAGATGATAAAGAAGGCAAAAGCCTTTTTGGAAAGATGTTCGGTAAAAAGAAGGATAAGCCTAAAACCGCTGAAGAAAATCTAAAAAGAATATCTGAGAAATCATCCAGGGGTGTGAGAGATTCAAAAGGTAGATTTATTCCCGGGGCAAAGAAGGATAAGTTTTCATCTATTGCCGGTAAGGGTGTTCCTTACATGCAGGGTAAAAAGGCCCCCGTAAATACCGAAACAGTGGACAAACTTGAGGTGATCCATAATGACCTCGTGAATAACGAAAAGGATCAAAAGAAACGCGATAAAAAGATGATAAAGGCCGCTGCCAAGGTAGGTTCAGGTGCCGGTGGTGGTATAATGGGAGGTCTTCTTGACTTCCTACCAGGTGGGAAGGGGAAAGGTGGCAAAGGTTTCTTTGGTAAAATGATAGGTAAGGGGTCAGGACTTTTAGGAAAAGGAAAAGGGCTATTAGGAAAAGTAGCTGGAAAAGTCGGACTTAAAGGATTAGGAAAGGCTGGTATTGCCGGAGCTGGTACTGTAGCGGCCACAAAAGGTGGCGGCTTACTCAGTAAAGTATTTGGAAAATCAAGTGGGAAGGTTGCTGAAAAAGGAGGTGGTCTCTTTTCAAAAATTGCCGGTAAGTTCGGCGGTAAAACTGTAGCAAAGGCAGGGACTAAGGGAATCGGAAAGTCAGTTCTTAAAAAGATTCCGGGAATAAGTATTATTGCGGGTTTAGCATTTGGCGCGCAAAGGATGTTCAGTGATGAGAAAGATGTTATAGGTGGATTAGGTGAGGTAGCATCTGGATTTTTAGGAACAATCCCCCTTATTGGAACAGCTGCATCCCTAGCAATAGACGCGGCACTGATAGCAAGAGACGTGTCAAAAGCCGGTGAGAAAAAGATATCAGGTTTAACTGCCGAACAAAAAGCAGTCGCAATTAAGGAAGGAAGGAGCACTAAGGCGGATCCTTGGATGAAAAAAGCCCAGAAAAAAGCGAATACCGATACATGGATGAAAAAAAAGGTTAATGCCACTGAAGATCGAACCAGTAAACGAATCACTGATAAAAAAAGCAAAATTAATCAAACAAAGGTCGATGCTTCAAACGTTAAAATGCTGTCAGAAACTCAAAAAACAAACAAATTACTTGAAGAAATGTTGAAAAATAACAGAAATACCCCCGTAACAACTAATCAAGGAAGTGTCGCGTCAAATGGCATTGCAAACAATTCTGATATAATGTCAATAAAGGGGCTTGATTAATGATTTCAGTTGGCTTTAATGATCCGAATGTACACGAAAGTTATATCTGTCGGATAAAAGGGAAATCAGCCTCTGGTGTAGATGTCGCTGTCCGTGGGTTACT
>SDBT01017453.1_pt1 | contig 11335 bp, 10 predicted proteins | sample 2277101 | NCBI WGS metagenome assembly SDBT01 (sample SAMN10404973, study PRJNA504765) | marine sediment metagenome | isolation source: marine sediment core GS10_PC15, 103 cmbsf | place: Arctic Ocean: Southern Knipovich Ridge | collected 2010 | reverse complement strand
AATAACACAGATTTTAATGCTTGGCGTGCTGCCACATCATCCAAGCGATTAACCGTCATGTTGACCGTCATGGTACTACGATAGAGCTCTGAGCCATTGCCTGATCCTGCTAATATGCTCGCCGCATAGCTTTGGGCATCACGCTCTTGATTAGAACTCGCCGCCAAACGCTGCAAATCCGATTGAACTGCAACAAGCTCATGCAAATAGGCTTTTATGGGATCGCTCACATTGGCTTTCAACCCAGGATTAATAACTTTATTTAATTCTGCAAATGGCTCATTTAATTCTGGCACTGATTTACTGGAGCCTTGCTGATCTACAGTAATATTTTTACGAATAGCCAACATCAGCTGCGCAATTGGACCATTGACATTCGCTAATACCATTAATTGCTTGGTGGCATCTGTCATCGACACAAAATGCTCAATTCGAATATCGCGCATAAACTTAAACCAAGCATCCGCATAATCTGAAAAATATAAAGCTCGAATTTCTTGATTAAGCCTTGATTCAACCTGCTGAGTATTCGCCGTTGACTGCTTGGTAACCAAGATTTTTTTGCCGAGTTGAACTAATGGTGTATCAATCACCCAGTCACCATGACTCGCGGTTGCGACCATAGATTTAATTGCCGGACGCATATACTGCTGCCAACCTGTGTTAGTAAATATACCTGGCACACGATCATTGCTAACTAACAAATTGGCACCATAGCCTTGCACCATGTCGTGCAAGCTTAGCGGCGGCAGTTTGGCTTGACCAATACTGCGCAATTGGGCATAAAGATTATTCGCATTAGTGGGTGAATAGAGCTGTTTCCTGGCCTGTTCTGCAATTTTTACATTAATGCGAATCGGTTGAAAGTTGTCACGAGTTTCCGTCTGTTGTTTAAGATAGCGTAAATAAAAATCGATAATACCCTGATATTGTTCTGCATTGACCATCTGCAAATAGACATTGTCAGTCATGTTTTGTGCCCCACTTAATGTATCACTCCAGGCAGCACTTAATGATTGCCCGGCCTGTGCAATATTGATTCGAGCGGGGAAACCTAACATTAAATAGTCTTTTAACGCAGTATAATAAGGTCCCCGCAAAGCATTACGATGTTTTGCGCCAAGCTTGGTCCATGAGTTTGCATCATGCTGCAATTGCTGCTGTAAATGTGAGGTCACCGGTATTAAAAATTGCTTGTGCATACTTGCGGCCAACATGTTCTGCAATGGTATTATTTGTGTATTACCGCGGTATAGACCCAACCGCAAGCGCAAAGGAATCTGCTGCTTGTATTCAAGCAAATCTTGATAAGCGTGAAACGTTGTCAACAAATTCTCGGTCGTTGGATTGCTTGCCAATGTTGCTGCTACATTTTCACCATGACGAACTAACAATAAATTGCTCGTAAACGAGGTGCTATATAATAAAACTGCAGCAACGATGGCAATTAATGCCGTCAGGCTTACACTCATTTGTAGAAAACGCTGAACGCGCAAACGCTGTCTTGTTCTATAGGCGCCCTGACTATTTGGAAAAATGACTTTGCCAAACACGTCTTTAATAAAGTAGCTTTTTGTTTCATGCTGAACATGACTCTCAGCATCATCTTCTGCCTCAACGACAGAAAAAGCTTGCTTCAATTGACCAAGCAAGCGCTCAATGGGTTTACCTTCCTGTGTACCACTGGTAAAAAATGCGCCGCAAAAACGCGGTGTATCTTGATAGGGATTTTCTTTAAATAACTGTTGTATAAATTCAATAATACGCGGCAAAGCAGTATTGAATTGTTCCGGGAAATCGTAAATATCTGCTTTGCGCCCTGGGTGCCGCTCTATCGATAACTTATGTAAGCGTATTTGCGTTAGCTTGACATAAAGTGCTTGCAACTGTTGCTCAATGGAGTTTGCAATTTGCTCAGGCTCAGCACTGGCATCAATGTCTATCCCCCACAGCTGACGGCGTTCCGTTTCACTGATATCACCAAAATATGCTTCAAATCCTTTCAGTAAATCACATTTTGTTAATGTGAGGTAAACAGGGAAGACAAAACCTAATTGATTATAGAGCTCCTCGATCCGCTCGCGTATCACCTTAACGTGCCAACTCACACCTTCACTGTCAGAGGTTAATAGATCAACCATACTCATAGCGACAACAATGCCATTCACGGGTAAGCGTGGGCGATTTTTTTTCAATAGTTGCAAAAAATCATACCACTCTTGTTGATCTTCATCTTCTGTTGTGTAGCGACCTGCCGTATCTAAAATTACAGCCTCATCGGCAAACCACCAATCACAATTACGCGTTCCACCAAAGCCTTTAACGTGAAGATCCTCTTGGCTAGAAAACGGGAAGTGTAAACCCGAGTTTCGTAGCAAAGTGCTTTTACCTGAAGCTGAAGGGCCAATAATCATATACCATGGCAACGCATATAGCGCTGCATTTCCACGGTATTTGACACCAAGCTCGGATGATTTTAATGCTGAAATAGCATCGCTCATTTTTTCTTTTAATAACTCAACCTCGAGCTGACGACCTGCTTGTGATTCATCTTGCCCTTGAATTTGCTTTTGTAGTTGTCCGCCTTTTTTCATAGCCCAAAGCTTGCGTACTAATAAGCTTAAACAAAATCCAAGCAAAATCAGCCCAATAATTAATAATCGATATGTCACGCTATGCAATCCAACACGCGGCCCTGCAAACCATATGAGACTACAGATGGCGATTAGACCTATTATAGTTACGCCTAAGCGGCTTCCTAAATATCGTCTTAACATGGATAATAATTCTGTCATTGTATTTCTCCGACCATCTAATCTAGTTTTTTCTCTAATACTTTTTGCGAATGCTCGATTTTCACCAGCGCCTTATTTGCTTGTTTATTCATCGCAACGCTATATCCGCTATACACAAAAAAGACGACAGCCAACGTAACACTTGCCACAACCCAAAGTGGAAATTTAAACCAACCCGTTTGCGAAAACTCCGTTTTTTTTCCTGCATTTGGTGATAACTGCGGATCAATAAGTCCGCGTGTCATATCAATTTGACTACGCAAATCAACCTGCAGCGCCATTAATTGTTCCAAGCCACGCATGCGATACATACCCTCAAATCCAAGCTGCAAACAAACATAGTAAATTTCCAACACATCAATGTGCTGCGCCCCTGTTTGACGCAATTCACTTAAACGCTCAAAAAATCGCTCACCAGCCAAGTGTTCACCAAAAAATGTCAGCTGCAATGGTTTGCCCATCCATTCTGCACGACCAGGCCAGACCGAGCTCAACACCACCTCATCCATAAATGCAACTAATGCAAACTTAGCGTGCTGCACTTCTGCCAGGGGAATTTGTTTCTCATAGGCCTGATGCTCTAGCTCATCAAATACGCCCATAATTTTATCGCGATAATCTAAGGCTAAACTCGCACCTTTATCACCTGTGTGAAATTGCATGGCAATATGTAATAACGCCTGGCAACATGCTAACAATGGATTAAACTTTTCTTTTACTTGGCTCATAACTTATTCCTGAATAGTAACTAACTCGATATCTGCTTTGACAAAATCGTAGGGCACAAATAACCCCAAGCTACGATCTGTTTTTATTTGCTCCCAAAAATCACCCACCATCTCTAAATAGAAATATTCATAACCTGTTTTAACGGGCAATTTATTTGGTGGTCGTTGTGTGTGAACCACCCGCACACCTGGCAATGCTGAGGTAATAATGCTATCGATAGCTTGATAGGAGCCTAGTTTAACTTGACGCGCAAATTGACTAATCCAAGCTGGGTCGTCTGCTTGGAATGATACGGCTATAAAGAATCGCATTTTTTCAAGGTATGAGCTTTCAATGCTGTCTACAACATATAATGTGTCATTTTCTTTACGGAATGTCAGTGCTGCCATTCGCAATGGCATAACGCTATCTAATAATTCTAATGCCACTTTTTCTAGCTCAGCAAAGCTATTCGTAAAATCGGCGTGATCGTATTGTGGAATATGGGTAATATCTGTATGTTGATCTATTCCACTTAAGCTACTTGCTAGTTCAGCAATAATTATAAAAAGTTGTTCCGGATGTTTTTTTGGATGATTTTTCAGATGAGTCAATCGCATATAGCAACTACTTAATGCCTGCAATAATAAGAAATGCTCCGCACTGGATGTTTGTGTGCGCTGCTGCTTTAAATGCCTAATCTTCGCTGCTAATACATCCAGCAATCGTGAAACAAAATCACTTAATGCTGCAACAGTATCGATATTAAGCACAGTCGGAATAAATTCTGGCACTAATTTATAATGCGTATTGCCATCATTAATGACTTCCGCAATTTTTAGCAAATGAAAATTATCCTCTTGCGCATCACCCACATGTAATTGCAATTTTAACCTTCCAAGTAACACTTCACGCTGACGATGATTATCGTGTAAGTCCATCACATGTTGATAATCAGCTTCCCAAGCGGTCACTTTTCCTTCATTAGAATACCCGGTAATTCCTACGACAGATTGGTCAATGGGTAGCGCTAAAAAAACACTTAATTTTGCGCCAGGATCCACAGATAATTGCACGGCTAGTGGCGTGCTCTCAACTTCTTGATATCGCACCAACTGCCCGTGGGGATAAATTGCCTCAATTTGTTTTATACGAAACTGCGCATTTAACAATGCTTCTTGATCAATGACGAGAGTTGCAAGACCCCAGGCCAACGCATTTTGCAGCTGATAACGACGTATGGCTTGCTGTTCATGATAACACTCCCATTGTTGGAAATGCTGCTGACCCAGAAAGACACCTTCTGCCCAAATAACTTTTTTATTGGTACTATTCATGATTTCTTACCACGTATTATCTAGGGTTAAAACATCACCTTTTAATGTGAGTTTTATATGCGCATCAAACACAGGTCGACTCGACGGCAGCTCTTTTAGCACACGCCAATCACCACCACGAGGCTGACGAAAAACGGCGATTGCACCTATATACTGTGATTTTTTATTACGTGCAAAATAAACGGTTTGTTTTTCACCCGGGACGACCGTAATGACCTTTTTTGCCAATAAGCTATTGCCCAAGGTGGATTTATCGTGTTGCCAAAGCTGCCAAAAAGTCGCTTGTTGAAAACGCCTTGGATCGCTCAGTTGATAGAGCCGGACTTGCACCGGCAGTGACTGATCGCGCTGATCCGGGTTCAGCACTTGATTAGGCGTTAAACTCACTTTCACCGGTGCTGGTGAACAAGCGGTTAATATAAGTGCTAATAGCATCAGTAATACATTTTTCATGATTTGCTCTCTCTTGCGTGAACATAGGCCTGGATAAAACCAGGCGTGATCAATTGTTGAAAACGTTGATTTGGATCGTTGATCAGCTCAGCTACTGGCGACCTAGCCATCAGCCTCTTCTGCAGCCAATGATTGCTGCTATTTACTTGTAATGCTTTAAGCGCTACGCCATCGAGCGCTGCTAATAATGCCAACTGATGCTGCATGAGATCATCAAACAGCTGTTGTATCTGCTCGATATTGGCCTTGCCATTGCGCAGCCATTTCTGTAAATCTTGAGTAAATTCACTGGCTTGACCAATCTCTTCGCTGGCTGGGAAGACACGATTAGCATTCAGGCCAAAGCTTTCAGCAAAGCCAATCTGGCCCTTCACCAGCTGCTCTAATCCCTGACATAATGCTGCCAAGGCCTGTGGATTGATGGGTTTAGCGCGCTTGTTAGCTGATTTGTGGGTGTCTATGTTCATGGGTGAAGTTTAGACAACCACCAACACCATGAAAATACCGTAATTTATACTGTATTGCGGGCAATAGGATTGTGTGTTAGCAAGATTCTCATTAAAATAGGCTAAAAAGTTGCAATCCGTTAAGGTTTTGTTAATGTTTAACAGGTAAAATGGGTTTTATGTAGACAACAGATTGGACTAGCACCATCATAACAGTGGAAAAAAGATAATGTCTCTATTTAACGACTCAATACGTCAATTGTTGAACCATTATAAAGCGATCATCAAAAAGTCATCGACCCGACTATCGGCGAAAGACCAGATCATGCAATTAGGTCTAAAACGCAAGCATCTGCGTGCGGCAAGCGATGTTGAGCTGTATCAGAAAGCACAAAAAGTGATTGAAGTGATTGATCATCAGCTGCAAAACAGCAACAATGTACCGTCATGGCACTCTGGGCTGGATGAATTTCATCAACATATGACTGACATGCTGGAATGTTATATGGTCAAAGGCCGCCAAGTTATTCACCAAAATCAAAAAGTCTCAAGCGTATTAATTGAAGCGGTGCAGCTGGTCGGTTTACCTAATATAAGACTAGATGACAGTGTCGCAATAAAACTCGACCGATATTCTAAGGATATAGCCACATTCGGCAGCAAAGAACAAAAGGAAATGTATGTTAAAACACTTAAATCTGGCCAATCTCGCAACACCAATTTTTTCCTTCCCATACTCGATCAATATGATCGATACACAAAACAGTCAAGATTAGAAAATGTGGCAGAAGCGACAGTTTAACAAGCTAATTATCATCATTGTTGCCATCGCATTAATTGGTGGCATTGTTTATTGGTATAAGCGTGATCATAACGACAAAACACAAGCTGCCACGGTCAGCGTAAGCAGGACCACCCTCACCGAAAGAGTCACCGCTGTGGGCAGCATTATGCCGGCCAAAACGACCACGGTAAAATCCGTGATGCCAGGCACTGTATCTAAGCTGTTTCATCAAGAGGGTGATTATGTCAATAAAGGTGAAAAACTCGCGGCCATTAAACCACAACCCACTCCCAGTGACTATGCCGCAGCAAAACAACTCGTCGAGCAAGACTTAACTAAAGAACGCAAAGATGCTGCTGATGTCTCGCGTTATGAATATCTATTAAAAGAAGGCGCCATTTCGCCAAAAGACCAAGACCTTGCCAAGGCCCACCAGCAATATCAATACGATCATTTACAGCGCTTGCTCGATCAAGAAAAGTTGTCCTTGCTGGAAAAAGGCACGGCCACTATTGCCGGAAAACAAATTGCCAATGTCATCACCAGCCCGACCGATGGGTTCATCGTCGCACGCGATGTTAATCTAGGTGACCCTGTTACACCACAAACTGATTATCAATCTGGCAGTGTATTATTTGTTGTTGCCGACATGCACGACATGATCTTTAAAGGTCAGGTCAGTGAAATTGATGCGGCGAAATTAAAAGATGGTATGTCTGCCAAGGTGTTAATTGCCCCACTACCAACGTTAAAATTAAGCGGCAAGCTCACCAAATTGGGTCTTGAATCTGTGCAAGCAAACAGCAAAGAAAACCCCAACGCTCAACTAGCCAGCTCGACAACCACCTCGCCTTTTAATGTTGGGTTTAATGTTCAAATAAGAGATTTGCGGTTACCTAAAAACATTCGCTTACGCGCTGGCTATTCTGCTACGGCGAAGATCACTGTAAAAGAAGTTAAAAATGCTTTAAGCTTGCCTGAAACCAGTGTTCAGTTTAATGAAAAAGGCAAACCGTATGTGTGGCTTCCAAATGCAAATGGCAAACCCACCAAACATAATATTAGCATTGGCATTTCTGATGGCATGAAGGTACAAATTATTAGCGGCTTAAAAGATGGTCAAAAAGTTCTCACCACCCCACCCAAGGAAAAATAAAATGGACGGAAACACAAGTATTAAATGTAAAATGCAAGATTGCATCAGCGCTTGTCGCTGGTGTTTTTTAATTCCCTTAGCTTTTGGCACCCTGTGTTTTTTGTTCGGATTTTTTCAGCCAGCAGAATACACCGGGCTCTTATGGCAAGCAGGATCAGTGTTGATTATTTTTATCGCCTTGAGCGCACTGGCGATCGTTAAAACCCATCGCTTGCGTTTATTAATTCCCTTAGCATTCGGTATTATTTGCTTAGGCGCAGGTTATTATCAAGATGCCTCTATGCTTAGAATTTTGTGGTTAGCCGGTTCGGTTCTAATCATGTTTATGGGACTGAGTTGTCTTGCCATCATGATTTCACAACGTCGCGCTTAAGGTGCATGTATTTTTTTGAACTCAGCAAGCAGATTCTCCGCGATATGCGACGCCATAAGGTGCGCAGCATATTAGCTATGTTTGGCATCATTTGGGGCACCATTGCCGTTATCATGTTGCTTGCCCTAGGCCAAGGTTTTTACGCACAAAATCGCGCCAATATTATGAGTGTTGTCAGTGGCACACTCACCTTTAGCCCTGGCACTACCACCATGGATTTTCAAGGCTGGCCCAAAGGTTTAAAAATTCATATAAAAGCTGCTGATATCATGGCATTAAAAAAAGCCATCCCCGATATTCGTTATGTTTCACCACAAATGACCAGCAGTAAAACACTGAGCGTTGGAAAACATCAAGTCAATGCCATGCTGATTGGCGCATCCCCTGATTTTGCCGAGCTAACAAAACGCCAAGCGAAACCTGGCGGGCGATTTATTGATCCTTTAGATATTAGCAATCAACGCAACGTCATTTTTATTGGTAAAGAAGTAAAAGATAAATTATTTCCCCAGCAATCCGCATTAGGTAAACAGCTATTACTTAGCAGCGTTCCTTTTACAATTATTGGCGTATTAAATCCAATTAGTAAAACACAATCATGGTACAACAACACGGCGGTAATACCCTATACCACTGCCATAAAACTATGGGGTAACATTGATGTAAACCAGTTTCTAGTCTTGCCAAAAAATAGCGCGCAAACAGAACAACTCGCTAGCCAAGTGCGCCAATATCTATCACAGCGTTATCACTTCAACCCTAAAGACAAATCGGCATTGAATTTATTTAACCCAGCACAAATGCTTGAGTTCTTTACCTGGTTTTTTCGCGGCATTGAATTATTTTTAGGTTTTTGTGGCAGCCTAACACTAGCAGTTGGCGCCATTGGTGTGGCTAACATTATGTATTTAATCGTCAGCGAACGAACACCAGAAATAGGCTTACGCATGGCACTTGGCGCTCGCACAACACATATATTATGGCAAATATTACTAGAAACAGGCGTGATAGTGTTAGCCGGCGGCATTATTGGCATTATATTATCCGTGCTGGGAATTGGATTATTAAACATCGTGCAACTGCCCAGCTGGCTTGGTAAACCACATATCACTTGGGCTATTGTTTTTGCCACGGTATTTATTTTATTACTCGTCGGCGGCTTGGCCGGGATCTTCCCTGCAAGGCGTGCAGCAAACATGGAGCCAGTTGACGCTTTAGCAGCAAATTGATGCAATAAATATGATATCGATAAACTACATACTAAAAGAAATGTTCGCAGAGAAAACTCGCCTGTTGCTAACTATCATGGCAATCGCTTGGGGTACTGCATCTATTGCGGGCATGTTGGCGGTTGGCGAAGGACTCCGTGTAACATTTGGCCAGGCCATGCAAGGCGTGGGTTATAATGTGATGGTCGTGCGTGGTGGTCAAACCACGCAAAACTTTCGTGGCCAGCCGATTAATCAAACCATCAAGCTCACACGACAAGATCTACAGCATTTAAAAAGCGCACTTCCAGATACACAAATCACGCCTGAATATTCTTTTATGGCTAAACTTGAGCACGGCAACAAAGGCTATTCCACCATGGTAAGTGCCGTCACACCGTTATATGCGAAATTACGCAATCTACAGGTTGCAAATGGTGGACGTTTTATAAATCACCTGGACATGCAAAACGCAAGGCGCACAGTTGTGCTTGGGGTGAAAGTTGCCGAATCACTCTTTAAACCTGGCATCAACCCTGTTGGAAAAACTCTGTTAGTTGCCAATCAACCCTTTACGGTGATTGGTGTGGAGCGTCAGAAATTACAACTGGTAAATTACCAAACACCCGACAACTATTTAACCTGGATTCCAGCCAACACCTATATTGTGCTTAATCAACCTCAGTTTATTAACGATATTATTATCGTACCGCAAAGCACTCAAGAAAATGAAAGCATTGAAACGCAAGTACGCAAAATCATTGCTCTTGATCATGGTGTTAATCCAAGCGACAAAGGCATTGTCAATATTCTTTCAGCCTATAAATATCAACAGCAATCCGCTACTTTGTTTCAAGGCATGCAATTCTTTCTAGGGATTATTGGTGCGTTAACTTTAATTATAGCGGGTGTTGGCATTGCTAATGTGATGTTTATTTCAGTGCGGCGCGCAACTCGTGATATTGGCATTCGCATGGCCATAGGTGCACGCAGCTATCAAATTTTGACACACTATATTCTTGAAGCATTGCTAACCACAGCGATTGGTGGATTATTAGGTCTAGCTGCAGCTAAAGGCATCATTGAGCTAGTGAATTTAATCCCGATGCATGGCGAGTTTTTCCAATTTATCGGCAAACCAAAGCCTCAACTCTCTGCAACCGTCGTCTTTGTTGTTATCGCAGTTTTAGGTTGCATTGGTTTTCTATCTGGCTTTTTTCCGGCAAAAAAAGCCGCTAATATTGATCCTGCTGAGGCATTACGCTATGAATAACGAAACACATTTAATCGAATGCAAGCACATTGATAAAACCTATCAAATGGGAGATGCAATAGTCACCGCATTAAGTGATATTCATTTAACCGTCAACCGCGGTGAACATATTGCCATTCTAGGTCCTTCCGGATCTGGCAAGTCAACCCTAATGAATATTTTAGGCTGTTTAGATAAACCCAGCAAAGGCAGTTATATCTTAGCAGGCAAAGATGTCAGTGATTTAAGCAAAAATGAATTGGCCATTATTCGCAATCATAAGGTGGGGTTTATTTTCCAAAGTTTTAATTTATTAGCTTATGCGAGCGCACTTGAAAATGTTGCACTGCCTTTAGTTTATCGCGGTGTGACGGCAGCTAAACGCAACAAAAAAGCCGCCGAGTTATTAGCTGAGGTTGGCTTGAGCGATCGCATGCACCATATGCCCAGTGAGTTATCTGGCGGTCAACGCCAACGCGTCGCAATTGCACGCGCATTAATCACTGACCCCGATTTAATTTTGGCTGATGAACCCACCGGTAACTTAGACAGCAAAACCGGTGATGAAGTCATGGTTTTATTCGAACAATTGGTTGCTCTTGGTAAAACTATTATGATCGTCACCCATGATTTGGAACTATCTAAACGTTGTCAGCGGGTGATCGAAATTAAAGATGGCAGAATAATATAGAACGCCTAGGATCATCTTTAAAAGAATATTATTAAAAGGCCCATCGGGCCGATCTGTTAAAGCCCAGGGCGCAAGCCCTGGGTTTAGATATCGACGTTAATTTGAGGCCTGTAAGGCCGGCATAAAATAATA
>SDBT01017451.1_pt1 | contig 11336 bp, 5 predicted proteins | sample 2277101 | NCBI WGS metagenome assembly SDBT01 (sample SAMN10404973, study PRJNA504765) | marine sediment metagenome | isolation source: marine sediment core GS10_PC15, 103 cmbsf | place: Arctic Ocean: Southern Knipovich Ridge | collected 2010 | reverse complement strand
TTAAAGAAAGCCTTTCTTTCTCTGGAGAAAAAATCACAAGGGGTGGTTGGGTAAATTTAAAATAATGTCGGTATGCCGCCCATAAAAAATAAAAGAAAAAAAAATAAATACTTAGATACTGATTTTAAAAAAAGGAAAAGATCTCAAATTAAAGCTGAAAAAAATAAAGAGCCATTAAATGAAATTACTTGGATAGGGAATATAACTCAGGAGATATGGGATTTTGAGATCGGAGGTCGTCAGCAGTTAAAAGAATGGTTATATGCTAGGAGATACTCAACAGAAATGAAGAAAAATACAATTCAGAGACCAATAAATAATGATGAATTAAAGTATTTTCTTAAAATGTGCGATGCAATTAAGAAAACAATTGAATTATTACCAGAATTAGATGAAGTATATAAGAAAATTGATGTTTAAATTTCTAAAATTTAGGGCAAATTAAGGTAGCAAATTTAGAATTCTTTAAGTATAACAACTTTAATGTTTTATGTTGAAAACACTTAGCTTGATCTCCAAGAATTTGAAAAGCTTTAAATAAGTAATAGGAATGGAATTCAATTTCGTTAATTTTTAGATATACATTTTTGTCTTCTCTTAAATCTTCTATTTTGAAGTTAATATCAACTAAGTGGTTGAAGTCTTCGAAATTATATGCATTAAAGAAATTTGAGTTGAAATCTTGAATTGTAGCAACAATCATTATATTTTTCTCATCTGTGAAGCCAAAACCATTTTCTTGTCTGCGCCATGAACTTCCAAGTAAACCTTTTACTTTCTGATATTCTTCTTGTTTCTTTATTAATTGAGATAGAGTTTTTTGAACATAAGTCTTTATTAATCCGTTTTTACTCTGCAAACTAGCGTCGATTTTCTTATGAACAATGTATCTTTTTTTATGTGTCTGCTTTGGTAAATTCAAGAAATAATCAAAAATTGTCGTCTGTTTCATTTTAAATCCCAATATTCACTTAAATAGATTAATTTAATGATTATCTTATTCTGATGTATTTTATTAAGAATATTATCAACAGATAAATATCTATAATTTAGAATTAAAATATCTATAATTATTTCATGCAGTATTGTTATTTTCACTACTCAGAGTTTTACCGATGTGATAAAAGAACTCATTAAAATCAATTATCCAATCTTTAGAAAGTTACATTGAATTTTATTAACTTTTTTGAAGTAGTTCCCGTTTTTTAACTTGTTTTCTTTTCTGATTTATTGATTAAAAGGTAATATATGATTATCATAAAAATATTGAAGCAAATGATGAAGAAATCAAACTTAAGAATTTGGAATAAATCAACAGGTAATTGTGAAAAATAAATAAATGAATTCAACACTTTAAGCGTGTTCTATCTTATAGTTCTTTAGATCACGTTTAAATTTAATTATAAACCTTTTTGAAATTTAATTTTACTGATAAATTTTCCCTATTTTCTTCTATATATTGGAGGAAATCTATATATTCCTCATAAAACTCATTGAATTCTGTGTGAAATTGAAAAGATTTTATTAAAGGAGAACTGCTTAACTTAAACTTATTTTTATTTTCCTCTTGAATAAAATGTAGACATTTGTACTTTCCTTTATCTTTATGATCTGAAAGATGGAGTAGATATTCTCGAAATATTCTTTCATTTCTTATAAATTTCTTATAAATTTTATCTTCATGATTTCTAAGATAATTTATATAATCTCTAATCATAACCATCCCATCAAAATAATCGTCCCAATTTTCAGGAACATGCTTATTTTTCTTAGATTCATTTATAACAGGATCATGGGTTAACCAACCTATAATAAAATTAAGCATTTCCAAGTATCGATCAGGTAAGTTAAGAGAATTCTTGATAAAAATATCTTTACCTAATTCAAAACACCATTTTACATCCTCAACTTCAGATATGTATACTCGTAATTCAGGGATGTCCTCACCGATAGTTATAGTATAGGATTTACGTTTACTTTGATTTAGAAAAGTAGTTATCTTGATAAGATCTAAGAATACTTTATAATAATAAGTATCTCTCGGAAAGATTTTATTAATTTTACAATTTATACTTTGTTTAGTGGAGATGTCTACCTGAGAATTTTGTTCTAATGAGCATAGAAATTCAATTGCTTCCTCGCAATCTCTTTTAAACATGTTTTGGAATTTAGCTTCCTTTGCATAAGTCAGAGGTAATTTTTTAATGGAAGTAGTATTAATACATTGATTAGAGGCTTCAATAATTAAGGTATTATTTCTTAGCTCTTCGGGAATTTTCTTAAAAGATACATCTGTAATAACTGTCATTTTTGGTATTTCACATCCCTTGTATAAGATTCCTTCTCTATTGGCTTTGGTTAAAAGAGTGATTAACTCAATGTTCCTATCAAAGTTCACCACATGTAAAATTTTATGGGTTGATTGTATTTCGGAAAGTTCTTGCTTTGAATTTCCAAAAATAGTATATATATTAGATGAAGGGATGAGAGATAAGATCTTATCAATTGTCCTTGTTCTATTTTCGAGATTATACCCTCTCACAATAATTGTATGATAGTAACCAAAAAAGCTGCCAGAACATAGGGTATAACATAAACTAACATTTGGATTATTAGTTTTGTTAGTTTTATCCAAAGCTGAGAATATATGAGTAAAGTTCTCATCAAAATTTATATTAAAGTATGAATCTAACGCATATCCCTCTTTTGGAATATTTTTTTTTTCAGTTATACAATCTTTAGTATCACTATTCATTGTTCTACTATGTTTGATAATATTGTTATTTTGTTTAAACACATTTTGCTTCTTTATTTATAAATATAAAACTAACAAAATTCATTCATATTTTCTCAAAAAAAATGCGTAATAATTACCCGCAATTAATATAACTACCAAAATAATAATCCCAAATATGATCACATCTCCGTATTGAGCATTTCTAAATAAAAAAATTACCAAAGTACACAGAAAAATTAAGAATATTGTAGAAAACACAAAAAAAATGCATCTTAAGTAAAAATCTTTCACAAATTCTTTTGAACTTTCATTCAGAGGTCTACTATCTGTTTTTTTTACTATGTCTATTTGCAATTTATATATTTCAGATATACTTTTTTCTTTGGTCTTCAGGTGAATTTCTTCTGATAATTTATGCTCAATTCTCAATTTTTTTTCAATATAATTTTGGTTTAAAAAAGCGTTAAATTCTCTACCAAAATCCAATATATAGGTTAAATCGTTATCAGGTCGAGAGTCAAGGTAATCTGTTTTAATTTTTTTCAATTTTATCCCAACTTCTTTTTCATTGATTTTATCAATGTTTCTATTGAGATACTCATAGAAAATTTGATTCCATTCATTATCCCAAATTTCCCTCAACTTATCTTGTCTTTCTTTTTTCTGAGAGTTGAATAACGCCACTTTCTGTTGATGACGTCTGTTAGATTCAAATTGATTTCTGTTAGTCTTTTGGCTTTTAGTAATAGTTCTTTTTTGAGGCTGAGTTTTATCTGTTTGATTTTGAATTTTTAATTCATTAACTATCATATAGCTTCTTTTGCTTTTACTATTAATCCTTATTACTTGTTTTTCATTTTTTGGCTTTTTTACTTGGTTGTCAGTTTGTTCAGTTTTAGTCTTAACATCTAATCTTTCTTTTTTTATTTTCGATACCAATTTTTCCCTTGTTTTTTGTTTATTTGAGGTTTTTTTTATGATTTTATCTAAATTTTTAAGAAGATTTTCTTTTCTATCTATAGTAATTAAAAGATTTGTAGAAGATATATAATCCTCAGGGGAATCAGCTTTTTTAAAATCTTTATTATACTTGACATTGATGGAAAATTCTCGTTCACTAAAGTTAATTTGAAAATTAACTTCAATACCTATGTTCTGACAAAAATGACAATTATATTTTATTTCTCTTTTATAAATTACAAGATCTTTAAAAATTTCATTCTCAATATAACGTTCATATTTTTCATTACAAAATCCACATTCTATTCTAAGAACGTTAGATGTCTTTGATTTTGTTGATGAAATAATTTCCTTTAATGAAATTTGCTTTTTACTTGCGGGTAAATTCTTCCTATTTGGGTGAAATTTCTCAAATTGAATTTTATTTCCTAAAGAAAAAAAAGTAAAACTTTGATTAAACAAATTCTCAAATATTTGGGCTGATTTAAACCAATTATGTTTGAGGCTCCCTAAAAATGAAAAGAAAGGATGATTCTTCCAGGCATTTACTACGTCCTCGCCAAATTTTTGTAATGTTATTATTTCGACTGGAATCCGATGAATATGTTTTTTAATCTTTCCTACTTTGATGAGGTTAAAAGGCTTATTAGATAACCGTTTTACAAAATGAAACCACCCATGCTTCTCTTGAAAAGCTCTAAAAGGTAGTTCTAATAGTTCCCTTTCGCTTGAAGCTGTAACTATTTTATAAAATAGGTAAATATCCGGAATAAATTTTGCTTTAAAATGTCCTATTAATTTAACATATGGTAAATCATGAACATTATATTGTAGCACCTCTTCCATATTATCTAGCGAACTGTTCTTTTTCTGCGAAATAGTCATTTTTATCTTTTTTATTAACGTTATTGAATTATAATTTAATTCTAATTCCTTCCATTTATAAACAAAAAACCTAAAATCAAAGTCAAAGTATTTTCTTATTTCAAGTATTTAAAGAAAAATAATAGATCTTTGGGTAATGATTTTTAAAAATTGATTAAACTTATAATTCGATAATCAACTTCAAATTCTAGCTTAAAGCTCGATTTTTAATGAAAAAGGGTGGAAAAAAATGCATAACCGAATGGACTCGTTTAAATTCTAATTGAGATAAAAACAAAGTATTCTTTATCAATATTGTGCAGATGCATAATTTTTTTTATTTAAAAATTATTTTTGATTATTAATCTCAATGACCGGTAAAAAGACAATAGTGGAAAAAATCAATTCAGATGACATTTTTATTGAAGAATTTTTTGCTTCTGCTAATGTTGTTTTAAAAAAAAAGATTAAATCAACATTAGACCTATTTCAAGATAAGTGGTCAGTACGTTTTATATTATTAGCTTATTATTTCTTGGGAAAGAGAGCTAATGAAATGAAAATTGAGAAGGTCCGAGATCACGGTTATTCTTTAGTAGATAAATTTACAATGAAAAAATGGCCTTTTTTTGGAGGCAATAAGGACGAGGAATTAGATAAATATAAGTCTTTACAAACTGGAAGGGAAGGTGCAAGAAATTTACCTCGCAAATTAGGAAAAGAAGGAATCCTAATGCAAAATGTTGGAAATAATAAGGAATTAACTCCATTAGGCCAGAATGTATGTAAATATCTTCATTTTAAATTTTTAAAAGAAAACAAAATTAATCTTAAAGTTTTGTCAGATTTATATAATAAATCAGATGAGAATTTATACATTCTCGATTTACCTGACTCTTTTCCAGAAGATGTAGAACTTAGCGATTGTTTAGATTTGGGAATATTAACTTTAAATGAAGAAAAGACCTTAAAATATAAACTCTCCCCTAAATGCTTGAAGCTTTTTGACTTTCTATTAGAGCATCCATACATTGATTTTGAATCTTCTAATGTTCTTAAAACTAACTTTATAAAAATTCTTCACCGAAGCATTATTGATAAAGTCAAAGAATATTCTAAAGACTCAGTAATCATAGAAGATTCGTTATCATTAAAAGAAATTCAAGAAATAAATTGGATCTATCAATTAGATTTAAAATATAAATCAAAAGAAAATTTTAAAAATTGGATAAATAAATTATTTTCTGATGAAAATAATCTAAATGATGATCTTAATGGATTCATATTGCAATCAGAACCCGGAACCGGAAAAACCATTTGGATGCTTCAAAAAGTGTGTAAACTGTTTAAAAAGAATTTTAATGTCAAATACACCTCAAATACCCACCTAAATATATTACCTGTTTTTATACCCTTAAAGAACTTTTCCATACGTGAAATTAACGATAAACAAGTTATATATTTTCATGATGTAAATCTTATTGAATTAAATGAAAAGATTAATGACCAAACTAAAATTTATGATTTCTGGTCTCGATTCTTAAGTGCTGCAATTAGAGGCAGAGGATCTGAATTATGGGGAAAAGCTTTCATAAAATTATTTATAAATTCAAACTTTCTATTATTTGGGGATGGATGGGATGAATTAACTCCAAACTTGAAAGATTTTCTTGCACTATTCATCCTAACAACAAATAAGATTACAAAACTTAAACTAAAATACATTTTCTCAACAAGATACTTGGAAAGAAGTCTATCTCCTTTGATTAGAAGAGATAATAGAGAAGAAAATATCATAAAACTTGAGTTTCCATCAAATGAACAGGTCTTAAAATATTTGGAGAAAGTTGACATTAACTGGATTAAAACAAAAGATAAAAGAGATATTATTGATAAAAGATTTGGAAAAAGGTTAACTCCCATGAGTCTCTGGCTTTTGGGACTATTCCCAAATTTTGAAAATCTCCCTCAAAATTCTGCGGAGTTGTATGATCGTTGGATAAAATATGAAGCTTTGAGGGAAATATCAGATAAACTAAATAAAAAACTTGGTAAACCTTTTTATAAAACCATCAAAGGAATCAAAAATTATGAAGATCTCGAAGTTCTTTTGGATGTAAATTATAGTCGAAAAATTGATAGAAGGAAATTTCCTTTAATGCAATATATTTCAGGGCCAATCCCATGGATGATCAGTGATCGCAATAATAAGAAAAGGGAAAATTATGGATTATTAAGACTACTCCCCAAATTAGTGTATAATCGATTATTAAATCCAAACTACTTCTATAATTATCATGAGATCATTCAAATGAATCCTTTGTTTAATAGATTCATCAGATGTCGCAACGATGAGAAAAATCGTCCAAATTTCGCCTTAATAAACTATCATTATGATTATTACTTAGCAGCTTTACATTGTTTTCACAACTACCTTGATGGGTTAACATTTGATTTTCTTGAAAAAGTTGATACGAAGAAGGGTTTAGATTCAGAAGTTATCGAAAGAATTATTTATCAATCAAATCCTTCGATTTTGATTAAATCTCTATTTATAAACATTCTTGATATTAAACGTGAAAGAAGAGAAAATGATATTATTCAAGATATTGGAAATGATTTAATATTAATAAGAAATATTTATGACAGCATTCCTAAATTTAACGATCTAGCAATTGGATATCCTTTAAATCAAAACGGTCCTTTCATATTCAAGCTTAATGTACGAAATTTTATTGATATTCACTATCAGTTAGTGTATAAGTTTTATTGGAAAAGTTATCTAAAGCAGAAAGGTCACCTGCCTAATAAAAAGGATTTGGAATGGTTTAGGGATGTCCAAAAAAGTGTGGTAAATGATGAGAGAACTATTCGTAATCTTTTAAAAAACATTTTAAAATTTGAAGATGTTTATCTTAACGAAAAAGAAATTATTAGTCTAGCTGATTTATGCGGTAAAGCTAAAATAAATACGCCTCATCTTATCCCTATTATAATCTATGCTTTTGATTTAAACCAAAATGAAAATATACCTGCAGAATATTTAAAGAAATTAGAAAAATCAGAATTCATGGAACTCCCTTGGATTAAACTCTGGGTATATCGAGCTATTATTAGGAAATATCCCGATCGTATAAAAGAGCTTTGCTATTATGCGTTAAAACATACAAAACCTTATCTACTAAAATTTTGTGCACTTAATATTATAAATCCGTTAATAAAAGAAATTGATAAAATAGCTTTTGATTTATCTTTAGAAATATTTGAGAGAGTTTCTAATCGGTACAAGGAAATTATAATTTTTGCGTGGTCTTCGCATTTATTGACCAGAGAACAGTTAAACGCAATAAAAAGTAGAGAAAAAAGTTCTTATTACTACAAGATCCACTCTCGAAAGATCATCTTTGATCTACAATATCTCCTCATCCTCCACAGGATAATGCCAAGTAATTTTAGTATATATCAATTTGATCTTCAGGAAATACCACCTAACAAGACACTAAATTTTCTTATTAATCTTCATAATTCTATGTTGGTGTCTGAAGAAGATTTCGCGAAATTCTTCTCTAAGGTGCCCTTGGAAACTTTAATTTTCATTCATAGAACACTCATACATATTGATGATGGATTTTTCTCAACAGACGAAATTAAACAAATTGTAACTCCTAAATTTAAAAACCTTGCTTTAAACTGTTGTGATATATGGTGGAAAAGAAACACTCCTTACCATCAATCTGATTTAATGAAAATGTTAGAAGAAATGAAAACCCACTTCATCAATAGAGGACATTATAAAGAAATAAAAGAATTAGAGAAACAAGAATTCCAGTTAAAAAAATATCTTGAGAATTTGATTGAACTGCCAGAATCAGAAAAAAAACAGATATTTTCCAAAGGAAAAGAAATCCTAATTGAATTATTAAAACGTGAAGAGAAATCATCATCATCAAAACTTCTACCTATAACAAACTTAAAGAACTTCTTTGAAATATTTTACGAATGGCTTGTTAATTGGAATAATAAGGATGTCTTAATGGAATTTTATTTAGAATTCAAAGATGATTTTAATTTTGATGATTTTTTTTTTCGAGTACTAAATAAAATTAAAAAGAAGACTTTTAATGAGTTATTTCCAAAAATACGACAAGATATAATGAAGAATCCAAAAAAATATCTATTGAGGAGTGTTTTTGACTCACGTAGGAAAGGTCATCCTCAATTAATTAGTAAAAATTCCATTTTTGATAGATTAATCAAATTCAAACTAATAACAAGTATATTTTCTCAGGAAGAACTCTATGATTTGCTTTTACAAACCTATTATCTGTCTAATAATGATGACTTAATGAATTATGTTTTTAATTTATGCAACATAGGTTCAGAGTTGGCTCTTAGAAAAATAGCTCGATTATGGGATGAAAATTACGTTGATTTAAACAGGAGTTCTAATGAAGATCCTTCTTTTTACATATGGTGTGGAATTCCCTATGAATTATTAGATAAAATATATCCATTTTTACGAGATCCCATTGCTAAAATATTCTATGTTGTTTGCCTTTCAATCAGAGACACATTTAAACCACTTGAATTAGGCCAAAAGCATTCTATTAAGAATGAAAATGGAATTGTATACCAATCTCTAAGGAAATTTAATCAAAATGATTTAGCTGGAGCTCTAATTAAATTTTTGAATGCTGATTGGTCCTTTTTTTACTATAAAATTCTATGTTCTTTTACAGAATTAACTCCATTACTAATAGAAAAATTTGTTAAAAGTATAAGAACAGGGAGAGTGTCTATCTCATCTATTATAGAATGTAAGTTTAAATCGAGCAAAGACAGAAAAAATGATTTCTTAACTCAATTTTTTGACTTGAATCCTATAGAATCATTAGAATTTTGTAATGAAGTAATGGAGTATTATGACTCGAGAGATAAATCAGAATTATTCACTGGATTGCTTAATTCTGACAATTCTCAAGCGATTATTATGGCTTCCAATTTATGGGAGCGATATGAAAATCTTGTAATAGATTTAAGGGATTTACCGTTAAACAAAATAGAGAACAAAATCATTACTACAAATAATTTTATCTATATTAAAAAACTAAAACGAGCTATTAATCCTAATATTCGAGAAATAAGCGACATCGATGAGTTGAACACATTAAGAAGATATCTGTTGAGAATAGAAAAGCTGATTAAAAACAAAATTGAAGATTATGAAAATATTGAAAATTATTATAAAGAATCTATGGAATCAGCTTCCCGTAAATTTGAATATAACTTGAGACAAATTAAAGAAAGACAAATTGAACTTGAAGCGAGTAATTATAATTTGGAACAATTTTTAGAAATTTTAAAAAAAGAGAATAGTCACAACAGGATACTTATGATGAATGCTCGCTTTCCATTATCTTTTTCCCGAAAACTGGAGAAGTCGACTTTATGGAAAAAGATCGATGAATTAAACTTGTTAAAACGGCAAGTTGCTAAAAATGATGATATTAGAGATTTAATTATTAGTAAAATTCAAGATGGTCAAAGAAGTAAGGAAAATTTTCTTAAAAATACGGAACGATTTATGAGGAGTGGGATAATTCAAGAAACACCAGCGATTAAGACTTCTAGTTCCGAAATTACCAACTTAATTATGAAAGAACTTAACATAGATTTAAGAGTTTCAATTACTAAACTCAAATTATTTTTAACTAACCTCAAAACTCTTAAAGCTAAAAAAAGGGCTTTTTACTATATAGTAGATTCTTACATTAAACGACGAGAAGGATACACCTCTAGGTATGAAGTAAATAGAGCAGAATTTAACAAAATCGCTAAAACAACAAAATCCATTTTTGAAAACTTTTTGAATCCGTCTGATTTGGATGATATTCTTTTAATTTTTGAGAATAAAATTAAAGGGAAGGCTATATCTTCAATTAACCAAAATCAAAATAATAATTCTACTGAAGATGATGATGATTATCACTTTTTGAAAGAGAAATCTAACAGAAAATTTATAAAAACTGGAGAAGAATTAGAGAAATATTTAATTTCCGAAGAAATAAATATTCCTTTCATTGAAGAAAACCTGAAATACTTAGGAGACGGTTATGAATTTACAAAATTCATCTCCTTATTACTTGAAGAGAACGAGTCAAGATATTATGGTGAGGAGAGACTCTATTATAAAATATCCAACACCACTCGAAAGGGGCTGCAAAAATATCTATTTTATTGGATATTAAAACAAAGGGAAATATTTCAAGATAACTTATCGCACGATTCATTCGTATATGCAGATCAAAGCAATCAAATGAGCGAGGTGGATGCAGGAATATTCATAGACAATCTTTTTGAGCGAGTTATTATTAATAGTATTTCAATTGATTTTTTTCCTGCTGCTTTGAATTATCTGAAAGATGTAGGAAGAATTGATCTATATGATAAAATAAAAGTCTTTACTTTGTTTCAAATTCAACCTGGAATTAAAGATGTTATTAGTATTCAACATGAAAATCAATTATCTTTGAAGATTCCATTAAATAAGACAATAATTAAAGCGATGTCTAATGAAGAATTAAAATGGAGTGTACTTCTCTATTTTTCAACTCAATTCTATAATATTATTCAAATTCAATTGTTTGATCTCCCACAATTCTTAAATGGGTTTAAACTCAGAAAGAAAATTAGGATTGATAATTATAATGATTTTTCTTTAGATTTTTGATTTAAGGTTGTTTTTTTTATTCTTCTAAATCTAAAAAAAAATATG
>SDBT01017450.1_pt1 | contig 11337 bp, 12 predicted proteins | sample 2277101 | NCBI WGS metagenome assembly SDBT01 (sample SAMN10404973, study PRJNA504765) | marine sediment metagenome | isolation source: marine sediment core GS10_PC15, 103 cmbsf | place: Arctic Ocean: Southern Knipovich Ridge | collected 2010 | reverse complement strand
TTACCAAAACCAATACAATCTAAATTAGGATTAGAAAGATTAAGACAACAACAAAGAATAGATAGAGCAATTAAGAGTAGATTGAGTCCAGTTACAGAAGCAGAAAGAACTACAATAAATCAATTAGCTAGAGATATAAAAGTCTTACAGAAAGCAGGAGAAAAAGGAATCTTAAAACCGAAGCAGAAATTATTTAAGCCAGAACAAAAAGGATTAGTTAAATTTCAAAGAGAGCAGAGGATTTTAGATACAAGAAAAGAATTACAATTTCCAGGACAAGAATTAAGAAAGTTAAGAGATTCATTAGTGACTGAAATAAAAGCACAACCAACAGAGATAAGGCAATTAGCATTAGAAAGATTAAAGCAACAAAGAATTTCTAGTGCCATAAGTAAAGGGAAAAAAGTTAAGGTAGATGATTTAAATATAAAAATAACAAGAGTTGAACCAAAAGTTAAACTTATTATAGAAACATTTAAAGAACCCCCTATAAAAATTACTCCTGCAAGACAACAATTAATTCAGGTAATAAAAGAACCAGAAGTAATAAAGATTATTAAACCAAGAGTTAAACCACCAAAAGCTAAAGTTAGAAAAACAATCATTGAAGAGTTTCAAGATTTAGAATCTGCTAGAATAAAAAGATTGTTTCCTGGATTTGCAGAACCAACTACAAAATTTAAAACACCACAAGGAAAAATAAAACCTTTTGAAGATTTAGGAAAAGTAAAAGAAATAGATATAATTCAAGGAAGAATCCCTTCAGGAGTTCTTGGAGGATTAAGTAAGGATATACAAATTCAATTAGAAGTAGAAGCATTTAAGAAACCAATCTCTAAAACAATTCCAAAACCAGCATTAGATCTTGATGAAGGATTATTTATAGCATTTCCACCAAGAGCAAAAGCCAAAACAATTATAGCAGAGGATTTAGCATTTGCACAACCCCAAGCACAAAAACAACCAGAGGCATTAAGATTTGCACAACCTCAAGAAACAATACAAGATTTAATATTTGGACAACCACAAGCACAACCTCAAAAGCAAAAGCAACGAGAGAAAGAATTATTAAAACAAATTCAAGAAGAGGTTGGAAAACAAGAAAAGTTTGGAGCATTCTTATTTAGAAGAAAAGGTTTTATAGGATTAGCACCAACAGATACTCAACCTTTTAATGTCTTTGCAAAAGAATCTAAAACAGGAAGACTAAAGAAAATAAACAAAGTTCCATTATCTAAATCAAGAGCAGAAGATTTAAGAAATTATATTATTGATACTTCTCTTTCAAGAAGTGGAGAGATTAGAGTAACAAAAGGAAAGATAAAGAATCCTTTATTAGATGTTCCAGTTGGTTATGCTCAAGAAACAGATCATAAGTTTAGAAGATTCAAACAAGTTAAAGGCAAGAGAACTGCATTAAAAGAAGGAGCTATAATTGAGAGAGGGAATTTTTTGTTGGACACCAATCAAGAAGTTAATGATATAACTTTAAGTAAAAGGATTGCTCAACTTAAAAAAAGGAGAATGAAAAGTGCATTAAACTTATTATCATAATGGCAGATAAAACAAATAAAAAAATGGAGGACGAAATGAAGAAGATGTCTAAAGAACCAGAGATGAAAGAAGAAAAGATAAAACAACTTCCAGGAGTTGAGAAAGAATTTAAGAAGCTTGGTTTGATATATTCATCTAGTGCTTCAGGTTAATACAATAATATTGTAAGGAGGTTTTACATGGGACTAATAAAATTAGGACAAAAACTTGGTGAAAGATTAAAAGAGAATCAAGAGAAAGCTAAAATAGAAAAACTACAAGAAAAAGCTCAAAGAGAAATTCTTAAAGAAAAACTTAAACAAGCTAGGTTTGCAGAACAAATTAAACAAGCAGAAGTTTTAGGAAAGGCAAGAGCTAAAGCACAGTTCAGACCTGCTATCCAAAGAACACAACCTAGAAGATCAATTTCTCCAACAGCTTTTGAAGATGTAATCTTAGGGAGAAGGCCTCAACCACAAACTAAAAAAAGTTTAAAGGGTTTAAGTAAAAAAGAAAAAAAGAAATTCAAGAAATTATTAAAGAAACAAGGTTTAACATCTCCACAAAGAAAAGCTTTACCAAGACAAGTTAATAAGCCAAATTTAAATGCAATAAGTTTTGCAGGAGCAGTTGATTAAATGAAATATAAATTAATACTTGGATTAGTATTCTTAATGATAGTTATACCAATAATCTCTTCACAAATATATAAACAAGATACTGCAATAAATATTAGCATACCTTGTAGATTTAATAATACCCAATGTAAAACCTCTGCAATTTGTAATGTAACTGTGTTTGATAATGAAGAATTAATACTTGTAGCAAATAGAAGTGTTAATTCTTCAGCAACTTCTTTTATCATTGTTGAATTAAATGAAACACAAACAGCAAACTTTGGAGTTTATAGAATAGATTTATTTTGTTCACAAGATAAAATATCTGATTCACCTTCTGTTGAATTTGAAATAACTCCAACAGGAGAAGATTTATCTGAAGCACAAGGAACAATTTATTTTATAATGTTGTTATCTGGGTTTATAGTTTTTGGTTTGTCTTTATGGGGTGCAATTAAAATACCCTTTAGAGATGTTAAGGATGAAGAAGATGGACAGATATTAAGTGTGAATGGATTAAAACCTATTAAAGTTATATTAGGATTCTTTGCTTATTTATCATTATTATTTATATCAACTATTATTCATGATATTGCAAAATCATATTTGTTCTTAGATGCTGTTCAAGGATTCTTTAACTTCATACACTTAATATTATTATTCTTAGTTTATCCATTATTCTTATTGACAATAATAGTTGCAATAAAATTATTTGTAACAGACAAAAAAACTCAGGATTTATTAAATAAAGGAATTTGGGCAGAATGACATCAGAAGATATAAATAAATTAATAAGAGCAGACTTAGGATTTGTTTCAGAAATAGATGATATGATAAATAAAAGAATTAAGAAAGGAAAAGAAGATTTTAAACATCCTGTTACAAGAACTAGAATAACTATGGCATTAAGAAGACATCCCTCTTTTCCATTTATAAAACAAGATATAATAAATAATGATTTAGGAGAAATAGAATGAACAAGAAAGGAATTTTAGGGATGGACACTGCACAACAATTTACTTTTGGTATGCTAACCTTAGTAATATTAGGAGTATTATCTATTGTAATAATCACTCTATTTGCAGCAACAAGAGATGTAACTACTGAGAGTTCTAATTCTCAAAACATACTTGCTAACAATGGAACTTCAACTACTTTAATTGGAGTGCCAACATCTATTTCTGTAACAGAAAAAAATACAACTTGGTTAGAATTTGATGGAAATAATGATGCAATGACATTAACAGTTACACAATCTAAAGCTACAATTGCATTATGGTTTAAAAATACTACAACTCCCTGGACTTCTTTAATTAGATCAGATGGAGATACTTATATTAATGGAGTTATAAATGCTACTTGGGTTTTCTTTCCTTATTTTATAGGTGGTGATGTAATCACAGTTGGAAAATCAGATGCTTCAACATTCTTAAATGTATCTATAGATGAGTTCAGAGTTTATGAAACAGCATTAAATCAAACAGAGGTAACAACTGTATTTGAGGAAGGAAGATGAAACTAAAACAAATATTAATTATGATAGGAATTTGTCCTAAATGCAAATCTAAATTAAAATATTGGTCTATAGGACATTTAATATGTGAATGTGGATTTGAATACAGATACAATGGATTATAAAAAATTTAAAGCAACACCATTTGTAATAATATTATTAATAGTTTTAGTTATTGCTATCCCACAAATTATTAATGTAAACAATCCTGCTGATGGAGGGACTACTGCAAATGGTTCTGTTGAACTAAACTTTAATATAACTGAAGCTAATTTAAAAGAAGTTAAGTTTTCTTGGGATAATACTAATTTTACAATATACGATACTGATAATTTAGTTCTTGCTTATAATTTTAATAATCTTTCTACTCTTGGTGAGAATGATACTCGTGTTTTTGATATTTCAGGGCATGGAAATAATGGTACTGTTACTGGTGCTACTTTTAATCCTACTGGTGGGAAGAGAGGGGGTAATTATGATGGTGCTTTTGAGTTTGATGGGGTAAGTGGTCAAGTTGATGTGGCAATTGCTCCTGATTTATCTAGTGGTTTTACTATTTCATTTTGGATGTTATCTTCAACAAGTGGAACAGGACAAGTTCTTATAAGTGCAGGAGATGGGGGAGCAATAAATGAGTGGGCAATAAGGACTGATTTTATAAACCAAAAAGGAATAATGTTAAGGGCTTCGGGTAATGAATCTCTATTTGTTGCTGATACAACAAAGGATGTTTTTGATGGACAATGGCATTTTTTAGTTTTTAATCAAAATAGTTCTAAGGGTTCTATTATTGTGATTGATAATGTAATTTATGATACTGAATTAGACTTGGATGTTAGTCTAAGTACCTCTAAACCTTTAAGTATTGGTTATAGAGAAGCTTTTACAGATTCATATTTCAATGGTTCAATAGATGAAGTCAGGATTCGGAATGAAAGTTTAACTATTTCTGAAATTGAACAATTATATCTTTCTAATTTAAAACAATTTGATTCTGATTCTTGGAGTTTATATGTTAATCAATCACTAGGGAATATTACATTAAATAATACAACACCATCACAAAGTTTTACTTATTTTTCTTGTGCAACAGATTCATCAGATAATGAAAATTGCACATCTTCTAGAACAATTACAAGAATTATCAAATTAGTAGATGCTATTACTAATTTTACTTTTTCAATTGGAGATATAAGAAATGATTTTTATGGTGCTAATATTGGAAATGATAATTATTTGGCTTACTGTCCTGGGGGAGTTCCACCATTTTTTACTTGTTTTAGCAATGATTCAGTTGATAGATATAGGGGGCAATGGTTAGATGCAAAAATGACTACTTCAAGAGTTGCACCAATTTTACATATTATTTCTTTATCTGAAAGTGAATGGCATGAAAACCATATAAAACAATTAAAGAATCAAGTAGAATGGTCTAAAAAAAATAATCAAAAAATGTTAATTAATATGTATGGTATGCCAGGTTGGTTGGCAAATAGGACTAATGCTTATTGCACAGCAAGTACAAATCAAACTTGTTCTCCATCTAATTATACAAAATGGGGAAATTTAGTTGTAAATTTATTAAATAACATTAGTTGTGATGCAGACACTTGTATAGTTGAAGTTTGGAATGAACCAGATTCTATTTTATTTTGGTTAAACAATTTATCTGAAAGTGCAGGTAATACTTCTATAAGAAGTGTTGAATATAATAAGTTATATAATGCAACCTATTTAGCAGTAAAAGAAACTTATCCAAATATGCTAGTTGGTGGACCAGCAACAACAGAAAAAACACCAAGAACATTTACTATTATGGGAAATTGGATGAGCAATTTTTCAAAACAAATAGATTATGTTTCACATCATACTTATTTGGGACTTGATGTTGGATTCACAGATTATCATAATATGATGTTGGATGCCTATAATTGGATTTATCAGAATATTAGTGCATATAATGTTAATACCTCAAGAATAATAATTAGCGAATATAATATGTTTAATGAAACTATAAGAGTTAATAAAACAGATGAATGGGCTATGCAATTAAGTTTAGTTTATGAAGCTACATTAAATAGTTATCCTGATAATGTTTCACTATCTGAATTTGAATTTGGAGGATTTGATAATTTTAATATGATTAATGTTACTGATGATTTAGTATTCGCTTCTTATAACATAACTAAAAACTTTGGGACATATTGTCCAGCAGGAGCAACAGTATATAAATCTGGTTCAACAGATGGAGATATTAGAACTGTAACTTGTAAAGATGGTAATAATTATAATGTTATTGTGATAAATACAGGAACAGAAGCAAGAAATATTACCATAAATACTGAAGGATTATTAACAAAAATTTCCAATCAAGAAACTGATGAAGAATTTTCAGATAATAATGGTGTTATAAATGTTGGAGTTTTAGATGGTTTTGGAATTTTAGATGGTTTTGGAATTTTTTATTTAGGTTATAGTGGTTCTGTTAGTGGATTAGTTACAAGATTAAAACTAAGTGAGAATATAGGAACAACAGCACACGATGTTTCAGGTAATGGAAATGATGGAACAATTTCAGGAGCTACTTGGAAGGATGATGGAATTAATATAACTTTAACAGAAAATACAGATTATAAATTAACAGGAACAACCTTTCAAATAAAGAATATTGATTTAGCATGGGATAGATTATTTGTTAGTTTTAATTTTGATATACAATCTAATGATGCAAGTTCAATTGGAAATAATACTATTGAAGGAATTTCACAATTGTTTGGCAATGCAATAACCTGGTTTGTATTATTAGGATTAGTGATTATAATTTTAATAATTGGAGTAGTTATTGGTGTAGTAAAAACCTTTGGGAAAGATGTTAATAATGGAGGGGCAACGAAAGTTGCAAATATATAATGAAAAGTTTAATGAAGAATAAGAAAGCAGGATTAATGGATATAGTAATCTGGGTAGTATCAGCATTCTTAATAGTTGTTATCTTAGGATTCTGGATTTATTTATTTGCACAACTAACAGGAGCATTAACTTCAATTCCAACACAACCTGGAGCACCAAACATTTCACAAATAGCTCATGATGTAATAGTCCCAGTAAATAATGCTATGAGAAATTTTGAATGGATTTCTTTTGCAATGATTTTTGCAATGGGTATTGCAATATTTATTTTCAATTATTATACCCATAGGAATGCTGCATTCTTTTGGTTGTATATTTTAATGGTTGTAATGGCAGTTGTAATTAGTGTTCCGTTAAGTAATACTTATGAAACCTTATTAACAGATAATGTAATAGGTTCAACCCTAACAGGATTAAAAGCATCCTCATTTATTATTTTGTTTTTACCATTATGGACAACAGTCATTGGAATTTTTGGAGCAATATTTTTATTCATTGGAATCCAAAGAGATAAAGAAGGAGGTGTAGGATTATAAAAATGGTTGAAAACACTAATATCTCTCGTGGGAAGAATTGTTTTAAGGTATCTACAATCGTCTTTTTTTTCTTTTTAATAGTAATCCTTACCTCAAATCAAATCTTAGGAATGGAAATTGATAACACAAAATCTTTTGATTTAAATGTTGGAGATTATGGAAAGTATGAAATAAAAGATTGGTTTGGATTACAAAAACTACAAGATGTTGAATTAAAATCAAATACAGAAACTTGTTTTTGGAAATATTGTTCTGCAGAAAAAGAAATAACATTATATCAAAAAGGAAGTTTAGTTGATGATGTTAGATTTTATGATGGAAATGAATTAGTTAATATTGAAAGATATAAATTTTATATAAAAATTGGAAACAAAAAGATTCCTTATACTCCTGGAAAGGAATTAAGTCCTGGAACTTATACTTTAGTTCTTGAAGGAGAGATTGATTCTACTAAAACTATTGATTGGCAAGTAATGATTGGTGGAAAGTTTTGGACTACTGATTGGGCTTTATGGAGTGGAGGAGATGCACCTGTTGCTTATTTTAAATTTGATGATGATTCATTAACTGTATTAAGAAATGAAGTAAATTTAAGTGAGAATGGAAGTATAATAAATATGGAATCAGGAGATAGAGTTACTGGAATATTGGGAAATGCTTTAGACTTTGATGGAACAAATGACTATGTTAATGTAACTAATATAACAAACCTTCCTATTGGAGCAACTCCATTTACAGTATCGTTATGGGCAAACTTAGATAGTTGGGATACGATTAACCAAAATTTCTATCATTGGGGAACTACTTCAACAAGAGCTAATAATAGACTTATGGCTATTACAGATAATACTGGAGAAATATCATTAAATCTATTTGGAGTAACAGTAGTTCATGAACCAGGAGATATATCTGGAAGATGGATACATTTAGCAGTTACTTATAATGGAACAACAGGTATAAAATTATATTTGAATGGAACAAATGTTAAAACCCAAAAGCTTACAGGGGTTCTTGATATTACTGAAACTAATGTCTGGTTAGGAACACAAAAAAGTAGTGAGTTTTTAGATGGAAAATTGGATGAGGTTGGAATATGGAACATATCAATAAATGCTAGTGACATTTCTTTATTATATAATAGAGGAAAGGTTTTGCCTTTTGGTTCTGAAATAGGAATTATCTTAAATTCTCCAGCAGATGATTCATTTTCAAATCTTCAAGGTAGAATATTTAATGCAACTATTATTAGTTCTGGTGGAGTTTTTGAATTAAGAAATGCAACATTATCTATTTTTTATAATAATGGAACATTATTTAATAGAACTTCAAAAGTTATTTCAGGAACAACAAATACAACAACATTTAATATTTCAGGTTTTACTATTAATAAATTCTTATGGAATATTGAATCTTGTCAAAACGATTCTACTCCAAATAATAATTGTAATTCTGCACCTAATAACTTTATACTTAATTGGAGAGGATTTTCAGTAGTAAATGAAGATTGGACTAACATAACTATTGAAGGGAACACAGAAGTATTTGAATTAAATGTAACATTAAACACAGGACTACAAATAAGTTCTGCAACATTAGTCTATAATAATACAAATAATTTAGGAAGCTTTACCAATACTGCTGGAAATAATTATTCAATTTCAAAATCAATTAGTGTTCCTACAGTATCAACACAAACAAATGTTTCATTTTATTGGAGTATATTATTAGATAGTGGAACAGAAACAAATACAACAACGCATAATCAAACAATTAATAATATTGGAATAGATGATTGTTCAACAAATACTGTTATGATTTTGAATTATAGTTTAAGAGATGAAGAAGATAGAAGTTTTTTGAATGGAACTTTATTTAATACAACTATAGAAATTGATGTTGATATTTCTCCATTAGGAACTACAAATAGTATAATAAACTTTTCAAACACTTTTACAAAAAGAAATCCTGCATCAGTTTGTTTAAGCATAAACTTATCAAATACAAGATATAGAATGGATGTTACAACAAGATATGAATCGCAGGATAGAATAAGTGAGTTTCATCATATACAAAATAATACTTTGACTAATTTAACTATTCCAATAAATATTGATTTGCATGATTTAAAAACAGTAGACTCCACAACCTTTTTAATTACATTTGAGAATAGAGATTTCCTTCCAGAAGAAAATGCTTTAATAGATATTACAAGAAAATATATTGGTGATGGGGTATTTAGAAGTGTGGAGATTGGAAAGACAGATTCTAATGGACAAACATTAGGCCACTTTGTAGTTAGTGATGCAACATATACAATCATTGTTAGTAAAGAGGGAACAATCTTAGCAACCTTTGAAAATATCCTAGCAATTTGTAATGATGCAGTTATTGGAGATTGTAAGATTAATCTTAATGCTTTTTCAACAAGCACACCATTAGAAGATTTTAGAAGGAAAGGTGGAATAACTCATACTGGATTAAATTTTGATAAAGATGCAAGAACAATTACCACAACCTTTACTTCAACAACTGGAGAAACAGTTACTGTTTTAATAAATGCAACAAAGTTTGATAGATTTGGAAAAACTCAAGTTTGTTCTGATTCATTAACAAGTTCAGCAGGAAGTTTAACTTGTAATATCCCTGCATCTCTTGGAAACATTACAATAATAGCAGACTTGTTTTCTGATGGATTATTAATTTCAACAGAAATATTTACAATAAATCCTGATGCAAGAGCTAATTGGGGAGGATCATATAGCACAGCAATCTTTATGGGAATCTTAGCAGTTGATACTATTGCCTTAATGTTTATTTCATCTCCAATAGGAATATTAATCGGTGCATTATTAGGATTAATATTAGTAAGTATTTTAGTAATAATAAATTCAGGTTCAATTTTAGGAACAAGTTCAGCTTTGATTTGGTTCATAGTTGCAATAGCAATTGTTATATATAAAATTGTTCAAAGGAAAAGATAATGGCAGAAAATAGTTTCAAAGCATTGTTAATAACATTTATTTTAGTAGCAGTTTTTATAATTGCAATGGTTAATGTTGCTATACAACTTGGTTCAAATAATGATTCTAATATTTCAATACTAGATAATTCTGTTTTAAATAGAACTTTTGGAGGATTACAAACTGATTTAACTAGTGCAGAATCAACTGTAAATTCAAGTAAGACTAGTTTTGAAGAAGAGAAAACAAATATTGAATTTGGAGAATTAACTTTTAAATCTATAGTTGGAAGTGGAAAGAGATTCACAGGAGTATTGTTTGGTGTAGTTGGATTAATTTTTGGATTAATCTTTTCAGTATTTCCTTTAGCAATAGTTATTGGAGCAATCTTTACTTTATTAACAATAAGTGTAATATTCTTTTTATGGAGGTTATATAAACAAGGAGAATAATGGCATACCAAACACTAGATAACTTTTCAGCAGCAACAGAAACACAAGGGTTAGGAATGATATTAATTTATGTTGCGAATATAGTTCCATTATTTATTCCATTGGTTTTGTTTGCATTGTTTGTAATAACAGGTGTGGGATCATTTATGTTTCAAGAAAAGTTTAAGGGTAGAGGAGATATTCCAAGTTCTTTTGCTGCAGCTTCAGTTCTTGTTGCATTAACTTCTTTTATGTTTACTTTAATTGATGGATTAATTAATCTAACAACAGTAATAATTTGTTTTGTAGTAGCTGTGATTGCAGTTATATTCTTATTCATTTCTAAAGAATAATCTTAGTTGGTGGTATCACTGTTATCGCCATTCTTTTAAAGAAAAAAGTATTATATTTTATTAATAGAATTATTGTAAGGAGGTTAATTAAAAAAAAGAAATGAAAAACTTTCTAAAGAAAAAGAAAGCGATTCTTGGAATGAATACTGCACAACAGTTCATTATTGGAATATTGACATTAGTTATTCTGTCAGTTATGGTTCTTGTAATCCTAGCTGCACTTCAGAATACAAGTCTTATTTCAAGTAATGCAGGAGCTGGTGCAATTATTAATAACACAACTGCTGGATTAAGTGCATTATTTGGTAATGCAATAACTTGGTTTGTATTATTAGGATTAGTAATTATAATCTTAATAATCGGAGTAGTTATTGGTGTAGTAAGAGGTTTCGGAGATGAAAATAGTCGTGGTGGTGATGGTTCACCGAGAATTGCACAGATATAAAATTATTATTTTTGCCTCATGATTTTGGGAGGCATTTTA
>SDBT01017449.1_pt1 | contig 11337 bp, 10 predicted proteins | sample 2277101 | NCBI WGS metagenome assembly SDBT01 (sample SAMN10404973, study PRJNA504765) | marine sediment metagenome | isolation source: marine sediment core GS10_PC15, 103 cmbsf | place: Arctic Ocean: Southern Knipovich Ridge | collected 2010 | reverse complement strand
CTCCAATAATTAACTGCTTTAAATATAGTTCAGGTGCAATTCTTAAATATAAATCTATATTTAATGCGTAATGATGTGTTTTAAATGGTCTGGCATTTGCACCTCCGGGTATAGGCTGAAGTATGGGCGTATCTACATCTAAAAATCCTTCTTTATTTAAAAAATTTCTGATTGATTGGACAATTGAAGACCGTTTCTTAAAAATTTCTTTAATTTCTCTATTTGATATTAAATCCAAAAATCTTTTTCGATAACGGATCTCTATATCAGATAATCCATGCCACTTTTCTGGCAATGGCAGTAAAGACTTTGATAATAAGTTAATTTTTTTAGCTTGCAAGGTTTTTTCACCTTTTTTTGTAATAAAAAAAGTTCCCTCAACTTCAATAAAATCACCAATATCATAAATTGATTTAAACTGATTGTATACTTTTTCAGTTAATTCATCCTTCTTCAGATAAATCTGAATTTTTCCTGTTCCATCTTCTATATGCAAAAAACAAGATCCTCCATGCAAACGTATTGTCCTTATACGACCTACTAAAATAATTGATTTACTTTCTTGTTTTAAATTTTCAAAATTATCCAGTGCTTTGCATATAGTATATGAACGTCTTGTACTGGCCGGATAAGGATTAATACCTTGTTTTATTGCTTCATTTATTTTATTTTTTCGCCTTGAATATTCTTCTTCAAGCCTTGTCATAAGGTGTTATAAAAGTATATTTTAATGCTTTTAGAATAGCAAAAAATCGTCATTTAGGCAACATTAAAACAACCTAAAATTTATTTAAGTATTACAGAATTATTCAAGAAACACTGATAATTTTAAATTTTTTACTACCGCGTGGTACTTTTATTTCAATGATATCTCCTATCTTTTTTCCTAAAAATGCTTGCCCAATCGGTGATTCATTGGATATTTTTCCCTGATTTGGATCAGCTTCATTTGAGCCTACAATATAATATTCCTTTGTTTCTTTTTCATCCTGAATTTTAATCTTTGATCCAACCTCGACTTTATCGCTGGTTTTTGATTTTTGTTTTATAACAGTTGCTCTTCTTAGTATTGAATCAATTTCAAGAATGCGACCCTCGATAAAGCCCTGCTCATTTTTTGCTTCTGCATATTCGGCATTTTCAGATAAATCACCAAGCTCTTTGGCTTCTTGAATTCTTTCGGCCAGTTCTAATCTTTTGACATTTTTTAATTTATGTAATTCCTCTTTTAATTTTTTGAGTCCTTCTGAAGTTATAAAGGTATTTTGATTTTTCATAAATTAATATTATTAACATTAATTTAAATTAATATATTCAAAACAAATCTCCCGCTTTTTTATGGGATGTCTATAATATTTTTTTAGCTATCTATTATATAATTTTATATTGTGTAATTATACAGTTAATTATTAGTCTTTTGTACAATATTTGTCAAGATAGTTATCCACAATATATATTTTAATCCGTTTAATCAATAAATTTAGACGATTATTATTCAGAAAGCCAGTATCTAAGTCCTTGTTTTGCGATTGGTAATGCCACTGCATGGCCTTCGCCGCCTCCTTCTACAATTACAGTAATAACGATTTCTGGATTCTCATACGGTGCAAATGAAGTAAACCATGCATGAGTTTTTCCTTGACTACCAAACTGAGCAGTACCAGTTTTGCCAGCTGAACTAAAAGTCAAATCAGATAAACCACGGCTACTTCCAGATAAAACAGATTGACGTAACCCATCTTTAACTACTTGATAATAATATTCAGTAATGAAATTATCTCTAATTATAATTGGTTCTGGTTCATCAATAATTTTTTTATCAGCAGATGTAAAATATTTAATTAGATGAGGTTGATACAAAGTTCCTCCATTAGCAATGGTAGCTGTATATGCGGCAACTTGCAGGGGCGTAACCAAAATATCTCCCTGCCCAATACTTAAATGATATGTATCACCAATATACCATCTCTCATTCTTTGTTTCTTCTTTCCATTCTTTTGATGGCAAAAAACCATTTTTTTCACCGGCCAAATCGATTCCTAACAATTTTCCTAAACCAAATAATTGTAAATAATTCGTGATTCTATTAACACCCAAACCCTCTATCGTTTCATCACCACCACCAATCATATAAAAAAATGTGTTTACTGATTCCGCAATAGCTTTTCTTACATCAGTTATGCCGTGGCCACCGGCCTTCCAATCAGGAAAAAACCATTTATCGATTTGAATACCACCAGTACTTAAAAAAGTTGAATTTTCATTAATAATTCCTTCTTCCAGCGCCGCTAAAGCAATTAATGGCTTTATTGTTGAGCCAGATGGATATTCACCAGCAATAGCACGATTAAAAAGAGGTTTATTAGGATTATTAATAATTTCTTGATACTCTTCCGGATTCAAACCAAGTGTTATGGCATTATTATCAAATGTTGGATTTGAAATTATAGCTAATACCTCGCCATTAATTGGATTAATGGCAACTGCAGCTGCACCTGTAATAGATTGTTTATTATTCACAACATCATTAATTGCTTTTCCTAGTACATTTTGTAATCCTTCATCAATTGTTAATACAATGCTTTGACCAGGTTCTGGTAAATAAGTATTTACAATTTGACTTTCTTTACCAAGCGAATCAACCTCAATCTCCTTTTTCCCATGTTTTCCTCTTAATTTTTCATCGTAAAATTGTTCTATACCAGTTTTTCCAATAAAATCATCATATGAATAATCAATATTGCTTTCTAAATTAATGGGAGATACCTTTCCCATATAGCCGATTATATGAGAAAAATATTCATTAGATAAATATTCACGAAAACTTACTGCATCAAGTGATATTCCCGGTAAATCAGCTGTAGCTATTTTTAAAAGAACGGCTTTTTCATATAAAATATGGTCTATGAGTGTAAAAGATTGATATAAATATTCGGATTGTTGGTTAATATTATTTAATAACTCAATTGAATCAATCTCCAAAATTGTTGCTATTTTATCAGTAATTACTTTTTTTTCTTTGTCATTACCTGGTAAATCTGCCGGGGTGAAGCTTAGAATAAAATTTGGTACATTGTGGGCCAATACTGTATTATTTCGATCATAAATTATTCCGCGCGGAGCCTTGATTTCTTGTATTCTAATTCTATTTTCTTCAGCTGCCAAACGATATTCGCTGCCTTTTACTATTTGTAAGTAGCCTATACGAAAAACAATACATAAAATAATTAAGATTATAAAAATAAAAAGCCATCTCAGTTTTCCAGTTTCAAAATTGGATGATAAATAACTTTCTTCTACTGGTTTATTTTCTAATAGAGAATCTTCAATATATTGAGTATCATCTTCCTTATGAATATAATTATTCTCATCATTGTTGCCAATTGAAAATATATCTTTCGGCATTTACTTTATGAATTACTACTAAATAAAAATTTGGATTTGATCTGTTTTTTTACACTTTTTATTGAAATCCAAAATACGACTATAACCAATGAATGTAATAATATCTGCCCAAGAATTTGATAAAGAAAATGAGTAGAAAATGCTATTGTTAAAAAGCTCCAATCTAACCAGTAAAATACATTTACTAAAGACAAAATTATAAAGTTATATACAATCGTACCTACAATTATTACAATTAATAACGAATAAATTGATTTTTGAGTAATGAGTTTTCGGAATAAAATATTAATGCCAAAAGTAGTGGTTAATAGGGCAACTGTCAAAATTCCAAAATTAAATGGTGAGTATAAATCAAGGACTAAGCCAGCAAACAATGCAAAAATTAACCCATTTTTAAAGCTACTTATTACTACTAATAGTATTGCAAACACTAATACTAAATTAAGGTGTTCCCTAAAATAATTAAATTGATATAAAAAACTTATTTGCCATATTGCAATTAAAGTTGATGCCAAGATCCAAAAAACTTTTTTATTCATTATTAGGTAAGATAATTGTAACAATATTTAGATTTTGGTAATCAATTATTGGTTCTATTACAGCTTCTTGAAATAATTCACCATCTTTTTGGGTTATTCGGGTAATTTTACCAATGATCAAATTTGCTGGGATATACTGCTCTGATCCACCTGTTGTAACCATTTGATCATTTAAAATAGTATGACCTTGTGGAATTAACTCCATTTTTAAAGTTATGCCATACTGCCCACTTACAATTCCAGGACTTAAACTTTCATTTTTTACAATAGCAGCAATTTTACTTTGGTTATCACTGAGTAATAATACTTTTGAAATTTGTTTATTTACTTCAATGATTTTTCCTATAATAAATCCATTATTGGATATTACCGGATAATTCGTTTGTATGCCTTCAGATTGTCCTTTATTAAGGATAATTACCTGTAAATATTCATCAGAGCCTCGTCCGATAACCTTTGCAGATACTGCATTAAAGTTGTGCTCTTTAATATAATTAAGCTCTTCAGTAATTATTTTACTATCTTCAATATTCATTTTTAAATTTAGATTCTCTGAAGATAATTTGGCAATTTGCTCTTTAAGATTCTTGTTTTCCTGGTCTAGTACCTTATTATCCTTAAAATAAATAAAAAAGCTTTTTATTTTTACTGACGAATTATAAAAAAAAGCTTGAACTGGTTTAAATATAAGAGTTGTCGTATTTTCAAGTGTTTTGAAAGTTCCAACGCGCTGTAAAAAAATTAATAAAAATAAACCAAAAAATACTAAAACAATAATTCCTGATTGAGATCTAAGAAATTTTTTCATACATTAATCTTTAATTTTTGCTTCTTCCATAGTAGCAGAAGCAATAATTTCCTTTAAATTTTCAAGATCATCAAGCACTATTCCAGTTCCACGAGCAACTGCTGTTAATGGATCATCAGTAGTATGAACAGAAATTTTTGTTTCTTGATTAATTAATTTATCAAGATTTTTTAAAATAGCTCCGCCACCTGAAAGAACTATACCACGCTCGTAAATATCCGCAACTAATTCTGGCGGTGTAATTTCTATTGTTGATTTTATATTTTCAACAATCATTCTTAATGAACGAGAAATAGCTTCACGAACATGGTTACTGTTAATTACTACTTCCTTAGGAAGTCCTGAAATTAAATCCCTACCACGCATAGTAGTTTCCAATGGTTCTTCTGAAATAAAAGCTGAACCTATTTTTATTTTGATTTCTTCTGCTGTCCGTTCACCCAACAAGAGATTAAAATGATCCCTGGCGTACTGAATAATATTTTGATCCAGTTCATCACCAGCCACACGAATTGATTTCCAAGAAACAACACCTCCGAGTGAAATGATTGCAATCTCCGTAGTTCCACCACCAATATCTACAATCATGTTTCCTGAGGCATCTTGAATAGGCAGTCGAGAACCAATGGCTGCAGCCATTGGTTCCTCAATTAAATAAACTTCACGCGCTCCCGCACTTATACAAGCATCTTCAACAGCTTTACGTTCCACTTCTGTAACACCCAATGGTATCCCAATTACTATTCTTGGTCTTGGTAGTATTGAAAAACTTTCTCGATGAACTTTGTCAATGAAATATTTCAGCATTTTTTCACTTACTTCAAAATCAGAAATTACACCATCCACTAGTGGTCTAGATGCGACAATATGAGCTGGTGTTTTTCCAATCATCCTCTGAGCCTCTTCACCAACTGCTAATATTTGATCATTACGTGTGTTAATTGCAACTACTGATGGTTCATTAATAATAATTCCCTTATCTTTAACATAAACCAGGGTATTTGCAGTTCCTAAATCAATACCCATGTCTCTTGAAAATTTACCAAAAAAACCGTTAAATATACTCATTTATATAATTGCTTCATTTCATTAATGAGATTAGTTAATGAAATATTTTTTAATTTATTCTTTGATCGATATTTAAATTCAATTTTATCGCCAGTTTTATTACTTATTAATAATCGTGCAGTAATACCGATTAAATCAGCATCTTTTAATTTTCTGCCTGCCGATTCATTTCGTTCATCATACAGTATATCAAAGCCGTTTTTTTGTAAAGTTTGATATATTGTATCTGCACGTTTTTTAACTTCTTGTTTATCACCCAAACATATGAGATGGGCATCAAATGGGGTTACAGAAGCCGGCCAAATAATTCCATTATTATCATTGTGAATCTCAACAATAGTACCCATCAAACGACCAAGGCCAATACCATAGCATCCCATAACAACAGGTTTTTTATTTCCACCTTCATCAGTAAATAACAATTTAAACGCATCAGAAAATTTTGTTTTTAAAGGAAATATATTGCCAACTTCTATTGATTTTTGTTTTGTAAAATTAGCCTGATTACATTTGGGACAAGTTTTTTGCTTATTAATAAGCTCATTATTAACTGCAATTTTACAGTTTGTGCAAAGGTGTATAATATCTTCTCCGGCGCTGGTAATGGTTTGAAATTCATGTGAAAATTTTGAAAAAGTGTCGCCAGATGCATAAGTCAAATATGTTTGATTGCCAATACCTAACGTTTTGTAAATATTATGATACGATTGCAGCATTTTTTTATAATATTTATCAAAATCAGACTCATCTTTATGAAATGAGTAAAGATCCTTCATTATAAATTCCCTAACTCTTAAAATTCCGGATTTTGCTCGAAGCTCATTTCGAAATTTTGTTTGGATTTGATAAAGATAAAGTGGAAGATTTTTGTATGATTGAATATATTGTTTAACAAGAGGCACAATAATCTCTTCATGGCTTTGGCCAAGCACTAATTTTTTTCCATCGACTGATTCAAGATGAAATAAAACATCAATATTCTCCCTTTTTGTTTTAATATAATTTTGAATGGGATGGAGTGCTGGCATAAAAATTTCTTGTCCGCCAGCTAGATTCATTTCATTCCTAATAATTTGTTCAATTTTTTTAATGACACGCCATCCCAGTGGTAAAAACGTATAAACACCAGACATTAATTTATCCAAATATCCAGCCTGTATTAATAATTGAGCATTTTTAGATATATCATCTTTTGGCGGTTGTTTGAGGGTTTTAATAAAATATTTTGACTGCTTCATAATTTAAAAAATATTAGACAAAAATCCTTTTATATTATCACTAAAGCGGGAAATATCCTGAAAAGTGACAAATAATATTAACCCGATTAATACCATAAAACCTACATTGTGTATTGCTGCTTCTATTTTTTGGTTTAATGGTTTTCCTCTAATTTTTTCAATTGCAAGAAAAAGAATACGGCTACCATCTAATGCGGGAAATGGAACTAAATTTATAATTGCTAAATTTATAGACAGCAGTGCTACGAATTGAAGAATGTAAATAAATCCCATTTTTGCCACTTGACCAGTTAAGACAGCGATGCCAACCGGACCCGCAATATCAGCTCCAACTGGCTGAGAAGTGACTAAATTTTTTAAAATATCATATATCGCAACTAATATTTGCCAAGTAATGGATACGGTTGTTTTTGCTCCCATCCAGATTGAATAATACAACGGATAACTCACAATTCCAGTTTCTGCCAGCCAAACACCAACTACTCCTTCATTTTTATCATATAAACCTTTTGGAACGACTCTTTTTTCCAGTTCTTCATTGCCTCTTAAAACATTAATTGTAATTTCTTTATCTAGATGCGATTTTGTATAATTTTTAAAATCATCTGTAGTTGATAATTTTTGGTTATCAACAGCGACAATAATATCCCCCATTTTTAAATCAGCTTTTTCTGCTGGAGTCTCTTTCTCAACTTCAACAATTTGTATTCTCTGATCTTTAATATTTGCTTTTGAGGATAGTTCACCATCAATAACACTGGGCAAACCAATACTAAATCCAATTGCAATAATAATAAATGCTGTTATAAAATTCATTCCAACTCCTGCAAATAGTACAAGCGCCCGTTGCCAAATTTTTTTACTTGAAAAACTATCCTTTTCCTCAAATTTATCGCCCTGTTCGCCCTTAATTTTTACAAAACCGCCAATTGGTATCCAGTTTAGTGAATAAATTGTATTTCCTTTTGATCCAGGTATTTCTTTAGGAATACCCCCACCTTTAATTAGTCGCCATTTCTCATTAGATTTTTTAATTCCCGGTGCCCCCTCATCTTTATTATTTATACGTTGTATACCAAATATTCTTGGCGGGAATCCAAAACCAAATTCTTCTATTCCCATTCCAGTTTTTTTGGCCATTAAAAAATGACCCATTTCATGTACAAATACCAGAATTCCTAAAATTAAAATAAATAATGCTATTGTGGTAATCATATGCGCTTAGATTGTCATAATTTCTTTTTCTTTTTCCAACCCAATTTTTTTTATAAAATCATTATAATCTTCAACCTTTTTTTGTAATTCTTTTTGCTGACCATACATATCATCTTCTGAAATTTTATTATCATTTTTTTGTTCTTTAATATTTTTCCAAATTTCTTCCCGTACGTTACGTACACTGATTTTTGCTTGCTCTACTTTTTCATTTGCGACTTTGGATAATTCTCTGCGTCTTTCTTCAGTAAGTGGTGGAATCGGCAATCTAATTATATCGCCTTCATTAATTGGATTAAGCCCTAATGGAGAATTATGAATCGCTTTTTCAATATCTTTTAATGAATTTTTATCCCAAGGTTGAATAATAATCGATTTTGAATCAGGAATGTTGATGTTAGCTAATTGCTGAAGGGGTGTTTTTGTTCCGTAATAATCAATAGATAAATTTTCCACCAGCGTTGGATTAGCACGACCTGTTCTTATTTGTTTTAATTCATCTTTTAAATGCTGTATGGCATTTTCAAATTGAATTTTTTTGTCGTCAATAATAGTCATATAGTTTTAAAATAATTATTTTTTAACAGCCTTATAAGTACCCAGATATATTACATCATCATGATATGGATCAAAAGTAAGATAGTTGATAGTTCTGGAAGTCTTTATATTTTTCAAGGTTTTCCAGGTGTTACCGCCGTCATCAGTTTTATGCAGAATATTACTGCCAAAGCTAAAAATAATATCGTTTAAATCATTTGGATTATAAGTAAGTGCTTTAATTGATTGTTTACTAAATTCGAATAGAGTTGTTACTGGCTGCCATGCATCCTGGCCGGAGGTATTTTTGAATATGCCGTAGGCAGTGCCAAGAAAAATAGTTTCAGTTTTTGAATTGAATGTAAATGAATAAACAGTATTTGCTCCTTTATAATCTTTCATACTTTCGCTTATTGATTGCCAGTCTAATCCGCTATCTGTAGTTTTAAACACACCCTTATCCGTAAGTACATAAAAAGTATTGCGATTTTTTTGGCTTTGGTGCATTTGTAAAATTTTATTGTTATTCCAATTTACCGGTTTCCACTCATTACCGTAATCAACGCTTCTGTTTAATCGTGAGGTGGAAGCTGAATAAACAATATTTGGATTAAAGTAATCCACAATAACTGTTACGATTGACTGGCCTTTTCGGCTTTCAAGATAGATTTGATGCCAAGTTTTCATATCATCAACAGTTTTGAAGATTATCTTATCTTTATTGGAAGTATACATTACGTTATTGTTTCTCGTGTCAATACTTAAACCACTATAACTACCGTTGCTTAAGGTGGTTGTTGACCATTGTTCTCCGGAATTTTCAGTTTTAAAAATGCCTTTTCCACTTGATATAAAATAAATCGTATTTTCATCTTTCGGATGGAATACCAGAAATCCCGCATTAATGTTATTTAAAGAATTAATACCTCCCTCTGTTTTCTTTACAGATGCTTTTTGTTTCCAATTTTCTCCCAAATCTGTTGACTTAAAAATACCACCATCACTGATTGTTTTACTAGTTTTTATATTGCATCCCGAAATCGTAATCAATAATATTAGGATTATAAAAATAAGGTATCTTGTTTTCATATTTTTATATAATTAACACCAAATTTTCTAAAATTAATCGAGGATTAACAGATCGCCACAGTAATTTTTTTGATATAACAATTTGATTAATAATTTCTATTACCTGTTTTTGATTATATTTCTTTATTAAATATAATATTTTATTTTTAGAAGAAATATTTGATATATTTGAAGACTGATTTTTAACTAAAAGAATATCCCTAAAAAAATTAATCCAGGAATCTAAATTCATATCTATTCTTTTATTAATATTTGGTTCTTTCCCTTCATTGCAAAAATTTTTAATTATATTAAATTTTTCATTAAGGCCGCCTTTTATTATTGATAATAATATATCTATTCTTTCGTTTTGTTCGTTTAATAATGTACTATTATTAAGAAAATTACTTGCTAAACCGGGCCGACCATTTGCCAAATGAGCAATAGTTTTCGCTTCATTTTTATTTTTTCCAAGCGAAATTAGCCAATTCTCAATTTTATATAATGGAATCAGATTAAAAGATATATTTTGACAACGAGAAATAACAGTAGAAGGCAACATTTCTTTATTTTTTACTATTAAGACAAAAATCGTATTGAGATGTGGCTCTTCTAGTGTTTTTAATAACGCATTGCTGGCTTCTTCTGTCATTAACTCGGCATCATCAATTAAAATTGTCTTATATTTAGTTAAAAATGAATTGAAGGATAATTTATGTTGAAGCTCTCTGATTTGTCTGATTGAAATATTTTTTTTATCTTTTTCTTTTTTTACTACTGTAAAATCAGCACATATATTTTTTTCAATCTGACAGCAAATAATGCATTGTTGGCACGGCTTTTTATCAGATTTTGATTGGCAAAGCAATGAAGCTGTTAAATAATATGCCATTAATAATTTACCCGTACTTTCTGGACCAAAAAATAAATAAGCATGGCTTAATTTATTATTAACTATTGAAGATTGCAAATATTTTTTTATTTGGCCATGTCCTAGTATTGGCCAGTGAAACTTATCAATTTTTATTTGTACCATAATTCTATAAAATTATTTTTTGGTTTGATCTCAATATGTCGAAATATACCACAAAAAGCTTACTTTTGCAAGATTCTTTTATTATTTCATAAAAACCAGCATTGTTAAATCTTAATTCTGTTAAATGTTATGAATCAAATTTAATGTTTTTTCTGATGAACTTTGCTAATAAAACTGTTGAATACGGTGATATCCTTTTTTAATCAAATTCTCGCGTATTTTCGGATCTGTTGCAACCTTAAACATTCCATGCGCAATTTCTTCTGAATTATAAGGATTAACAAAAAACGCTTCATTATCATCTACTTCCTTTGTGGCACCAAAATTAGAAGTTATTACCGGTATACCGCAAGCCATTGCTTCTAAAATTGGTAATCCAAATCCCTCCTCAAATGATATAAAGATAAGAACATATACAAGAAT
>SDBT01017448.1_pt1 | contig 11338 bp, 8 predicted proteins | sample 2277101 | NCBI WGS metagenome assembly SDBT01 (sample SAMN10404973, study PRJNA504765) | marine sediment metagenome | isolation source: marine sediment core GS10_PC15, 103 cmbsf | place: Arctic Ocean: Southern Knipovich Ridge | collected 2010 | reverse complement strand
CTTAATCATGAAAACCTTCCCGAGGACATGGTACCTTACTGGGATTTCAATGCACCAAATATTCCTGATGAACCGAGAGATGCATCCGCAGCAGCCATACTCTGCTCTGGCCTTTATGAGTTGAGTACCCATCTTGGGGAAGAAGGAGCTAAATATAAACTGGCAGCTGATAAGATACTGCAAAGCCTTTCTTCAGAAAAATACCGGGCCGAAATCGGTGAGAACAACAACTTCATTTTGATGCATTCTGTTGGCCACTTACCGGGTGGTTCCGAAGTGGATGTTCCCATTATCTATGCTGATTATTATTTCATCGAAGCCTGTATGCGAAAACTAGCACTAGAATCAGGCAAGTAACGGGGCACCATCATAATTCTGATAGAAGTCAGAGACTCTGATATTTGTAACATCTACCTGCCATGCTGGCAAAGTATGGCGGATCGAAAATCTCGTTATCATTATGAAAAAATGTAAGCAATTTATTTTCTGCGCCCTGATTTTGTCCGGGTGTACCATGAAACATCAAAAGGAAGATAGCGGGAAGGGCTATTTAGGGACATTGCAGAGTAAGAATTCCAGTGAAATTTCAGGTTCGTATTGGGGGATACAGGCCAGTACGCTTGAAGACACATTGCTGGATAAAGCTGCTGAGATCGGAGTTAAATGGACGCGTCTGGGGGCTTCCTGGCCTTCTGTTGAAAAGGAAAAAGGCAAATATGACTGGTCAGAGACTGATATCGCCTTCTACAAAATATACGATAAAGGCATCACGCCATTTGTCACGCTTGGAAGCGGAAACAGGCTGTATACTGAACTAACTACATATGATGATCCTAAACTGGCGGAGATCTACGGGTACAGGCCTGCTCCTCCCACACAGAATCCTGAGGCATTGGAGGCATGGCTGAAGTATGTCAGGGCAACCGTCGAGCGCTATAAAGACAGGATCAAATACTGGGAAATCTGGAATGAACCGAACCATAGGAATTACTGGGGCGCACCGCCTGACGGGAAAGATTATGGGAAGCTACTCAAAGTTACAGCTTCATTAATCAAAGATATAGACCCTGAAGCCATTATAATCGGCGGATCGATGGCCGGGATAAATCCAGCATTCACAGAAGATTTCCTGAGTGTTGGCACGGCAGATCTGATCGACATAATATCCTACCACAACTATGGAGCCATACCCGAGGAAAGGATCTACCGGGCGGTGGAATTATGGAAGGTGATTGACCGGCACAACCCGGATATCCAGCTCTGGCAGGGCGAATGTGGATATCCTTCACACAGCAGTACAAGGGATTATCGGGGCATATCACCCTGGGGCTTGAATATCCAGTCGAAATGGCTTCTCCGTCAGGCATTCACGGATGTATACTTTTGTAAGGCCACCTTGAGTAATTATTTCAAACTCGTCCATCTCCGAGGCCGGGGAGAAAGGAAAGAACGAACCATGCTTTCTCCGATTGACAGCATCCTGGGATTCCCGGAAAGAGGTGGTTCCAGGGTAAGGACCTGGGGTGTAAATGAAAAATGCCTCCTGTCCAATCCCGATCTCGTTCCCAAACCTGCCTATTTCACCTACCAGAATCTTTGCTCGGTAATGGATGACCGTTACAGGATCAAGGAAGTTGACCATACCATCCAGGTGCTGGACCAGGGAATGTTTTACGGGATCGGACCCGAAGATGATGCTTTTCCATCTGTGCCACTGGTGGCGAGTTTTGTTAATAATGAAGGTAATCATCTCATAGCCTACTGGTTGCCCTGGCATCCCCAGGAATATACACCTGATCCTGCAACGATAAACCTGGATCTTCACAATTGCCAGTTTGAAAAGCCGGTAAGAATTGATCTTTTAACCGGGAAAGTTTATCAAATTGATAACCTGGAGAACAAAAATGGGAAAACAGTGTTTCACGATCTTCCTCTTAGTGACTACCCATTCCTCATTACTGAACTGGATGAGATTGAACTCAATTAACTTGGATATAATAAGAAATCCATTACAAAAATCTAGATGAGCTCCAGGGAAAGAATATTAAAAGCCCTGAATTATAAAGAGCCTGACCGGGTACCCTTCGATCTTGCGGGCTCAACCTGGACAGGGATCAGCAACACTGCCTATCAAAACCTGCGAAAACATATGGGACTGGAAACATCTGAGCCGCAGTGGTCGGATGTAATCCAGCAGATTGTCATTCCTTCGGAAGATATTTTGAATGAACTTAAGGTTGACACTCGTGGCGTATTTCCCTTAACCAGCCATAACTGGGATGTATATTCCCAATTAGTGGATGGTGGTGCATACTGGAAGTATTCGGATGAGTGGGGTTTTGTTCACCATTTTCCTAAAAACGGGTATTGGTTTTCGTTAGTTAAAAGCCCTCTGGAAGAGGTTGATTTTAATCAGGAAAAAATTATGGAGAGATTTTCCTGGCCCGATCCAGGGAATAAACTACGATTTGCAGGTTTACGTGAAAAAGCAATTCAATTCAGGAACCAGGATAAAATTGTAATGACCAAAGGATTGTGTGCCGGTTTGTTTGAAATGCACCAGCGGATTCGTGGTATGTCCAATGCCATGATCGATCACATGATATTTCCTGAAAATTCAGATAAACTGGTTGGGAAATTGGCTGATCTGAAAATGGAATTCTGGGATGAAGCGCTTAAAGAACTGGGTGATGTGGTTGATATAGTCGGCGAAGGTGATGATTACGGTACCCAGGAATCCCAATTGATCAGCCCCGAGCAGTTCCGTGCAAATTACAAACCTCATTTTAACAGATTGCTTAAATTTATTAAAGAAAAAGCGCCTGGAGTAAAACTAATGTTTCATTCCTGTGGTAATGTCCGGCCCATCATTCCTGACTTAATTGAGATTGGGGTAGATATACTCAATCCGGTACATGTTACAGCAAGGGGTATGGAGCCAATCCAACTGAAAAAGGATTTCGGAAAGTCGATTGTTTTTTGGGGTGGAGGTGTGGACACGCAAAAGGTTTTACCCACAGGTACAACCCTTGAAGTGATTGATGATGTATCTAAGAACATAGAGGCACTGGCTCCCGGCGGAGGATTCGTATTTAGCGCAGTCCACAATGTTCAGGCTGAAGTGCCTGCAGAAAATATCATGGCAATGATTGACACCTTGCATAGTCACGGAAATTATTAATTATACTATTCATTGATTAAAAAATGAAATCGAAAGAAAAAAGAACACGCCGCGATTTTATTAAGAAATCATCGGCTATTACTGCCAGTGCTATTGTTTTCCCTGCTATAATCCCTTCATCTGTTTTGGGTAAAAAAGCACCAAGCAAACAGATAAATATTGGTATGGTCGGTACAGGCCGTCAGGCCATTAACGCGAACCTGAAAAATGGATTTCTCAAACTTCCTAATTGCAGGGTTGTTGCTGTGAATGATGTCGATTCATGGCGGATGGATCTTGCTGAAAAGACTGTCAATGATGCCTACTCCCTTTCTGGAACTAATTATAATGGCGTGAGAAAGTATGGCGATTACCGGGACCTGATTGCCGACAAAAATGTAGATGCAGTTATGATCTCAACCACAGATCACTGGCACGCACCTGCCACGATTGCTGCAGCACTGGCAGGTAAACATGTATGCATGGAAAAGGCATTTACTGTGGCACCCATGCATGGGAAGGCTGTTGTGGAGGCAGTTAAGCAAATGCGGGTAACGGGAAGACTGGATAGTGAATTTCGCTCCATCCGTAAGATTAACCGGGCGGTTGAGCTGGTTCACAACAAGGCAATAGGTGAACTGTTGCGAGTGGAAGTGGGTGTTCCGGGTGAATTAAGCGGCAGCGCACTCGGTCCACAAAAAACCATGCCAGTTCCGAAAGAATTAAATTACGATATGTGGCTGGGACCAGCATTCCCTGCCCCTTACACCATGCAACGGGTACACGAACCAGGGACCATTGATTCCCGGCCCGGCTGGTTACGCATATCCGATTATTGCAACGGGATGATTACTAACTGGGGAGCCCATCTCATCGATATCGCCCTCTGGGGGATGAAAAAGGAATATGAAAATCCGGTCAATGTTGAGGGTACCGGGACTTTTGACAGGGGCATCTGGAACACGGTCAATGCTTTCCAACTGGATTACCAATTTGCAGATGGAATGAAATTAAAATACATGATCGATGTTCCGTTTGTTAGATTTATTGGTGAGGACGGCTGGGTCAGAATTGAATATCCGGATAAATTGACAGCAAGCAATGATAACATCCTGAATTTCGAACCCGGCACAAAAGATATTTCCTATCAGGATACATTAAGCGACAAAGCTGATTTTCTGAGGGCTATTGAAACCGGTAAGCCCACACTCGAGCCCCTTGAGGTGGGTTATAATGTTTACCTGCTGACCATGATGGGGCTCATCTCGATCACCCTGGGCACCAGACTGACATGGGACCGGAAAACAGGTCTCTTTGCCGGAGATAATGCTGCAAATGCTATGCTTACCCGTCCATTCCGTGAAAAGTGGGTAGATTCAAACGTCGTAGACTGGATGAACAAATACCAAAAAATTAAATTAACTTGAAATGAATATCACACATATGAAATTAGGATTGATATTGCTGTTCACAGCATTTATTATTTCGTGTTCAACGGAAAAGGAACTGGATAATATCTTTTATTGCTTCAACAATGGTGTGAGGACCTTACCCAACGCGCCGGTTGGTTTCGATGCGCAGGCCGCACTGGTAAAAAAGTTGGGGTACGACGGGCTGGCGGGTCATACGGAAGACAATTATCACGAACTCAGGGATGCCATGGATAAGGTGGAGTTGGAGATGCCCGAGATGTATATTGCCATGAATATTGTGGATGGTAAGATCTCTTACCACGAAGCACTGAAAGGAATTCTGGAACATTCGAAGGACCGTGATTTACTGGTTGCCCTCCATCTGCATGCCGATAAATTCATGGATAATAAGGCCGATGGCGATGAACTGTTTGTGGAAGGGATCCGTGACCTGGCAGACTTTGCCGCACCATTAAATGTGAACATTGCCATCTATCCCCATGTCAATTTTTATTGTGAAAAGCTTGAACATGCAATGGACCTGGCTGAACGCATAGACCGTAAAAATGCAGGAGTTATTTTTAATTTATGCCATTTATTGAAAGTAGAAGGTGAAGAAGGATGGGAGGAAAAAGCACTGGCCGCACTGCCGGAGTTGTTTATGGTATCCATCAACGGGGCAGACTCTGGCAATACAAAGGAAATGGGCTGGGACCGGCTCATTCAGCCACTCGGAGAAGGAAGTTTTGATACCTATAAACTGGTAAAACTCTTGAAAGACAAAGGCTATGATGGAAAATTCGGTCTGCAGTGTTACAATATACAGCAGGACTGTGAGGTTGCACTTACCAAGTCGATCCATACCTGGAAAAAATATAAATTAATGTATCAAGAAAATGAAGCAAATTAAACCTCTTGTATTCCTTTGCATTATTTTATTGTTCGGTTGCCAGCCAGAAGAAAAACCACCCCCCAATGTGCTATTTATCTGCATTGATGACCTGAATGACTGGACAGGATTTCTCGGCGGGCATCCCGATGCAAAAACTCCCCGTTTAGACCAGCTTGCTTCGGAGAGTGTGGTATTTTCCCGGGCCTATTGTCCCGCCCCGGCCTGTAATCCCTCCCGGGCATCAATTCTGACGGGTATCCGTCCTTCAACATCGGGTGTGTACCTTAATCCTCAACCATGGCGGAACAGTCCGGTATTAAAGGATATTCTGACCATGCCACAATATTTCCGGGAACATGGATATATAGTTAAGGGAAGCGGAAAAACGTTTCATGGCTCCTTTCCTGATTCCGCATCATGGGATGAATACTGGCCGTCTTTTACCCAGCAGAAACCTCCGGACCCGATGCCGGAGAACAGGCCGATCAATGGAATCCCGAATACGGCTCATTTTGATTGGGGACCAGTGGATGCTTCAAAGGAAGAAATGGGTGACTGGCAGGTGGCTGACTGGGTGATCAATCAATTAAGCGAGGATCATGATAAGCCTTTTTTCCTGGCCTGTGGCTTTTTTAGGCCCCACCTGCCCTGGTATGTCCCCCAGCAGTATTTTGACAGGTTTCCGCTTGAAGGCATATCCCTGCCCGTAGTTAAGGAAGCCGATACAGCCGATATTCCAGAGGCTGGAAAAGCATTAATCAAATTCCGGGATCATGAAAATGTGACAAAATATAATCAGTGGACCAGGGCCGTTCAGGGCTACCTGGCCAGTGGCAATTTTGTGGATGAATGCGTGGGAAGAGTTGTGGATGCTCTGGAAAACAGTGAATTCAAAGATAATACCATCATCGTTTTATGGTCTGATCATGGATGGAATCTTGGAGAGAAACAGCACTGGCGCAAATTTGCCCTCTGGGAAAATACCACCCGGACTCTTTTTATGGTCAAAGCCCCAGGCATCTCAGGGAACGGCTCAGTCTGCAGCAGTCCTGTTAACCTGCTTGATGTCTATCCTACCCTCGTTGAATTGTGTGGATTACCCCCCAATCTGAAGAATGAAGGAAGCAGTGTGGTGCCTTTATTAAAGTCACCGGACCAGAGCTGGGAAGTCCCCTCTGTTACCACCTACGGAAAGGATAAGCATGCAGTCCGCCTTCGCAACTGGAGATACATTCAATATGATGACGGCTCAGAAGAACTGTACAATCTGGAGGAGGACCCCAACGAATGGACCAATCTTGCAAAGGATCCCGAATATGAGACTATTAAAACGGAGCTGAAAAATTACTTGCCAGCATTAAATGCCGAGTCAATCCCCAAAAATTGAGTTAATTTATGAGATTCATACAGCTTGCCAGCATTCTGTTTGTGTCAGTGTTTATGTTGACATTATTTCAGTCATGCCACGAACAGGAGCAATCGAAAAAGAAAATCGTATACATTAATTCTTACCACCAGGGGCACCCCCCCAGTGATGAGATTACTGCAGGATTTATTGAAAACCTGCCTGTTGACAGTTTCGAGATAATAGCATATTTCATGGATACCAAGCGAAATCCTTCACAGGAATATATCGAAAACCGGGCGGCGGAATTACTGGATTCTATCAAGGAGATAATGCCGGATCTCCTGGTCGTATCGGATGACAATGCAGTGAAATACCTGGTTGAGCCACACTTTCAGGACAAAGCCATGCCTGTAGTATTTTGCGGGGTGAACTGGTCTGCAAAGCAATACGACCTGTCTGACCAAAACATTACCGGTATCCTTGAGCTGCTTCCCGTAGCTGAATTATTGCATACCATGAAATCCTATTACCCATCTATTAAGAAACTGCTTATTCTCAATGAAAATACAACCACATCCAGGAAAACAGCAGAATTGCTGGACACCCTGTTTTGCCGTGTCGGGATATCAGCCACACATGAGTTGGTAGATGATTTCGCAAGCTGGAAGGCTGTATTCGAAGAAGGGAATCAGACCTTTGATATTATTTATCTACAGACAAATGCTGCCATTAAAAACTGGGATCATGTTGAAGCATTAAGATTCATTGATCAGCATATAAAGGTACCCCTGGTCACATGTGAGGATTTCATGATGCCTTATTCAGTATTCGGCATGACACAGGTCTCGAGGGAACAGGGAACCTGGGCAGCAGAAACAGCAAAAAAAATCCTTCAGGGTGCTAAACCCTCAGATATCCCTGTATCCAGTAATCAAATGGTGAGTATCTGGTACAATCCTGGCCTGGCGGAAAAGGTAGGTTTCCGCCCTGATTCATCCCTGAAAAACAGGGCCAAAATCGTCAACGAATAACGGCTCACCGGGTGAAAGGCTGTCAGCAGATCTGATGATTAGAAAACCGGGGTCAGCAGGTGGAAAATATCATGGGCAACGGGGGTGGCATGTATAGCATCCAGCGCCTCCTTAAATATATCCTCCTCATAATTATCAGCAGCAAGCAGCAGAAGCTTATAGAATTCCCCTGTTTGGCTCTCAATGCCACCGATCTGCTGGTAGGAGAATTCCTTTCCCCCGGTAAAGAACGGTATTAAAAATTGAATAGCCAGATCTATAGAACCGCCTTTATCTGATTCATAATTCCAGAGATCTATCCCAAAATGTTCGGCCAGGATAGCATTTTCCACCAGGTGACGGATATTTTTGATACTATAGCTCATGGCCTTTGTTCGCGCAAGTTCAAACGGCTGGCTCCCGTCGGGTTCTATCTGAAGGGAGATGCGTTTTATACCCACCGAATCGAGGATCATTTTCGCCACCGAATCCTGACCGGTAAAAATAGCAAACGTGGCCACCTGGCTGTCATACGAAGACCCATGGTTGTTGAAATACATCCTCTCATCCCATCCATTCTTGCTGGATATCAGCCAATTGGTGTAATTGCCGAACCATTTTTTCAATCCTGCAAGGTCTTCCTCTTTCAATGCTTCCGCACCCCTTATCAATCCAATCCCGTTAACCACCTTCACAAGGTTTCCTGTTTCAATAATTCCGATGCCCCTGCCTTCTGTTCTCCCGGGAATGGCCTGCCCGTACTCAAGGTGCGGGTTCATTTCGGTGCGGGCATCCAGGAACCAGGTTCTAAGCAGATCCATGGACCTTTCAGCATAGGGTTCATGACCGGTGTAGAACCAGGCCAGGGACAGGGTGAATACAGATGCTGCCATTTGAGATAGTGCAGGGCTGTCATAATCCCTGTATTCCGGGTTCCGGATCCCGTCATGGCGTACATAGGGCAATCCGTCAGGAGTATCAGGGTTGGGCCACCAGTATATCCCCAGGCTGTAATAATCATGTTTATCTCCACTGGGGGGTGTCATTTTTTTCTGCATTACGGAAAATGGTCCCAGCATCATAGCTCTATCAGCCATCTTCTTCAGGGAATCCACCGCTGTAGTGAATGGCTTAACCCCGCGGCCTGACAACTCCCTGGCATGCTCCATGTTGGTACGATTGTATAATGGGATATCCGGGAGAGGATCCTTGGACGCTGTTTCTGTAGGATTACAACCTGCTGTCAAAAAAAACCACAAAAGTGTCGAAAGCAATAGAGTTGTATACTTCATTCTCTTTGTTTTATTATTCATTTAAACTTTTCCCATGCTCTTTCGCATAATGCTCTTCCATTTGTTTATTCAACCTGTTGACCAGGTCCTGGTTCTCTTCACGGGCAGCAAGATTTACCATTTCAGGGTCTGTCCCCCTATGATCATAAATTTCAGTATCTATGGTTTCCCCGGTATCCCGGTTGATCCACCTGGTAATCCTGTATTCCGGAGTCCGCATACTGTACCCCATCAGTTTGACAGTCTGGCCGTTGACCCTGGTTGACCGGGGATACTGACTAAAGGCAACCTCATCCCATTCAGCCTCCTTTGATACAAGGACCTCCCTGAAACTTGATCCCTGAAGATGACCGGGCATGTCCAGTCCCGCCAGATCACAGAGGGTTGGGAAGATGTCTACCGTTTCAATAATGGCATCCGATTTCCACCCCTTTTGGACTTTTTCATCGGGAACCTTGACAATCACAGGGATCCTTGTATCCAGTTCGTAATTGGTGTGCTTGCACCAGTCACCATACTCACCAAGTTTCCAGCCATGGTCACCCCAGAGGACAATGATGGTATTTTTATACAATCCCAATTCTTTCAGCTTGCTGGTCAGCCGTCCTACCTGGGCATCAATAAAACTGACACAGGCGTAATAGCCATGGATCATGTTTATGGCATCTTCTTCATTAAGCAAACCTTCTGCAGGTATCCCATGGTACTTCCTGAGCTCCCCCCAGTTGGTAAATGCATATGAGGGGTATTCATCAGGTTTATCAGGTGGCGGGACTACAATCTCATCCGGGTCATACAGATCCCAGTACTTGGAAGGTGCAACAAATGGAAGATGTGGTCTGATCATTCCTACGGCCAGAAAGAATGGTTTTCCTTTGAGGACTTCCATCCGCTCTATGGCATGGGTGGTCACCATGGCATCATTATGCAACTCTTCAGGTAACCCTGAGTCAAACCAGGGTATATTTTTCCCTCCTATTTTAGGAAAACTTGTGTGCAAATGTGTAGTATCTCCTGATTGGATGGGTTCTCTCCGGTTGATCAGCTGGTGAGGGTACCAATGCGGTGTGCTCCATGATAGGGTATCATTCTTGTTCCCGTGGCCGGTATGATAGATCTTTCCCATTCCTTCTGCATGGTATCCGTTCTGCATGAAATGCTGTGACAGGGTCACAACGTCCGGTGCCTTGCTGCGGAAGAAAGTGCGCAGGTCATAGATGCCGAGACCATCCGGCCTCAGTCCTGTCATCAGGGTGTTCCTGGACGGTGCACATACTGCCTGCTGGGTATAGGCCCTGGTAAAAAGAACGGCTTCATCTGCCAGTGCATCGATATGTGGCGAGACAATATTCCCTGCACCATAACAATTTAGCTCTGGACGAAGATCATCGATACACACGAGCAAAACGTTTGGTTTTTCCCCAGATCCTGCATCAGAAGTTTTACCGGAGTTGCATCCTGATATGGCCAGGATTAGCATACTAACAAGGATTATACAATTTTTCATACCTGTAAAATGAATAGGTGATTCTGTTGAATATATTGTTTATTTTTAATCTCCCTCTGATGAAAAATACAAAGAAAAAACTGATATGTCACACAGTCACCAAACTTTTAAACCAATGAGACTTGCCTTTTTTATTATACTTGCCCTTTCTTTTCCCATTGCTGTATTGGGACAGCTATCACCTGAACCGAAGGCTGGCTTTCTGGCGGGTCAGGCCGTGAATCCTTCAGTTTCCGTGGAGCCCGGATTGCTGTTTTATCTGTCCGGGGATCATGAATTTACAGCTGATTTTGCAGCCGGGGGACAGGACAAACCCAACTACCTGAGAGGATTACAAATCATCCAGGATGGTGCCATCGGACCAGCCTTTGAGGCAGACAATGATCAGCTGATGTCATACTGGGCCCCTGGGAACATTTATTCTCAGCGTGGTACCCTGGCATTTTACTGGCGTTCACGTTATCCGGTGGGGCCAACACCATTCCCTGTTTTTCGTGTTGCTTTTGCAGATCATAACAGCTGGGACATGGCCTGGCTCCGCATTGACTATAATGGTTCCGGTTTTGATGCTTTTGTGACTGATGTGGGACTAACCCGTACCCGTGTATCGCATTATATGGAAGAGTTTCCCGGTCCAGGGAAGTGGACCCATATCGCCTTCTCATGGGATGAAACGGAAGGTGTAAGGCTATACATTAACGGGGATCTGGTAGAAAG